>JAEEGL010415146.1_pt1 | contig 12889 bp, 11 predicted proteins | sample 9134231 | NCBI WGS metagenome assembly JAEEGL01 (sample SAMN16246548, study PRJNA631951) | gut metagenome | biome: gut microbiome; feature: rumen; material: fiber-attached | host: Bos | place: Iran: Karaj | collected 2018-10
AGAGTCAACAAATCTCCTGATCGATCTGTCTTTGCTCCATAGCGGGGCGCGGACGATCACCCTGCCCTGAACTATCTGTATCGACATTGTTTTCCGCCTGCTGCGGATCACCTGGTATTCCATCCGTGGCCTCCCTTTTTTCTGAAATGTCAGCGCTACATACGATTATATACTTAAAAGTATAAACAAATCAATCTGCATAGAGGCTAAAAGCTATTGACATTCTGCGCATTAGTGGTATGATTATAGGTGCGTAGAGGCGCGTCGATCATCAGTAGCCGGCCTGAGGCTTGCGGAAAGCCGCGAAAAGCCGGACGAAAGGGTAAGACGCCGAAGACCCGGAGCATCCGCGAGCCGGATCTGGTCCCTCCGGGAACACCGGCCGGACTGTCAGCGCACAGGCCGGGAGGCAGGTGCGGTGGAGAGCTATGCTGTTGACCGCTCGGAAAGAGCAAAGGATTTCAGCAACGTTGACGCCGCCGCAAAAAACCGGGCGGCTGTATTTTTATCCGGACCATACTGTCCGATAGAAGCGTACGGGCGCGAGGGGAGCAATGAATACCGGCGCGGGATGAAAATACCGCGAACAATATCAAATCCGCAAGGGAGAATTCGATCATGAAAGATTTTTACAACGTAGGTATCATCGGCGCGACAGGGATGGTCGGGCAGCGTTTTATGCTGCTTTTAGAAAATCACCCCTGGTTCAAAGTAAAAGTTCTGGCAGCCAGTGCAAGATCAGCGGGAAAACCGTATGAAGAAGCTGTCGGGCCGAAGTGGTCAATGACCGTTCCGATCCCGCAGAAGTATCTCCAGATGACTGTTATGGACGCCTCTGCCGATGCCGAAAAGATCGCACAGCAGGTGGATTTCGTATTCTGCGCAGTCGATATGAAGAAAGACGAGATCAAGGCTCTGGAGGAAGAATACGCGAAACTCGAGTGTCCCGTTATCTCCAACAACAGCGCAAACAGATTCACTCCCGACGTTCCCATGATCGTCCCGGAGATCAACCCCGAGCACGCGGCCGTGATCGAATTCCAGCGTAAAAGGCTCGGTACGAAACGCGGCTTCATCGCGGTCAAATCAAACTGTTCTCTTCAGAGCTACGTTCCGGCGCTCCATCCGCTTCGCCAGTTCGGACTTTCAAAAGTTCTGGTATGCACGTATCAGGCTATTTCCGGCGCGGGCAAGACGTTCAGGAGCTGGCCTGAAATGATCGATAACGTTATCCCCTACATCGGCGGCGAAGAGGAAAAATCCGAGAAAGAACCGCTGAAGCTTTTCGGCAGACTGGAAAACGGCGTGATCGTTCCCGCCGACTCCCCCGCTTTTACCGCGCAGTGCATCCGCGTACCTGTATCTGACGGACATATGGGAGCGGTATTCGCATCGTTTGACCGGAAATTACCGCCTCTTAACGAGATCATCGACATCTGGAACAATTATAAGGGAGAAGCCCAGCGCAGGAACCTTCCCAGCGCTCCGGAGCAGTTCCTTAAATATTTTGACGAAGACAACAGGCCTCAGACAGGCCTCGACCGTATGCGTGAGAACGGAATGGGCGTTTCGATAGGAAGACTCAGAGAAGACACCCAGTATGATATCAAATTCGTATGCCTCTCGCATAACACCATCCGCGGTGCCGCGGGCGGAGGAGTTTTGATGGCAGAGCTGCTCGCCAGCATTGGATACATGGACTGAAACGGAGGAAGATCAAATGAAAAAACCCGTATTTACCGGCGCGGGCTGCGCCATCGTCACCCCCTTCAAAGGCAGGGATAATTCCCAGGTCGATTACGAGAAACTTGGCGAACTGATCGAATTCCAGATCGCCGGACATACTGATGCGATAGTTATCTGCGGCACCACCGGAGAATCATCTACGATGCCTGACGCAGAGCATCTGTCAGTGATCGAATACGCCGTACATAAGACCGCCCGCCGCATACCGGTGATAGCAGGTACCGGTTCGAACGATACCGCGCACGGGATAAATCTTAGTAAAGAGGCGGTCAGGCTCGGGGCGGACGCTCTTTTGCAGGTAACGCCGTATTACAATAAAGCTACGCAGAAAGGACTTATAAAGCACTATTCTGCGATCGCCGCGGCCGTTGACGTCCCGATCATTCTGTACAACGTACCTTCACGCACCGGCGTTAATATTGCCCCCGACACGCTGAAAGAACTCTCGAAGATCCCTAACATTTCAGGCGTAAAAGAGTGCAATCTCTCGCAGGTTTCCGAGGTCCGCTGCAAGTGCGGCGATGATCTTAACATCTGGTCCGGTGAAGACGGGCAGGTGTCAATGATGCTCGGCGCAGGCGGTCAGGGCGTTATCTCCGTCGTTTCGAACGTTTATCCGCAGATCATGCACGATATGGTCATGAAATACAAAAACGGCGACGTTAACGGTTCGTGGGCGCTTCAGGCGAAAACGCTTCCGCTGGTTAAAGCGCTGTTCTGCGAGGTCAATCCGATCCCCGTTAAGGAAGCTCTTAACATTAAAGGCTGGAACGTAGGAGGCTGCCGTCTTCCTCTTTGCGAGATGGAAGATAAAAACCGCGATGCTCTTAAGGCGGCGATCAAAGCTTTCGAGGAGTCGATATCATGAGTCTGAGGATCATTCTTTGCGGTGCTCTGGGCCATATGGGCAGAGCCGTTATCGAGCAGGTGCGGTCGAAAAACGCACAGATCGTTGGCGACGGTAATGATTCGTACATTATAGAATGCGGGATCGATCCGTTCGCAGGAAGGTCCGGTGAAAACCCCGGCTTCCCTGTTTATGACAGTTTCGAAGCTGTACCGGAAGATATTGACGCCGACGTGATAATAGACTTTTCGCATTTCTCGCTCACCCGCCCGCTTCTCGGATTTGCAAAAGAACGCAGGCTGCCTCTCGTGTTATGCACCACGGCGATCAGCAGCGACGATCTTGCGCTTGCCGCGGAGGTCTCGGCAGATATACCGGTATTCCGTTCCGCGAACATGTCGATCGGAATAGCGCTTCTGAAAAAGCTCATACGTGAATCCGAGTCGTTTTTAGGCGATGATTTTGACGTAGAGATCGTTGAAAAGCACCATAACCGCAAACTGGACGCCCCCAGCGGCACGGCGCTTGCGCTGGCAGATGCCGTATCGGAAGCAAAAGAAGGCGGATTCGACTACGTATTTGACCGGTCGGCAAGGCGGGAGAAACGCGGAAAACGCGAGCTGGGCATCAGCGCTGTCCGCGGCGGTAATATCGTAGGCGACCATTCCGTAATGTTCATAAGCGACAATGAAATAATCGAATTGTCCCACCACGCGATGTCGCGCAGCGTATTTGCCGACGGCAGCCTGCGTGCCGCTGCATTCCTGGCCGGAAAAGAGCCAGGCCTGTACGGTATGGACGATATGGTTTAATGGCAAACGGCAGGCGAACCGAGTGATGGCAATTGCAAACGTCACCGGTCAGTAATTTTTCCACATCCCGGAAATAAAATACAGCAGCACGAGTGCTGTGTAAGTCGAATAATAATTGCCTTTAACGTCGCGCCCTGAATCCAGTATTTTTCTTGCCTGATCGCGCCCTAAGAGCACGCTCCCTTCGAACTTTTCCGTACCGGTAATGCCGTCGTAACTGATATTTACGTCGTCCGGACAAGACCTTATGACTGCGCATGCGACAGCATTGCTTTCGTCCGTCATCCCGGGCGAACTGAACAGGACCGGCGACAATACGAACAGCCTGTCTCCTCTTTCCCGGTCTATCCCGAGCCCGGTCTCTTCCATGATCTCTCGTTCCGCCGCCCGCAGTACGGCATCTTCCGCTTTTCCCGTATCGGCGTCTTCGGGATCGATCAGACCCGCCGGAGGGCTCAGCAGAAAGCGGCCGCAGGGATAGCGGTATTCGTAGCTGAGCAGAAGGCGCGCGTTTTCACCCGTCTCGTCATCCGCTGGATCGATTATGACAGCACACGTAACGGCATCGGGAAGCATCGACCTGAATTTATTGTCATCCATCGCCGCAACAAGCCCGTCGCGAGAACGCCTGGAGGCTTCGAAATAATGTTTTCCCGGAGCGTACTGAAGATCGTACGCCTTTAAAAATCTGTTTTCCAGAAGAGGCTCTATTTTAAGTTCAGGCGCGGCTTCAGCCTGCAGAATATCGGAATCTTTATCAGTCATTTTGACCTCCCCGCCCGTTCAGCCGCAGATCGAAATGATCGCGTCGGCAAATATTTCGATGCTCTTGAAAAGAACGTCAAGCATCATAAACTCATCAGGGCCGTGCATGCGGTTGTCAACGCCCGGCATTGCGCAGCCGAACGCTACGCCGTTGTCAATATTATGAACGTACGTTCCTCCGCCGATCGCGAAAGGCTGGGCAGCATTGTCCCCGGTCACTTTCTTATAGCTCATAAGCAGTTTCTGAACGAATTCGGAATCTTTCGGCACGTAGTGGCAGGGATTAAGCGATATTTTCACGTCATCTGCACCGGCTGCCAGTATCCTGCTTCTGAGCGGGCCCATGAAATTATCATCGTTCGCCATTGCAGGCACGCGGCTGTCGATCACTGCGGTGTATGACCCGCTCTTTGCGTCATAATCAGTCACATTGAAGCTTGAAGTTATGCGGCCACTTATTTCGTCTTCCATATCGATACCGGCTGCTTCACCGTGATACACTCCGAACGGATACAGCGCTGAAAGGTTTCGGATGAAGGAACTGACGCTGTCGTCTAAGCCGAGCGCAGAAATGATCTCCATAAGAATAGTCAGCGAATTCAGACTGTTTTCAGGCTGCGAGGCATGACCTCCTACGCCGCGCACGTCGATCGTAATGATCTCTCCGTCGGTTTTTACGTTCAATCCCGCACCGCGCTCAGACGTTATTATTGCGGCTTTCCCTGCGATCGATGCGGCGGGAATTCCTGCTCTTCGAGCGTCAATGACAGCTGCAGCAGAGAATGGAACCATGTTTCTTCTCAGCCCCGCATGTATGCTGCGTACAGGGGACGCATCCGCCTCGGCGCTGCTGAACTGCTTTATTATCTCGGTACCGGAAATGCCTCGCTCGGCGTTGATCAGCGGGTAATCGGCGTCAGGTGAGAAGCTGTATCTGGCGTGCGGTTCACGCTCGAAATAATACTCAAGATCTCCCAGTCCCAGTTCTTCGCAGCCGCCAAGTATCAGGCGAACGTTCCTGCGAAGCGGTATCCCGAGTTCTTTTATTGCTCGCATCGCATATATTGCTGCGATCGCAGGGCCTTTATCGTCAGCTGAACCTCTGCCGAAAATGACGCCGTCGTCTGTCATCACCGGTTTGAAGGGTTCAGTCACTGTCCAGCCTTCTCCGCCCGGAACGACGTCAAGGTGCGCAAGGATATCCAGTTCACGGTCTCCCTCTCCCAGATCCGCAGTGATAACGTAATTATCATAATTTTTAACTTCGAATCCGTATCCTCTCAGCAGCCCTGACCCGGCGGCCAATGCCTCTGCAGAACCTTTTCCGAAAGGATGGGCTTCGTCCCTTCCCTCTTCCGAAAAAGCGCTGTCGATCTTCATAAGCATAAACAGGTCGTCTATGATCTCCTGCCTGTGGGCGTCAATATATTCTTTAACCGTCATTTTCATTGCTCCGTCTCCCCTTCGTTGCCTTCGTCTATATTTTTTATCACCAGCGTGAGCGTGCCGTCAGGCTCGCGGATATATTCCATTGCCCTCGGATCATCATACACTTTTACCGGGATCTTTACCTCAATACCGTTTTTTGATCTTACCTTCTGCCTCGAGATACGCTTTACCAGAGAAGTCGGGACCGGTAACTGACCCTCCGTCTCGAGCGGAAGTTTGTCCGCGATCGCCCTGAAATCAGGCCCGGCTTCGGGAAAATCCTCCGAGAAGTTCTCGAGTATGTTTTCCATCTTAAAAGTCTGCTGATTTGAAAGTTCGCGGCACATAAGGCCTGCGACCTTCGGCTTCATATTGACCGTCTCTCCATAATGCTCTTTGTATACGCGCTCGGCAACTTTTCTCACCGTCTCAAGCTGGGTCTTCACTGAAAGATTATCCGTAACGCCTAGGATCAGCGGAGAAATGTAATAATCCCTGACTCCGCCTATCTCATATTTCTTCTCCAGCACGAACACGTCTAGCGTATCGATATTTACGAAAAAAGCCTCGTCGATCTTCGCGGTCTTCCCCGGAAGAATGCCCTGATGTTTTACGAAATTGATCGAATTCGTATCTGCGATCGCCCTGAATTCATGGATATACGACGTTTTATAATTGAATTTCATTACGCAAAGAAAGTCTTCCGATGCGATCGCGGCGGTCAGTACGATAAGGTCGCCCGGAGGAATCGAGCCCGCATCCTGCATCACTCCGAAAAACCGTGCCGCAAGTCCCTGCGAAAACTCAACGAAGTTATGCCGCACGTCTCTTACCTGCGAACTTACGAACCCATCTTTTTCAAACGCACACTTTTTAGCGTCGTCCGAGTTGAACGCTTTAACGATATGGGCCTTCAAATAATCTTCCGAGTCGCTGTCAAGTGCGGTGGGATAATTGGACAGCACCGGTTCCGAAGCGGATGTGTCAAGAAAATGTATGATCACTTTTTCGATCGTTACACTGTCAATACTTATAAGGTCCGGCATCTCTTTCTCCTTGTTATTATACTTTTCCCCGCATGCTGGTCTGCTCAATAGCCGAGCAGTACTTCACGGTTCGTGCCGTAATAAATGTCGCTCCGGCCTGAGATCAGGCGGCAGAATTCCTCGAAGCGCTCCCATTCGGTCTCTGCGACGTCGAATTCGTACGCATGGCCCCAGATATAGAACATCTTCGGGCTGTCGGGTCTGAGGTCAATAAACTCTTCCGCCAGTCTGAAAAGTCCGTCCATATCCGCGTGGTGGTGCACAGTCGGATCGAGCACAAGAAGATCCGCGGGCAATTCAAACTTATAAGTAGCCGTCGTCGTTCTTGAATATTTAACACCGGTATTGTCCCGTATGACTTCCGCGACGTGCGCGTTCATACAGGTCGTACCTCCCGGATAAGCCATTCCGACCACTTCGTATCCGGCAAGTTCGCTGAGCCGAACCCTGTCCTCTTCGACTTCTTTTATGATATCCTCGTCAGAGAGACTTCTGAGGGCAGGATGATGGAGCGTATGGACCGCTATCTCGTGACCTTCGTATACTTTCCTGACTTCGTCCGGATGGAGTTTTACGTGGGCAAGATTTGCACCCTGCTGGTATATGTTCCACGGTTCTCCAAGCTTCGCGGAATTGATGTTGAACGTGCATTTAAGCCCGTATTTGTTTAAAATATGCACCAGACGTCTGTCCTGCGTCACACCGTCGTCATAGCTGAAAGTTACCGCTTTCATTTTTCCGCCGAACGATCTTAACGGCTCATTTTTGGTCACGTTTTCCATAATAAAATCTCCTTTATAATTCTTCCGAAAGTTTCACTATCCTGTATGCTTCATTGCGCGAGATCCCGTACTTCAAAGTCAGCGCCTTCATTGCCTCCTTGGGAAGGCTTCCTCCGCTTATAAGTGAATCGTAGTATTCACGCATCTGTGCTTCATTCGCCGCATCATGCTCAGATTTGTGAGACGGAACAGCGCCGGAAAGTGTTGAACCTTCTATACATATTACGAATTCTCCTCTCGGAGCATCGGATTCGAATCTTGAAAGCATCTCGGACGCGGTCCCGCGGATCACTTCCTCGTGCGTTTTCGTAAGCTCGCGGCAAACGGCGATCTTTCTAAAAGGGATACCGGCTTGCGTGAAGCGGTCGCTGAGCTCCGAAAGCGTCTTTCGCATACGGTGAGGAGCCTCGTAACAGACCGTTGTCCGCGTCTCATGCATGAGACGGTCGAAAAAGGCAGAACGCTGTTTATTGTCCGTACCGATAAACCCTTCGAAAACGAATCCGTCGGTAGGAAGCCCCGAGAGCACCAGTGCCGTCACGCACGCACTTGCCCCCGGTATTACCGTTACCTCTATTCCTTCGGCGATGCAATCGCGGATCAGTTCGTGCCCCGGATCGCATATCCCCGGCATTCCCGCGTCAGACACGAGCGCGATTTCGGCTCCGTTCTTAAGCTTAGAGATCAGTTCGGGTCCGCGTGAAAGTTTATTATGCTCATAATAACTCACAAGAGGCTTTTTAATGCCGAAATGTTCCAGCAGGCCTAACGTATGGCGCGTGTCTTCTGCTGCGATAATATCGGCGTTTTCAAGCGTTTTCAGCGCTCTCATCGTAATGTCGTCAAGATTTCCGATAGGCGTTGCCACCACGTACAGCATATTAAACCTCCTGCAGAATGACCGGAGCCTGTACCTTCAGGCCCTTGCCCCCGCCTTTTCGTGCTTTTAAGAGAAACATCACCGGCGGTTTACCTACGAACGCATGTACGAACGTTAATTCATCCGGTTCCGCGCCCGATATCCTGAGCGTCGAAAGTGCGTCGGTCAATCTGTCAGGCCTGTTGACCATAAACAGATATCCGCCGTGCACAAGCAGTGATGAGGCCGAGAACAACATTTCTTCCTGCGTCCGTTCGATCTCGTGCCTTGCTCTCGCGACCGCGCCGATGTCGCTGACGATACCGCTGCCTGTTCTTACGTATGGCGGATTTACGGTGACGATATCATACGCTCCGTGTTCAAGTCCGCTGTCGCATATATCCGCGTTCAGCACCGTCACGCATTCTCCGATCCCGTTCAGTTCTACGCTGCGCTTCGCCAGTTCGCACATATCCGGCTGTATCTCCACGGCAGTGTATCTTGCTCCGAGCGGATCGTACCCTTCTTCGGCGTTCAGCTTCCCGTACATCAGTATCGGGACTATTCCTGTCCCTGTTCCTGCGTCAACTATCCTGAGCGGTCTTTTACCGTTCCTGAGCCTTGACGCGAATCTCATCGTATTTTTTATAGAGCATGCGGCATAGTTGGCAAGCAGCACAGCGTCGGTGCCGTACCTGAACGTGCCTTTTTTCTGCAATATCCTGAGCCCGCGGCACTGAAGGTCATCGATCTGTTCGCCTTCACTTAGCCGTGTACGATTATCCGACTCATCTGATCCAGTGTTTTTCCAACTCATATTCCCTTTTTAAACAGACAAGGCTGCCTTTTTATTGAAAGACAGCCTCCCGTAAAATACAATCATAAAACTCCGCTGATCACTCTTCGAGATTGGGAGCTTCAACAGGGCAAACCTCTTTGCAGTTTCCGCACTCAATGCAAGCAGAAGCATCGATCTCGTACTTACCGTCGCCCTCGCTGATGCACTCTACAGGGCACTCTGCAGCGCATGCGCCGCAAGCAATGCAATCGTCTGAAATTTTGTATGCCATAAGAAACACCTCCAATATTTCAATTATGAGTATATTGTACCATTTTTTTCCGAAATGTCAATAGTGCCTGCGCTTATTCCTTTCACGCCTCGGGGAAACCCGGGGCTTTTTTTTGTTTCCGAGGGGAATAATGGGGGATTTTTAGGGGATATTAAAAACCGAAGCCCCGAAAGTGCCGTAAAATAAGGCTTTTTCAGGGCGGTAATGGAGATGAGGGGAATCGGACCCCTGTCCGAAATCTGATCCTCGCAGGCTTCTACAGGCTTAGACTGTCATTTAAAATTCCCATCGGCGAGCCCCGGCAGTCAGGGTCAGGCTTCAGGTAGCTTCATAAAAACCCCGCGGACTCAAAGCTTTGGCCGCAGTGTGCTCCGATTTAACCGCCATACGGAAAGGACCGGATCATTGACGCCGCTTGCTCCCGGCCCGGTAACCGGAAGGGCGACGGACTGCCGTCAGGCAGCCTGGAGTGCTAAATTATCGTTAGCGTTTAATTTTAAATTCCCGCTTTTTAAAGAGGCCAACGGGAACCTCTGCCTGCGGCCGGCGCACCAAAGACCCCGTCGAAACCAGTACATCCCCGGAATCGTCAAAGGCTGAAAATGGCAGTTCACGCCTTGCGCCTGCACATTATCTCACAAACCGTTAAAAAATGCAACACGCCCGGAGCGCAGAAAAATTCAGCAAGAAATGCTTCCGCAGGAAAAGGCCGGAATACTTTGATTTAATGCTCCGGTCATGGTATAATTGTAAGGAAAGGAGGGACAGGTGTGACGATATCGGAATTGACCGCATACGCTTCAAAAAAATACAACATCCGGGAACAGTTCAAATGGAGCGATTTTCCGGGATTCTCTGTATTGACACACCCGAAGACCGATAAATGGATCGCCCTCCTGATGCGCCAGTGGGACGGAGATACAGGCAGCATGATCGAGAGGTGCGACATCAAATGCGGCGAGGAATCTATCGCTAAATACGCAAGGCCGTACCTGACGCCTGCCGTCCGGATGCACGGATCAAAGTGGGTCAATATCATTTTTAGCGACCGCACAGAGCGTGACGTCGTATTTGATCTTTTGGACAAGGCGGTAGACGGCCAGAACTCTTACGGATATACGTTCGTCGTTGACCACGGCAGAAGCACGAAACCGGCCGCCCTGATCGCCGATCCCCTCTCAAACGGCAGGTCCGAAGCAGGCAATGCTCCCGGCCAGCCATCCGAATATTACGAAACCGCATTGCCCGCATCCCGGACCGTACGCGGAAAACTCATCGAAGCAACTCCGGAACGCATAAAAAAGCTGCAGCTGATGTTCCGGCTTTACGAAAGATCAGATTACGAAAGAGCCGGGAACTTCTACCGTCAGGCTACGTACATGAGGAATTATAACGATGATTACCCGTGGGACGACAGTTATTCCAGCTTTCACCCGACGTACCGCGAAATGACTGTGAAACAGCTCCGCGGTTATTTTTCATGGCGAACACACGTAAGACGCGGCGACTACTCCCCCATAGGCGCCTCTTCTGCATATATTTACTTATTTGAGGTACTGAACGGAATAAACGGCGAGACTGCAGAACAAAAACTCGAATTATTGCGTGATTTTGACCGCCTATACCTGAAGAATAAATACGGGGACCAGGCGATGCGGTTCAATGTGTACAGATGGATGAGAGATATTGCCCTCGTGAATAATATGTCTTTGCAGGTCATACGCAAATATAACGATCTTTTAAAAGACGTTTCAGAGCCGAATGCGTACGAAAAAGCTGTCGAAACGCTCATACACCCGGAAGACCGCCCGGATAAAGAGATTTTTAACGCTCTTGTTTCGCTGGATACGGTGGATCACCTGTCAAATATCGCATATATGAAGTACCCCACCAGGACCAAATTCATATTCAGCGAAACATGGAGGCGAGCGTTGTCCGGATACACAAAAGACGGCGTCGGCCTGCTTGCGTTATGTTTCGGGGAAAAAGAAGAGATGCGGCTGCTCACGTTCCATAACGCCCTGTATTGCCACCGGCCGAAGCTGCAAAACGTCGAGGTCAACGTCGATGATACTCTCTCTTTTATCTGCAGGGACGGTCAATGGTATTACCGCACGTACCAGAAGTTCAACCTCAACAGGAAGTTTTTACGCAGTTTTATGCATGCCGTGGATCTCAAGCTTCGCAAGTACCTCAAATGCGGCCACGAACTGTATGAAAAGCCTGGCGAAAACTGGGTCTACCCTTTCGCGGAAGCGGCGATAGAAGCAGACAGAAGGAATGAAGTCAGGGCGGCCAGGGAGAGTTTTATCGTGGATCTTTCCGGTCTTGATAAGATCAGGTCTGACGCGATGGAAACAAGGAACAGCCTGCTTACAGAGGAGGAAGAGGAAGAAGAACACGTTGACGACGTTCTGACCGCCGTTCCGGAGTCCGATCCCGTTATTCCGCTAAACAGTGAGATGCTCGGCCTGCTCAGATTAATTATAAACGGCGACGATCCGGGTCAATACATTAACGCTCACCGCATCATGCCTTCCCTCGCCGCAGACGTTATAAACGAATCTCTTTTCGAGGAGATCGGCGACAATATCATCACGTGTGATGACGGTATTCTTACGCTCGTCGAGGATTATATCGACGACGTTAAACATCTTATCGGAGGATAGATATATGGCTGATGCCGAGATCAAAAAAGTTCCGCGAAGGATATCACAAACGGTCATAAACTCGCTCAAAGGCGGCGTTGTCCCGCGCGTAGGGCTGCCGTACATCACTGTCGGGCGGAAAAACGAGATCGCCGCGCTTTTAAGCGACGTAGATATCATATCGGAAGGCGGTGCGTCGTTCAGGTTCATCGTCGGAAAATACGGTTCGGGAAAAAGTTTTCTGATCCAGACAATACGGAACTACGTGATGGAGCGCGGATTTATAGTTGCCGACGCAGACCTTTCACCGGAGCGCAGACTCCAGGGCACCAGAGGGCAGGGGCTGGCGACGTACCGTGAACTGATCGGAAACCTCTCCACTAAAACCAGACCGGAAGGCGGAGCATTGACGCTCGTGCTTGACCGCTGGATAAACGCCGTACAGAACGCCGCGATCCAGGAGACCGGTCTCGGTCCGGACGACCCGGAACTGAATGAAGCGACCGATAAAAAAATATACGCCGTAACCTCATCCGTGAGCGAGCTAGTCCACGGCTTCGAATTCGGCAGGCTGCTCTCCAAATACTACAGGGCATACCTGAACGGCGACGACGATACTAAAAGCAAAGTGCTGAGGTGGTTCAGAGGCGAATATGCGCTAAAAAGCGAAGCAAAAGAAGCACTGGGCATAAACATGATCATAACCGACGACGACTGGTACGATTATCTCAAACTGTTCGCCACGTTTTTCAGGCTGGCCGGTTACACGGGAATGATGATAATGATCGACGAACTCGTCAATATCTACAAGATCCCCAATGCGATCACGCGCCAGTACAATTACGAAAAGATACTTACGATGTACAACGACACGCTCCAGGGCAAG
>JAEEGL010482566.1_pt1 | contig 12889 bp, 14 predicted proteins | sample 9134231 | NCBI WGS metagenome assembly JAEEGL01 (sample SAMN16246548, study PRJNA631951) | gut metagenome | biome: gut microbiome; feature: rumen; material: fiber-attached | host: Bos | place: Iran: Karaj | collected 2018-10
AATTGCAAATGAAAGAAATATGGATTTAATTATCGTTAATTGTCCAAGCATTTGTAAAGAACTTGCCCAAATGGATGCTAAAAAAGAAGCTGAGTTTAACCGAATGAATGCAAAAGAAAATGGAGTAACTGCTGAAATTAAAAAAGATGCAGATAATCCTCAATTAAAATAAAAAATGGCAATAAAAAAAATAAACATTTATATGTTTACTTTTTTATTTTGTCTTATTGATTCTTTGCATTATATAGATATGTTTCATATTTAGATTTTAATACAGAGTCTTCAATTGATAAACCATTATCATCTCTTAATTCTTCTAGAGCTGTAACTGATATATTTGAATCTTCAGAAATTTTTCTTTCTGCAAGTGTTTCAATTATTTCATCTTTTACTTTATCTAGTTCTGGTTTGTCGTATTGCTTTCTCTTTAAGATTATATGATATCCAAATCTTGTTTTAACTGGTTCTTTAGTATATTCGCCTTCTTTTAGTTTGTATGCAGCTTGTTCAAATTCTTCAACCATTTCTCCATGTCCGAATTTGTTAAGTGCTCCACCGTTTGAACTAGAACCATCTTTTGAATACTCTTTTGCAAGCTTTGCAAAATCTTCTCCAGCATCTAGTTTATCGATTACTTCTTTAGCAGTTTTTAATGCTTCTTTTTCAGCTTCTTCTTTCTTATCTTCACTATCATAAGTAGCAGTAATTAAAATATGACTTGCTTCAATGTCACCAATTAATTCATCTTTATAATAACTATTGATTTCATTATCTGTAACTTTACTCTTAGCATAATCTTTAACTGCTAAACTTCTTTTATAACGAAGAATGAAATAAGTTTCTAATTCTTCATTTGTTGTTACACCATAGTTTTCAGAGATGAATGATTCGTAACTTGAATATAATTGATTATAATATTGTGAATAATATGTCTTAGTTAATTCAATATTACTTTTAACATAAGATTTAGCTTCATCATCTGTTTCATATTTTTCATCAAGTATTTTAGTATCAATCATATCTACTAATACAGATAAAGCATATTTATCTTTTAAAGCATCATATAAATCATCTACACTAATACTTCTTCCATTACTTAAACTTACAACAGCTTCTTTTCCATTTTCTAATTTTGGAATTTGTTTACATCCAGTTAATAATAATAGAACTGCAAATGTTGCTATTAATAATTTCTTCATATATTCTCCTTTCATACATACATATAATATAATAACAAAAAACAAATAAATAGACAAATAAAAAATTAGATTATTAAATCTAATTCATTATTTGATCATAAACATCTTCGATATGTACTAAGCTATCTTTATTATGTTTAAATTCCATATCATCTTTTTCGTATCTTGGCATTAAGTGTAGATGATAATGTTTAATAGCTTGACCATAACCGTTGTTTTGAGCAAGAGTTAATCCATCGATACTTAACTTTTCTTTTAATATACCATGCATCTTAACTGCAACTTTACGCATATGTAATAATAATTCATCGTCAATATCAAAAATATTTTCATAGTGTTTTTTAGGAACGATTAATAAGTGTCCATTAGATACTGGTTCAATATCTAAAAATACTCTTACTAAGTCATCTTCATATACAGTTTTACTTGGTATTTCACCATTAGCAATTTTACAAAATAAACAATCCATATTATTCTCCTTTATCACTTAATAATATAATAACACAAAAGTTCTTTTTCTATGCAATTTTAATGAATTAAATAATTATATGTGTTATAATTAAATACGAATTAGAGGTGATCCTATGTTAAGTATTGATAAATTAAACGTTGTAGTAGGTGACAAGAAAATACTTAATGATTTTTCTATAGATATTAAAGATGGAGAAATCCATGCGATAATGGGACCTAATGGTACTGGTAAATCTACGTTATCTAAAGTAATTTTAGGAAATAAAAATTATGAAGTTACAAGTGGAGAAATATTATTGGATGGAGAATCTTTATTAAATCTAACTACTGATGAAATAGCTAGAAAGGGAGTTTTTGTTTCTTTCCAAAATCCTATTAGTATTGAAGGAGTTCAAAATAGTGAATTTATTAAGACTGCTATTAATGCTAGAAGAGAAAATGCTATTGGATTATTTGAATTTGTTAAAGAGATAAAAGCTAAAGCAAGTGAATTAGATTTTCCTGAAGAAATGATTCATAGATCAATAAATGTTGGTGCTAGTGGTGGAGAAAGAAAAAAGAACGAAGTTCTTCAGCTTGAATTGTTAGAACCTAAATTTATTATTCTTGATGAATTAGATTCAGGATTAGATGTAGATAGTCTTAAAAAGGTTTGTGAAGGAATTAATAGTTATTTAAAAGAACATCCAAAGACTTCAGTTCTTATCATTACACATTATTCTAGAATATTAGAATATATTAAACCTCAATTTGTACATATGATGGTATGTGGTAAGATTGTTAAAGATGGAGGATATGACTTAGCATTTGAAATAGATAAAAAAGGATATTCTGAAAATTATGAATAAACTTATTATAGATAATAATATTGAGACTACTAATATAGTTGTAGATACTGATACAGATATGTTAGTAGACTTATCAGATAGTGAAAAAGATATAAATATTCATATTGCTAAAGGAGTATGTTTCAAGGGATTCATTAAAACAAATAAGACTAGTAATAAAATATCTTATTTAATTGATGAAGATTGTGATGTTAAAATAAATAAATTATCAATTGATTGTAATGATGATATTACTATTAAAATGAATAATATTAATTCAAAAGTTAAATACACAACAAGTGTTATTAATTATTCTAATAATAATTATGTTCAAAAAGTATATCATAAGAGTTCTAATACAAAGAGTGTTATTACTAATCACTGTATAAATGTAGAAGATAATGAATTTAAGTTTATCGTTGATGGAATAATCAAGAATGGTTGTGAAGATATTAACTTTAAACAAGATAATAGAATTATAAATTTAAAAGATGGAAAGAGTAATATTCTTCCTAATTTAATTGTAGATACTAGTGAAGTTGAAGCTAGTCATTCAGCTTATATAGGAACATTTAATGAAGATGATATTTTCTATATGATGTCTAGAGGTCTTACTAAGAAAGAATGTGATGATTTATTAATTAAAGCATTTTTAATTAGTAATATGGATTTAACTGAAGATGAAAGAAACATTTATTGTGGAATAATTGAAAAAATTAACAAATAACTGGAGGGGATATTTTGAATAGAGAAGATTTTGAAATATTTAAAACTGGAATTATCTATTTTGATAATGCTGCTACTACTCAAAAACCAATGTGTGTTGTAAATTCAATTATTGAATATTATACAAAGTATACTGCAAATGCTCATAGAGGAGACTATGATATTAGTCTTGTTGTAGATGATAAATATGATGGAGTAAGAGATAAAGTTAAAAACTTTATTAATGCTGATTATAGTAAAGAAATATTATTTACTAAAGGTGCTACTGAAAGTTTAAATATGATAATCTTTGGTTTTATGGCTAACTATCTAAAACCTGGAGATAGAGTTTTATTAAATAAAGGAGAACACGCTTCAAACTTGTTACCTTGGATTGCTTTATCTAAAAGAATTGGTTTTGAAATAGATTATGCTGAACTAGATAATGAGTATTCTTTAACTATAGATAAGATTAAAGAAAAAGTTACTGATAGAACTAAAGTTATTTCTTTGGCACATGTTACTAATGCTATTGGAGATATAAGACCAGTTAAAGAAATTGGTGAGTTATGTAAAGAGAAGAATATCTTATTTGTATTAGATGCTACTCAGAGTGTTGGACATATGAAGTTAGATGTTCAAGAATTAAATGTTAGTTTTTTAGGTTTCTCTGGGCATAAGATGTTAGGTCCTACTGGTGTTGGAGTTTTATATGGTAAATATGAATTATTAAATCAGTTAGTACCAACAGAGTATGGTGGAGGGATGAATATCTCTTTTGATAGTAAAGGAGATTATGAAATAAAAGAACTACCTAATAGATTGGAAGCGGGTACTCCAAATATAGCAGGAGTTATAGGATTAGGAACTGCTATAGATTATTTACAATCTATTGGATTAGATAAAATACAAGAATATGAAAAAGATTTGAAAAAATATTTGGTTGAAAAAATGAGTGCAATTCCAAATATTAAAATATATAATAAAAATGCAGAGTCAGGTATTTTATTATTTAATGTAAATGGATTCTTTAGTCAAGATGTAGCTATATATTTAAATAAATCTAAGATTTGTTTAAGAGCTGGAAATCATTGTACTAAGATGTTACAAGAAGAAATTGGGGATACTAATACTTGTAGAGTTAGTTTATATTTCTATAACACTAAAGAAGAAATTGATGTTTTAGTGGATGCTTTAATGCATCAAGATAGAATACTTGAAACAGTAGTATAGAAAGAATAGAGAGTGATAATATGGATGTTAATTTAAAAAGAGAAGCAATACTTGATAATTACCAAAATCCTGCTAATCGTGGATTACCTACAGATTCAGCATATAGACAAGTTAATTCTAAAAATGAATCATGTGTTGATAATATCACAGTGGCAGCAAAAGTATCTCATGGAAAACTAGAAGATATTAAATTTGATGGTGAAGCTTGTGCTATTTGTACTAGTGCTACAAGTGTAATGACGAAAGAATTGAAAGGAAAAACTTTAGAGGAAGCAGAATTAATCATAGATAACTATAATAGAATGATTGGGGAACTTCCTTATGAAGAAGAATTATTGGGAGAATTAAACATATATAATGAAATTTATAAACAACCAAGTAGAAAGAGATGTGCTCTTCTTCCAATGGATGCAATTAAAAAGATAATAGACGAAAACAAATAAATAGAAAGGATGTTCTTTATGGAAGTAGTCGGAATCAACGAAGAAAATATAAAGAAAATATCTAACTATAAACATGAGGAACAATGGATCCTTGATTATAGATTAAAAAGCTATGAATTGTTTAATAAGTTAGATATGCCTAACTTTGGACCTAAATTTGACTTGGACTTTGATAAAGTGATTTATTATAAGAACTCTGAAGAGACTTTAACTAATGATTGGAATAGCATTAGTAGTAACATTCAATGTGAAATGAAAGATTTAGGAGTTATTGAAAGTGAAAAACATTTAGGTGGTATGGGTGTTCAATATGAAAGTGAAGTAATTTATCATAATATGATAGAAGAACTTACTAAGAAGAATGTAATCTTTACTTCGATAGAAGTAGCAATGAAAGAACATCCAGATTTAGTAAAAAAATATTTTGGTAAAATAGTTAGTAATGCTGATAATAAATTGGCAGCATTAAATGGAGCAGTATTCTCTGGTGGAAGTTTTATTTATATACCACCTAATACTACTTTAGATAGACCACTTCAAAGTTACTTTAGAATTAATTCCAGAGGGATGGGACAGTTTGAAAGGACTTTAATAATTGTAGATGATAATAGTCATTTACATTATGTTGAAGGTTGTACAGCTCCAACATATAGCGATTCTAGTTTGCATGCAGCAGTTGTAGAAATATATGTTGGAAAGAATAGTAGTTGTCGTTATTCAACAATTCAAAACTGGGCTACTAATGTACTTAACTTAGTTACTAAACGTGCTTTAGTTGAGGAAAACGGAGTAATGGAATGGATTGATGGAAACATTGGTAGTAAAGCAACAATGAAATATCCAGCATGTATCTTAAAAGGAGATAATTCTAGTGGTACATGTATTACAATAAGCGTTGCAACTCACGATCAACAACAAGATAGTGGTGCTAGAATGATTCATATAGGAAAGAATACAACAAGTACTATTATTTCAAAGAGTATAGCAAGACTTGGTGGTAATGCTTCATATAGAGGAAAAGTAGATATAAGAGAAAGTGCTATAAATAGTAAAGCAATAGTTAAGTGTGACTCATTAATTTTAGATAAAGACTCTAAAAGTGATGCTTATCCAACTAATATTTGTAGAACTTCTAAAAGTAATATTGAACATGAAGCAACTGTATCAAGAATTAGTGAAGATAATCTATTCTATTTAATGAGTAGAGGAATTCCAGAAGAAAAAGCAACAGCATTAATTATTATTGGATTTATTGAAAGATTTAGAGAAGCACTTCCAATGGAATAAGCAGTAGAACTAAATCAATTGCTTAAAAGAAATTTATAAAACTTTGAATATAGTTAATTAAATGAAAAGAAGAAAATCTTTTCGTTTTTTCTTTTATAGAAAAATAATAATTAAGAAGAAAAGACTATTTTAATTCCAATTAATGGTCATTTGATACTCTTTTTCTAACGTGTTAAATTATCTTTCGAAAGGAGGAAAAACATGTTGAATCAGGTGGTTTTGGTTGGAAGACTTGTAAGAGATCCAGAGTTAGTAGAATCAGAAAATAACAAAAAGAGATCATATATTACATTAGCTATTCCAAGAAGTTTTAAAAACATGAATGGTGATTATGAAACAGATTTTGTTAATTGCATTTTATGGGATATAGTAGCAAAGTCAGCAGTTGAATATTGTCATAAGGGAGACATTGTGGGAGTTAAAGGAAGAATTCAAAGTAGTGTAGTAGAAAAAGATGACGATAAGAAATACTATATTGATGTCATTGCAGAGAAAATAACTTTTTTGTCTAGTAAAAAGAAAGATGAAGCAGAGTAATTCTGCTTTTTTCTTTGAAAAGAATTATATGAAAAAGAGGTATATAAAAATTGAAATAGATTTTTACATATGGTATATTTAAAATGGTGATAGTATTAGTATGATAAGAGATTTTTTAGTTAAAACAAAAGGAGAAATACATACTGATGAAAGTGGACGATTAATTATTGATTCTGAATTGGCAAAAGAAATAATGTCGGCCGTAAAAGAAGGAAGAATTTCGTTAGTACTTGATAAAAGCGACCTTATGATAATTCCTGGTAGAGGAATGCCAAATTCAGAAACATATGATGCTGAACCCTTTAAAAAATTGGACGATATAGCTGCTATTCATATAACACCTGTGCCACCAATCAATGATACAATAAAAACTCAGGAAAGTTCCGGAGTAATGAATTTTCTTTCTTTTGTTGATCCTAGTACCGGAATGGAGCATGCCGTGCAATATCCGGTAGGAAATGATACAATTCATTTTACCTTAAACTGCTCAGTTCATAATCATGAATCCGGTAATGATTGGGATAATTATAAATACGGAGTTTTAATTGGTTTTCCAAAACTTGATAAGAAAAAAGTATTGGATGTTAAGAGTGAGGATACGTATGTTGATGGTGATGCTGAATTAGGGTCTGATTATTTTTTATTTTGCCCATTAGGGGAAAGAGATAAAATTGCTAAAGAAAATCCTGGCGCAACTATCGTTGAATATGATGGTATTCCTTTAAGTAGTGCAATTTCTTTAATGATTGTTCTTTCAGGACGTAAATTAGAACCATATGGTTCTTATGGTTGGGGAAGAAATTCTGAGTTTGGAGAAGAAGTTCCAGATGTGTTTGAGTTAGAAAAATTAGTTACAGAGGAAGGTTATCCTGTTTTAAAAGGACAATTTGGAAATGCTTTGCATTCTGAAACAAAATATATGGCAAGAAGAATGTGGAAAAGGGAATATGAAGCACTAATAAGATTAATCGAGTATAATAAAGAAAATGGTATTGAAATGCCAGAAGATGTGTTGACTCTAGTTTTAATATATGGTGGGGCATATAGTTTACCTGGAACAGTTCCAGTAACATTAGAAGATTATAAAAGCGTTGTTTTTCCTATATTGATGAGGCATGGCTATGATGTTGATGATTCTTTGTTTGAAGGTATTGAAAATAATAATAGTAGTCATTTAAAAATTATTTATAATTCATCTGATGCTGGTGGGGTGCCTATGATTGATTGCCCTGAGTGGGAAAATACACTTAGAAAAAGGGTAATAGATATTTTAAACAATGATAAAGATAAAGATATATCAGATGATTCAACTATTAAAAAGACTTAGTATAATAATATATATAAATGCTTTTTTGTCTAGTGAAAAGAAAGATGAAGCAGAGTAATTCTGCTTTTTTATTTTGTTCTATGATATAATTACTATTAGGTGATAATATGTCAAAAGAAGAAAATGTAGTTAAATATTATGTCTTATGTAATAAATTAAAAAATGTTATTAGAACAGGATGGCTATATTGGAATGTTACGAAAGATAGAGTAGAAAGCGTGGCAGAACATATTTATGGAGTTCAAATGCTTGCGCTTGCGATGAAATCTGAATATCAATATGATGTAGATATTATGAAAGTAATGTATATGCTCGCTATACATGAATTGGGTGAAATAGTAATTGGAGATAAAACCTTATTTGATATGAGTCCTGAAGAGAAGACTCTAAAAGAAAATGAAGTTGTACATAATATTTTAAGCCCATTAATGGATGGTAAAAAAATAGAAGAAATCTATGATGAATTTAATGCAAGAGAAACTAAAGAAGCAAAGTTTGCATATCAATGTGATAAGTTTGAAGCAGATTTACAAAGTAAACTTTATGATCAAGAAGGTTGTGTTGATTTAAGTAGAGTAGATTGTCATGACATTATGTATGATAGTCTAACTGCAGAAATTCTTTCACATACTTCTACATTTTCAGAGATGTGGTTAGAGTTTGGTCAAAGGAAATATCCATATGATGAAAACTTTATGGCTGTTTCTCAATATGTTAAAGAACATGATATATAATATAAAAAATAGAAAGATAAATTCTTTCTTTTTTTATGAAGTTCACGATTAGTTAACTTTAAACAAATGAAGAGTTTTATTCAATATAATGAATATGACTTGGAAGTGATAATCAAATGATACTGTTTAGTAAAAGGCTAAAAGAGTTAAGAATTAGCAATAATTTGACTCAAAATGAATTAGGTCAAAAGTTAAATGTTACTAAATCAACAATTTGTAGTTATGAAAAAGGTACTAGAATGGCACCAATAGAAACATTAATTGATTTAGCTAACTTTTTCAAAGTTGATTTAGATTATTTGATTGGAACTGATAACTATGTAGTTAGTGATAATAAAGAAGAATATGGACTAAGGATGTCTAGTGAAGAAATAGAATTGATTAAAGAACTTCGTAAATATAAAGATTTATATTTAAAACTATTAGAGGATCCTAAAAGAACAATAGAATTAATTGAAAAGAAAATAAGATAAACATATTAGATAATATGTTTTTTTATGTTAAAATCTTTATAGGAGGATAAAATATGGAAAGCGATAAAAACATGAAAAAATATCTTGTTGCAATTGTAATACTTGTATTATTAGTTTTAGGATTAGCTGGTTATATTGTATATGACAAAATGATTGCAAAGGACGAAAAAGAGGAGAGTAATAAAGTTGTAGATTTAATTACTAAAGAAGAAGCAAAAGCGTTCTTAGACGGATTAGTAAATGAAACAGTTAGTGATGATTTATTAATTAGTTCAACTGATGAAGAAATATTTGCTAATGCAATTAAATATTTATTTATTAACAATAAGTTTACTAAAGAAGGAAGCATTTGGACTTTTAAACAAAGCGATATTAATGATGTAGCACGTAAGTACTATGGTCGTGATAACTTTAATTATGTTACTAACGATACTAATTTTACCTATGACTCTGAAAAGAAAACATTTAGTTCAGCATTAGAATTTGGTTTATTTGATTCATTAGGGCCATCATTTACTAAATCAAGAGAAGTAACTGATTTTGATGCTAAAGAAGATGTAGCAACTTTAACATATGTTGTAACTTATGAATATGATAAAACAGACGATAGAACTATAGGCATGAACAATCCTGAAATAAGAAAATATTCAATTGAATTAATTAAAGTAAGCAATGAATTAAGAATTAAATCAGCAGAATTAAAAAAGTAAAATAAAATAAGAAAAACATATTAATTAATATGTTTTTTTATTGTGAAAATATGTTATAATTGTTTCATAATAGGAGGGGTTATGAATATTATTGATGTAATTGATAAAAAGAGAAATAATATTGAGTTAACTAGAGAAGAGTTAGAACTAGCGTTTAATGGTTTCTTAAATAAAGAAGTTAAAGACTATCAAATGTCTGCTTTATTAATGGCTATTTGCATTAATGGTATGACTGATCAAGAGATATTTGATTTAACAGATATATTTATTAATAGTGGAGAAGTTCTTGATTTATCTTCTTTAATGGGTGTAAAAGCTGATAAGCATTCAACTGGTGGAGTTGGAGATAAAACTACACTTGTTATTGCTCCAATAGTAGCCTCTTTAGGTATTAAAGTTCCTAAGATGAGTGGTAGAGGTTTAGGATTAACTGGAGGTACTATTGATAAACTTGAAAGTATCCCAGGGGTTAGAGTTGAAGCAACTAAAGAACAAATTATTAAGCAATTAGAAGACATTGGAATGATTATTTGTAGTCAGACAGAATCATTGGTTCCTCTTGATAAAGAAGTTTATGCCTTAAGAGATGTTACTGGTACTGTTAAATCTTTACCATTAATAGCAGTCTCTATCATGAGTAAAAAGATTGCATGTGGTACTGATAAAATATTAATAGATATTAAATATGGTGAAGGTGCACTTATTCCAACTGAAAGAGAAGCAAGAGAATTAAGAGACTTAATGATTAGAATAGGTGAGAACTACGAAAAAGAAGTTAGATGTTTAATTAGTGACATGAATAATCCTTTAGGTGTTTGTGTTGGTAATGCACTAGAAGTTGCTGAAGCTTGTGAACTTCTTGATGGTAAAGTAAAAAATAATCTATATAATTTATGTGTTGATATAGCAAGTAATATGGTAAGTATGGCTAAAGGTATTTCTTTGATTGATGCTAGAGTAGAAGTAATTGAGGCAATTAATTCTAAGAAAGCTTTAGAGAAGTTTAATCAATTTATTAAGTATCAAGGTGGAGATCTTGATAAGATGGTTATAAGTACAAATACTATTGCAGTTACTTCTCCAAAGAAGGGTGTTATTAAAGCTATAAATGCTAATATAATTGCTAAAGTATCTAATCAATTAGGTAGTGGTAGAACTACTAAAGATGATGTTATTGATACAAGTGTAGGTGTATTCTTAAATAAACAAGTTGGTGATTTTGTTGAAGAGGGAGATACACTTTGTACTTTGTACTATAACAAAGTAAAGGATAGTTTTAATATCCTAGATGCTTATACGATAGAGTAATAAAAAAAGATAAGTTTAACTTATCTTTTTATTTGTCTAAAAATCTAACAAAGTATTCTTCATATGTCATTGGATGTTCATGAATGTAATTTGCTATTTCTTTTCCTACATATCTATAATGCCATTCTTCTTTCATATAACCAGTTATAAATTCAGTTTCTTTTGTATATCTTAATATATAACCATATTTATATGAATTTTCTTTCATCCAATTATATTCTTTTGTATTTCCAAAACTTGTGTATGATAGTTTTGCATTATCAACGTCGACTGCTAAACCTGTTTGATGTTCTGAATAACCAGCTCTTGCAGAATATTTATCAGCATTTGCTTTTCCATCTCTATTAGCGTAATTATTATATAAGTTTTGTTGATAACTATAACTACGATATGTTGATACTGCTCTTACTGTATATCCTTCTTTTCTAGCAGCTTCAGACATTTCTTCAAATGCTTTAGCAGCATCTTTAGTCATATATTTTTCACCACTAGAATACTTATCATTAATTCTAGTTAAATCTTTAGGAACATAATCGTTACCTAAATAATAATATTTATTTGATAATACAGTATTTGTATATTTGTATGGACTATCTTTAACATTAGTGTAAAACTCATTATCTAATCCCATATTTACATATACGACAATTGTCTCGTTATCCAAACTTGGATTCTTTTCTTTATAACTTATATAACGGTCTAAATAATCCATCTTAAAGAAGTCTATCTTTTTATTAATATTATCTAATTTATTAAGTTTCTTTTCTTCTTCAGTTAATTCTTTTTGAACAGGCTTATTATTCTCTTTTGTATTAGTATTAGTTACATTATTATCTTCTTGTGGTCTGTTAAATAGATAAATGAATAAGACTGCTACTAAAACGATTACTAATAAGTAGAAAAGATTTTCGTATTTAATTCTAGATTTTTTTCTTCGTCTATATTTTCTTGCCATATCCATCCCCTCAAGTAGATTATAGCACCTATTTATTAATATCTTGTTTAATTTGTTAAAAGAAACTGTAAAGAGATGTTTAAAAGTGATTAATAATTTAGTGGGATATGCTATAATTAATATGATAAGGTAGGTGAGAATATGTTTTGTCCAAAATGTGGAACAGATATAGATGATAATGCTAAATTCTGTGGTAACTGTGGAAATAGTTTTGTAAAAAAGATAAATAAAACACATTTTTGTGCAAAATGTGGATCTCCTTACAGTAATAATGAAAAATATTGTGGTTCTTGTGGAGAAAAAACAGAAGATGTAGAGAAAGAATTACAGTTTAAGAAAGCAGAAGTATTTGCAGAAGCTTTAAATAAAAGTTCAATAGATATATCTAATGATGATAACTTTTCTACACATGGAAATTATAAGAGTGTTTATAGAGATAATAAAAAGAAGAGTAAACTTCCTGTAATAGCACTTGTTCTATTATTATTTATTGTTTTTGGAACTTTAATATTCTTATCTAGAGATAAGTTATTTGGTATTCATAACGGTAAAAGAACTATTATGATTTATATGACAGGTTCTGATTTGGAAAGTAAGTATTTTAGTGCGACTAGAGATTTAAAAGAAATGGTTACTTCTGGAGCAGACTTTGAAAACTTGAATGTATTGATATATACAGG
>JAEEGL011360321.1_pt1 | contig 12889 bp, 16 predicted proteins | sample 9134231 | NCBI WGS metagenome assembly JAEEGL01 (sample SAMN16246548, study PRJNA631951) | gut metagenome | biome: gut microbiome; feature: rumen; material: fiber-attached | host: Bos | place: Iran: Karaj | collected 2018-10
ATGATTACGACAGCTATCAGGATGATTTTGCAACCTCTGATGAATTCCAGACGTACAGGCAGATGATCGGCAACTTAATTATTCTAACAAGAGATAAGAACCGTAGCTACCAGGCTATGAAGTATCAGGAAAAGGTTGAGAAATATATCGGTGATAATGTTCTGGCGCAGGCCTTGAATGACACCGCATATCACAACAATCCGAAATTCCTGACGGTTGCTTCTCAATATGGCTTTACAGCTATCCCGAAGTTCACGAAAGATAGCATCAATGCCCGGGCCAATATTTATCTGCAGATGGCAGTAGACATTTGGGATCCGAATGCGATTAAGGATATCGCTGGCGGCTGGGAAGATGAAACTGAGAAAGAGTTTTTCAAGAATGAGAAGGCACAGGAATTCACCGTTGAATATTATGACAAGAGCTGGCCTGACGCCCTTAAATATGGTTTCCTATCAGCGAACATTGGAGGCTCTGGAAAGTACCTGAAGAATATTCAAGAAGGTGATGTGATTTACTGTCACATTGCTGGCTCTGGATTTGTGGGAATTGGCATTTGTACTGCAACGGCTGTCCCGATGTTCGAATTCAAGGTTGACGTAGACGGAACCATGGTTCCGATTGAAGATGTTCAGTGGCTGCGGCCTACATATAAAGCAGCACTGAAGGTAGATGAAGAGATTTTCATCCGCGTTGATTGGAAAAGTTATGTCGAAGATCAGAGCGAGGGCTATTGGGAAAAAGGAATGACTTCTATTCCCCTTGTGGCATATATGCTTAACGATCCATCAACGCACAGAAAAGTTAGACAGCACTTTGGATATAGAGATTAATGAAATATGGATAAATCCGTCCAACTCCGTCCATTCTATCTGGCAAAAATTCTTTATGACCGCACTGACGAGGAGCACACACTCACCACTGCTGAGCTGATGGCCATCCTCGAAAATGAGTATGGCATCAAAACGCACCGGCAGACCATTCCCAGTGACGTTGCCCTTCTGCGCACTACTGGTATGGATATTCAGGAGGTTAAGACAGATCAGAAACGCTATAACCTTGTGAGCCGCGAGTATGACATTGCTGAAATCAAGCTCCTAATCGATGCTGTGCAGTCCTCCAAATTCATCACAAAAGCAAAAAGCGATGCGCTTGTTGCAAAACTGTCAAAGATGGCAGGTCAGAATCAAGCTGACAACCTGAAGCGAAATATCGCCGCCGAGGACCGGATCAAGTATGACAATGAAAGCATCCTTTTAATCATCGACGCAATTAATGAGGCAATAAATAAAGGGAAAAAGATCCAGTTCTATTATTTTAAGTATAATGTCCGTAAGGAGCCGAAACTCCGAAACAAGGAACGACCCTTTACTTTCAGTCCACATAAACTGGTTTGGAGCGGAGACCTTTACTATATGGTCGGAGTTTTTGACAGGCATAAGGACATCGGTACTTTCAGGTTGGATCGTATCTTAAGGCGCCCAGAGATTCTGGAAGAAGATGCTGATCCGTTGCCGGAAGGCTTTGATTTCGACACATATCTTCAAACGAGTTTCCGTATGTATGGGGTGAACCACAAAACGGTCGAATTGATCTGTTCAAATGAAGTGATGGACGGAATCATGGACAAGTTTGGAAAAGAAGTGACAACATATGCCTGCGACATGGAACATTTCCGGGCAGAAGTTGAAGTGGTTCCTAGTAGTGTGTTCTATTCATGGATCTTTGGCTTCGGCGGGGAGGTTGTAATAAAAAGCCCGGCAGATGTGAAAAAGGAATATGAGGAAATGGTAAAGAGGGTCGCTGCAAGCATAGTGGGTGATCCGCAGGATTAATGTGATATTGGCAACCAATGTTTGGAGAAGTTAAAAATCCGTTTGGACTACGAAACGGTGTCCACATAACTGTAAACGATTTAAGCGAGACGGAAAGAGGCCTTGCATGTAACTGCGTTTGCCCTCTCTGTAAAGATCCATTCGAAGCAAGACTCGGGAATATTAGAATCCATCACTTTGCCCACAGTGGTGAGGGTTGTAATGAGGTATCTGCTTACCTTATGGGGTTATATGGATTCTTTAAAGATTTCATTCGTTCCCATAATTGTTTTATTCCCGAGCTGATTGTCTATTATTCTGTCAATGAAACAGAGTATGTTCGAGTAACGCCTGATAACTATCTGAGCCAGCTATGGCTTCGACCTAAAACGGGACCAAATATAAAGAGTCAAACACTCTCCCGCGAACATAACATTCGATTTGACGATGTAGAGATAGTTTTGAATAAGAATCAACGCCCGGAGGCAGTAGTTGCAACATATAAAGGGAAAAGGATTGCGTTTGTCATCTCTCCACCTGATACTGTATGCAAAGATTTTGTTGCGAAACCATATAAAGACTTGGCAACTTTGGAAATACTGCTATCAAAAAAGGCTGATCTAATAAGCCGAGCCAACACAGAGATGATGAATGCCATTTTCTCTGATCCCAAGAACTATGAGTGGATCAGTAGTCCATTACTTTATTCTGCAGCGAACCGAGTTAATGAAGAACGCGAAGAAGCTTTCCGCTTACATCAAGTTGCGCTTGAAAAAATCCGTATTCAACGCGAAGAAACTCGAAAAAAGCAAGAAGAACTTCTGCAGAGACAACGGGAGCAGCTTCGGAAAGAATTAGAAAAGAAACAACGAGAGGAAGAAGAACGGGAAAAACTGCATCGAGAAAGGGAGGATAGACAAGAAGAAGCCGACAGGCTTCTAATAGCGGAAAAGATAAAGGTACCTGGTGAACTCGTTGTTGATTCACATGGACGCAGGTGGATCCAATGTGTACTCTGCGGGAAGATTGCGATAGAGAACGAATTCTGGACATATCAATATAATCGGGGAAAGTGTAAAGCGTGCGGCCGTCTTAAGTCGGAAGCGGAAATGGACAAGCCTCGTCTACAAGAGGAAAAGCCGTTGCGACAAGCAAATGTATGCCCGCGATGTGGTGGAAAGCTTATAAAAAGAATGGGTAAGAATGGAGAGTTTATTGGATGTAGTAACTTTCCGAATTGCAGATACTCAAAGAGTGTTTAAATATGCAGAAGTTAGATTACAAATCATTGCAGGTGCAAGCCAGAGAAAAACTGAACGAAAGCGGTTATTGTGCGTTTGTGCTTCGGAATCTCGTAAAAAGACCGTTTCATAAAGCGGACAACTTAGAAAACAGCTACGGGATTATTTACGGCGCCGTTCTTGCACCGTTATTAATCGAGGCGTATGCGAAAGAAGCGTATGCAACTAAGGAGAAGAAAGACTTCGTTGTCTGGCTTTCTCATCATGGCGGGAAGATCAACTTCTCTGTCGTGAATACCGGTGAAAAGTCCACTATCAGATGGGCAAATAAGTATCGGAAGTTTGCAGAGAAAGAAGGAGTGCTACTCCCAGACGATAAAGCATGGTTGTGCATTGCCATTATGGTCGAGCCGGAAATCGATGTCTACATGAGCGAGGAAACGCAGCCGGAAATGTATGAGTCATTCAGGAAGATGCTGGCGGCGTATATTGCCGGTGAAGTCGATTTTCAATGAGGAAGTGACTTTATGAATGAAATTGTTGAATCGAAGCAGGAACTAATGGAGCTTCTTGGGGCAGAATCGCTTTCTGTCCAGAAATTTGAGCATATTATCACAGAAGATAAACTGACATTTCCCCTGGCGGATATGTTTTCCCTTGGATCTGTTTTTTCTAGCCTTGTAACCGCGATGAACGGGTCGAAAAATCTGTATGAAGCCGTGATCCCTGCCGGAAAAGTACTGGCACAGGCTAAAGATGGATCCGGTAGCTTGGGAACGCTACTGAACAGTGAAACGGGCCAGATTGCAGGCCAAGCTCGTTTCAATAAAGTTGATGGAATCGCTCAAAAGGCATCAGGTGCAAGTCAATTGTTTATGGCGTTGGCCATTATGGCCATTAACAAATCCCTGGAAGAGGTTGCGGACAACCAGAAAACAATCATTGCATTTCTTGAAACTGACAAACAGACTCAATTAGAAGGCGACCTGGTTGTTCTTTCCGAAATCATAAGAGAGTATCAGCATAACTGGAGCAATCAGCAATTCAGGACCAATCGTGAGATGCAGGTTTTGGATATCAAGCGAAGCGCGGAACAAAACATACTGTTTTACCGCGAGATGGTTGAGCGCGAACTTGCAAAGAAAAAGTTTGTTCGGTTGAATACAGATAAAACATTGGACGATATTCAGAACAAATTCCGGTACTATCGGTTGGCGTTGTATCTCTATTCTTTCTCTTCGTTCCTGGATGTAATGCTTCTTGAGAACTATGATGCGTCGTATTTGAATAGTGTCACGGAGCGAATTCGGAACTATTCAAAAGAATATGAAGAGTTCCATGAAAAGTCTACTGAAGGTGTCGGCGAACTCGCCAAAACTTCAGTCCAATCCAGGGCATTGCAAGGATTGTCGGTGGCCGGAGGCTTCTTGGGAAAGCAGATTGCGAAAATTCCGGACAAAGGAAACCGGATCAAGATCGATGATTTCCTAATTGAGAAATCCGAAAAGATGGATCAAAAGCAGAAGGTAGCAATTGAACGGACGAAGGACGACTTCTCTGCCTCCGGAAAGAACGAAGCCATGCTTTTCGTGGATAAGATCGATCTCGTCAATAAGTTGTATAACGAACCGATCAAGATATGTTTTGACAGCGAAAACATATATCTTCAGGCTCACTCAGCTGAATAAGAAGAGTAATATGGCTCAGTGGATTCGCAAAACACACCTCTTCCATTCGGACGAATACATATGTTCCAATTGCGGTTACCAAACGGATAAACCGTACATCGAATGTCCGGATTGTGGTGCCAAAATGCGGAAAACAAAGTATGAAGTCTCTTGGGTGGACGAAGTTGAAACCGATGACCTTTTCGGGGATGGGTATTAAAGAAACACAGATGATGAAAAGAATAAAGACAACATTTATTCTTCTCCTGTCAGCCATGATTATATTGTCTGGCTGTACCGGGAAAGATCAGAGCACTGATGGAGGCGAAAAAGTGAATGGTTACCGTCAGATTTCGCAGGAAGAAGCCAAAAAGATGATGGAACTGGATGACGGTCACGTCATCGTGGATGTCCGGCGTCAGGATGAATACGATGCCGGTCATATTCCGGGTGCGATCCTGATCCCGAATGAGAGCATATTGTCGGAGCGCCCGGCCGAATTACCGGATCTCGAACAGATCATCTTGGTCTATTGCAGATCTGGCCGTCGGAGCAAGGAAGCCTCCCAGAAACTTGCCGGAATGGGCTACACCAACGTATATGAATTTGGTGGGATCATTGACTGGACCGGAGAGACCATCGTCGGTAAAGAACCGTACCATCAGAATCCGGAAGCGGAATACCTGGCTGATCTCAGAGAAAAGTTCCCGGAGTACTTTGATCTCGGCACATTCAAAGGCCTTGAAGTATATGCATGGCAGATGGCCAGAGACTCCTACTCTTTCGGCGTTATGACGGGAACGAACCGGAACAAGTCACTTGAAGAGATGATGCATCTCAAGGGAGCTACGGCTTCGGAAATGAAGGCGATTCTCTCGACATATGATATTCCAAAAGAGAACATCATCGTCATTCCCTGGCAGAATCCGATATCGAGTTACATCGGAGAATACTGGATCCGAGAGAAAGATGAAGACCCGGCCGTTGTTGAGAAAAGGCGTGAGGAATACATTGAGAAACTCCGGGAAATGCTGTTAGGGACTGAACAGTAAGAATCAAGAGCAGAAACAATGAAAGAGAACTCCCTATGAATAATATTACCATCTGGGTTGGAATCGGAGTGGACAGTCAGCTTCGATCAATTCGCGAAAGGATTTCCAAGTTAGAGCAGGAGTTGGCTATTCCCAATTCCAACCTGACGTTGCCGTTTCATATTTCGCTGAAGATGTCTTTTTCAGTGGACAGAAGTAAGTCAAACGAAGTAATCAATGCCATTGAAACATACTTTCGCACTGTGAAACCGTTTCAGATTCCAGTGCAAGGAATCGAATACCATGAAACCATTGCTTGGATTCGAATGGCGGAAAACGAAACCTTGAATCGTATTCATGATGACCTTAACGAGATGCTCCTTGACCGATTCGGCGTTGGGCTGCACGAGTACGACCGAGACTATCTGTTCCATACGACGCTATTCATGGATGACGATGCGTACAAGGTGCTGCGAGGGTATGAAGCCATCCGTAATGAACCACTTCCGAAAACGTTAGTTGCCAATCAGTTCCTGATTGGATCATCCGAGACTGGCGCGTTGGGAACATATCACATCATCAGTGAAACAAGAAAATAATGCTTTCAGATAAGTTGAAGGGCCGGGGAATCCACTCCCCGGTCCTTTTTTGCCTTCTTTGACGGTTCTGACCGTCAAAGCTTCTTTCGGACGAAAAAAGGCCTTGATTTTCAGGTAAACTTCGATATAATAACTATCGTGAACAGCGCGTTCACGATAGACTATTGAGGAGGTGATGTACATGCGAAGCAAAAGCCCGGAAATGATGGAAAAGATCAGCAACTACATCGGAGATTATTACAGGAAGCATCACTCGACACCCACTACGAGAGAGATCGCTTCTGCAATGGGAATGGGCAGCACCAGCGGGTACAACTACCTCGTGGCCATGGACAAACGCGGCATGATCACCTACAAAAACGGAGTGATTTCTGGTCTGCCTGAGATGGAAAAGACAAAGATTGGTTTTTTCTCCGCCCCTCTCGTGGGTAGCATTCGCTGCGGTGATCCGGAAACTGAGGAAGAACAGGTTGAGATGTATATCAGTCTTCCCGAAGCGATTTTTGGGAAGGGTGAGTTCTATCTTCTCCGTGCCGAAGGTGATTCCATGGTGGATTCTGGTATTTCGAATGGCGATCTGGTTTTGATTCGAAAACAGTCTGAGTGTATTCCGGGCGACATTGTTGTTGCCTTGGATGAGAACAACGAGAACACTCTGAAGATTTACGGGGGAATTGATCCCGAAAGCCAGAAGGCCGTTTTGAAGTACTCAAACAAAGCGGTGTATCCGAACAAGAGAATTCTCGTCAACAAACTGGTTCTCCAGGGTGTTGCAAAGCATGTGATTCGAGCACTGTAATGACAACAATTCGGTTTTCTGAGGGGAGGCGATAATTCGTGAAGCGATATGACATAAAGTGTCCGATCTGCGGTACGTTGAACCGCAATCTGGATCTAGAAGAGACAAATGGCTGGATGGAGTGCGAAAAGTGCGGAAACGCAACGCAAAGAATAGTTGAGCATCCTAAGGTCAGGATACCGGTATTTCGTTCTTATGAGGAATATCTGAGCAGTCGCGTGGCGGACCATCAGGCAGCAGGATGAGATGGTGAAAGAGAGGATAAAGGTGGATGAAAACAAAGATTCCTGGGTGCCTTTTGCTTGGTTTTGTCCGAACTGCGGGGCCAAGCTGACAGGATATAAAAACGCTGAAGGCGTGATCAAAGTGGAGTGTGTGATCTGCCATGCAGTATCGGTTCGGCGGATTATGAATCGAAGACACAACCGAATCGACTTATATGCCCCCGAGGGGCAGGTAACGATCACTTGATAAGGTCGTTTCCATACATACAATCTAACGGTGCAACGACGGAGAGGCTGAGATGAAATAGGCTGCGTAAGTCCATCTTCAGGTCTGCACTAAGAAAAGATCCCGGAAGGTTTAACCAGACATAGTTGAGAGGCCTCCGGCTCGGAAGGAGTTTCCATATCCTTGTGATAGGACTTCTTCCGGCCGGAGGCTTTTCTTTTTGTTCTCCGGATCAGATAAAGCAAAAAACAAAATATCAAAGGCCTGACATGCATTAAGGGCTGAGGATACATATGCCAGAGGTTTTCAGACATTTTCTGAAACCCGGCATCGGTAGCCTTTCTTTAGTGCACCCTTCAGGCATAAGGACCCGACCTGGCATTGTATCTTCCGCTCCCCGCATGAGGCGGAAAGGACGAGAAATGTATTTTGACCAGGTGGAATTTGGGAAGAGGATCCGTGAACTCAGGAGAATCCACAGAAAATCGCAGGAAGGGCTCGCTTCAGAACTGAATGTTAGCAGCGATCATATCAAGAAGATGGAAATGGGCATCCGGGCCTGCTCTATCGATCTTTTATTGGAATTCAGCACATACTTCGATGTCAGTACCGATTTCCTCCTTACAGGGAAGGATTATGAGAGTATCCAGGCGAAGAAGCGTTTGGAAGCTGTGCTTGAAGAGCTGACCGATATTGTCAGAGTGATGAGTTGAGCAAGGACTAAGAATCACAATTAAAGAGACAATATGGGCTATTGTTGTGTTATTCTCGTTTCCAGTAAGATAACAACTTAACAAATAGTAATCTCAGCGTGATCCAGATGAACAATAGTTGAAACCATACTGCTGACATCGGAGGGGGATGATACCTGGGACGTTAACGCGTTCAATACCGATCCGAAAAACAGGCTGCGTAAATTCGCGGCTCGTCACCCGGACCTCTGCAAGCTGAAAGACGAGAACAAGGAATTGGGCAGCGTGAGCTATACAATTCAGAAATCGCGAGTCTCGATCCATCTGAATTCGCCTCAGAGTGAGAATAGACGTAAGGCAGCCAGCGAGAATGCTAAAAAATCACCGATGTTAATCGGCCGAAAGAGATTGAAAATATAACGATATAGTGATATAATACGTTTGTTGTAAATCCAAATGTTGAGTTATGGGGAGGTCAAAATGGCTGTCAGTTACAACAAACTTTGGAAAAAACTGATTGATAAGAAAATGAAGAAGATTGAAATGCAAAGATTGTCGGGGATCAGTGGTAATGTTCTTTCAAGATTAAATAAAGATAAATACGTTTCAATGGAAAGTATCGAGAAAATATGCGTCTTATTACAGTGTGACATTGGCGATGTTATGGAAATAATATCTGAACAGGAATTTCAGGATGAGAGGAGTTTATAAGGACCATGAGAATACCAGTGGATTTTAATGATAGAATTTGCCAGGCCATTCAGTTTTTCTGGTCTACTCGAACCGGTCAGATATCGAGACAAGCTGCTTCAGGTATTCATGACCAGGGAAATCGAGGTGCTGTTACTGGTGGAAAGCAGTTGGATGGATTTGTGGATTTAATTCGGGACGTGTTGATTATCAATGGCGTTCCTGAAGACTGTATTTTTACAAACTCGGATGTTGAGTTACCGGGGTACTACAGGCCAAACAAAAAGTGGGATTTACTTGTTGTCGATAATCAGGAACTTATTATTGCAATAGAGTTCAAAAGCCAAGTCGGTCCATCTTTCGGCAACAATTTTAATAATAGAACTGAAGAGGCTATGGGCAGTGCGCTTGATCTCTGGACAGCGTACAGAGAAGGGGTTTTTGGAATTCAAAAAGCTCCATGGCTTGGGTATTTCATGGTTTTGGAAGACTGTGAAAGATCGAATGAACCGGTCAGAGTACGCTCTCCACATTTCCCAGTTCTTGAAGAGTTTGTGGATGCTTCTTACAAAGAAAGATATGAAATCTTTTGCAGTAAACTGTTGTTAGAGCGACAGTATAGTGGCGCATGTTTCATAACAACAAGTCTTTTCCCGGATCATATAAATTACGAATTTCCGAGGGAAGAGCTCTCTTGTCACGAGTTTATACGTTCGATGCTCGGGGCAGCTTTATCACATTTTGATAGTTGAGGGGGACACCAAATGATGCAGAATGTGTTGTTCCATGCAGATTCGCGCGATCTTAGCTTTATAAAAGATAACAGTGTACATCTTGTCCTTACATCTCCGCCGTATTTCAATTTAAAGGAATACAGACGTGGCGATAATCAATTGGGCATTATTGACGATTATCAGAAATTTGTAGATGAATTAGAGAAGGTTTGGCGTGAATGCTTTAGGATACTTGTTCCCGGTGGACGAGTAGTTTGTGTTGTAGGTGATGTGTGTTTATCAAGAAGGAAGTATGGAAGGCATGTTGTAATGCCACTGCACTCAGACATAGCCGTTACTTGTCGTAAGATTGGATTTGATAATCTGAATCCAATCTTATGGCATAAAATCTCGAATGCTGCGTTTGAGGCCAATACAAATAGTTCCATACTGGGAAAGCCATATGAGCCAAATGCGATCATTAAGAACGATATGGAATACATATTGATGGAGAGAAAACCGGGAGGTTACAGAAAACCAACCCAACAGCAGCGCTTAGAAAGTAAGATCGACAAGGAAGATTTTCAGAATTGGTTTACCCAGATCTGGGAAATGCCAGGTGCATCGACAAGAAATGGACATCCTGCTCCGTTTCCGCTCGAATTAGCAACAAGACTTGTGAAAATGTTCTCTTTTGTTGGGGATGTTGTCCTTGATCCTTTTTGTGGAAGTGGGACAACAATGCTTGCCGCTATAAATGAAGGCCGCATTGCTGTAGGAGTTGAAACTGAGGAATACTATTGTAAGTATACCTTAAAGAGAATTGAAAAAGAGCGGACTTTCTTTCATAACTACGATATTAGTTATTATGATATAAGCAAAGAACCTGATGCTTATCAACAACGAGTGGCGCAACAGGCAGAGTAACAGACTTGAAGAATCGCTTAAAGGCTACTATTGGGCTAACGTCATAAAGGTGAAAGAATAATCAAATGACTACACATAGAGTTTTAACGACAAACAGTAATAAAATCTCCGAGTTAGACGATAAGTCTATTAATCTTATTGTCACATCACCTCCTTATCCAATGATCGAGATGTGGGACGAGATGTTTTCAGAACAGGATCCGGCTATTTCTGAATGTTTAGAAAAAGGTGATGGACAAGGAGCATTCCGCAGGATGCACTGCCTTCTAAACAATGTTTGGAAAGAGTGCGATAGAGTACTTAAGGACAATGGCTTCGTTTGCATTAACATTGGTGATGCAACAAGAACAATCAATGGTGATTTCCAACTATACTCAAATCATTCAAAGATAATTGAGTACTTTTTGGAATTGGGGTATAGTGTTTTGCCAGATGTCCATTGGCGAAAACAGTCAAATGCCCCGAATAAATTCATGGGGTCTGGAATGTATCCAGCAGGCGCGTATGTCACATATGAGCATGAGTATATTCTGGTGTTTAGAAAGGGCGGAAAGCGAGTTTTTAAAGGCCAAGAGAAGGCATTGAGACAGAAAAGTGCATTCTTCTGGGAAGAGCGCAATATATGGTTCTCCGATTTGTGGGACATAAAGGGAACTGCGCAATCCATCATATCTTCTAAGGCGGTAAGAGACAGGAATGCATCTTTCCCTCTTGAAATACCTTATCGACTGGTCAATATGTATTCAGCCGAAGGTGATACAGTATTGGATCCTTTCCTTGGCCTTGGAACCACCGGTATTGCTTGTATGATTTCAAAGAGAAACAGTGTTGGAGTAGAAATCGATCCCGAGATTGTTAGCCTGGCATTGGACAACATGAATATATCTGTTGCGTCTGCAAACCGATATATCGAAGCAAGAATATGTAACCATCTTGACTTTATTAAAGCACTACCACAAGACAAAAAAGAAAAGTGCTATCATAACGAGCCTCATGGTTTTGAAGTTAAGACAAGACAAGAAATAGCAATCGAGATTGAACAGTTGGAATCAATCGAGAGACTTGGAAACGGGTATGTTTGTAAGTACAGAAAATATAAACCGGAACCAAAGGCAGAACAGATGACACTGCCAATAAGAATCTCAATATAAAAAGGCTTACATAAACAGGGCTGCCTAAACGCATTTGCTAAACGGCAGCCCTGTAAATATTTATCCTGTTAATCTTCAACTTCGATCTTTAAGCCGGTTTTTGTCTTTGTGTAATAAATCATTTTAACATCAATTACCTCTGAAAGCCGGCCCATTGTCTTGTATGTATCTGGTTTAACAGAATAGGGAACATTTCCAACAAAGCCGTCGATGCCTTTTGCTTCTTCTTCTGGTGTTGCAAGACGATAATCTGTATCCCGGAGATCCGCGAGGGATGCAAGAATAGCTTTTTGGACATACATTCCGTTGAAGGTTTTATTAATGATGAGATCTTCCACCCAGCGTTCTACCATTTCTCTGTCAATCAGTTGGATGGCTTCGCGGAGATTCTCTATCTGTGCATAGATTTTATCAGTAGCTTCCTGAAATGCTTCGGGATGCTTCATGACATAGAACCTTTTCCAGTATTCTATCGCTACATGGTGAGTAGAATTCACAAACTCAGGAAATAGTTCGGACATCTGACCCACAACACGTGGCCTTGTTCCTTGAGCATTCTGGTTAGCCCAGTTGATAAGCTGTGAAGTGTACTTAGGAAAGGAATAGTTCTCGCTTTCGTTGTATCCTTCGATGCTCTCATTTTTTAGATTGTAGATCATGGTTAATCCTCCTTGTAATTATCGACAGCAGAGAAAAGGTCCGATAACGAGAGATCAAGACCATCTGCAATCTTTTTAATGTTCTCAATTGAAATGTTACGACGGCCAGATTCAACAGAAGCGAAGTAAGTTCGATCCATGTTGATCTTGAGTGCGAACTTTTCTTGACTCAAACCAGTATCATTTCTGAACTGTCGTACGCAAGCGCCGAATGCCTTTTGTATAGTAGTTGTCATAGGCGTACACCTCCAATATGATATTATATGAGTATACGGATTATGAGACAACGGACTATAAGCAACAACCCAAAATAATCTGAGCGTACTAAAGGCTCTCGACCGAAAAAGTCGGGAGCTTTTATTATGCCCGGAAACCAGAAAGGAGGTGATCACATGGCACGCAAAAAGACACTTGAAGAGCTGCAAGCTGAACGCGAGAAGGCCGAGCAGGATCTGA
>JAEEGL012844265.1_pt1 | contig 12889 bp, 9 predicted proteins | sample 9134231 | NCBI WGS metagenome assembly JAEEGL01 (sample SAMN16246548, study PRJNA631951) | gut metagenome | biome: gut microbiome; feature: rumen; material: fiber-attached | host: Bos | place: Iran: Karaj | collected 2018-10
ATGAGGTGGGTGGGCTCCCCGCTGACGATCCGCAAGATCCCCGGCTTTGAGAAGTCGAATTCCGAATAACAGTCCATCTCCCCGTGGACATAGTACTTGTCCGAGGAGATGAAGGTGGGCTGTGCGTAATAGGATTCATATTTGCGGAAGGGCAGCTTCCGATCCGGCCGTTTCCCCCGGATCTTCTCCCGCAGGATCTTCCCCGTGATCCTGGCGGCGTTCTGGTGCTCGGTCACCCAGACCCGCACCTTCTGTCCCTTCAGGTCGAATTCCGAATGCTGCTCACCCATGCCGTAGATGTGCTCTTCCGTCCCCATGGGAAGAGTGAGAAAATAGGCATTGGTGCCTTCGGTATTGTTCACCTCCACCGGCTCACATTTCAGTTCGGTCCGATCCCCGTCTCTCTGAACCGTCACGGTGTATTCCGTCCCTTTCCGGTTTTCCCGAAAAGTGAGTTTGCAGCCTCCCGGGATCTCCTTCCGGTCGATGCATTCGCAGGGGGCTTTCCACCGCATCTCATGCCGGTATTTAAAGCTTCCCCGCTTCATGGTGAAGCGATTTTCACCGCTTCCCACTTCCAGCGATACCTTCTCCCAATCGATCAATTCATGTCCTCCTATCGGATCTGATTATCATGGTCCTCGATTGATTAAACGTTTTAATCAATCAATTTCATTGTATCATCACGGGTGGATTTCACAAGTTGGAATAAGTGTCAAAAATCGGCTCCCGGCTTTGTGCAGAAAGACTGAAAACCGTTTTTCGGTTTCCACGGCATGCAAAAAAGCACCCCAAATGTCTTCCATGGAAAACATTTGGAGTGCTCGTAGATCGAAGATTCTGTGGCAGGACAGAGACGGGATCAGTTTTCTTCCCTCTTATTGTCTTTAGCCAGGCGGACCAGTTTGAGGATCCCCTTGATGATGAGGCGGATGGCCCAGAAAATGGCGAACATCCACAGGAAGCCACCCATACCGAAGACGATATCCGCAAACTCCATGACGCCGGTGTTGGTCACTCTCTGACCGATCTCGATGGCGAAGGTGATGACCAGAATCACGGTGAACACGTAGAGCCAGGTGATGGTCAGCACGTGATTCTTCTTGGCCAGCCACAGGAAAATGGGATGCAGCACAAAGACCATGACCATTCCGATGATGCCGATCACCAGAAAGTGCAACTGTTTATCGGTAAAGTTCACCTCGTAAGAATCGTTCAGCGCCAGGAGCTTTTCATGGACCTTGGCCATGTAACCCACGAGTTCATACAACAATGCTTTCATAATACATTTCCGGCCCTGGGGGGCCGACTCCTCCTTTTACGCCTCCGCGGCTTTCACGGAAGCCATTTTGATCTTTTTCCGGTAGACCACCACGAAGCAGATGAGATGGACGCCGAAAGTCAAAGCCCAGCTGATGGGATAAGACACGTACAGCACCTCAAGGCTGCGATGGGCCTGGAAGATGGTGTAGATCCAGATGATACGGAACAGGCATGCTCCGGACAGGGACACCAGCATGGGCATGATGGAATAACCCATTCCACGCAGGACGCCCACCATGGTATCCATGATACCACACAGGAAATAGGGCACGCAGATGAAGCTGAGTCGCAGCAGGCCGTAGCCCACGGTCTGTTCGATCTCCTGCAGGGTCTCGCCGGTGATGTAGAGCCGCAGCAGAGGATTTCCGAAGAAATAGGCCGCATTGCCCAACAAGAGTCCCACCACCGTGACGCTCACCAGGCAGATGCCCGTGATCTTCAGGATCCGGCGGTATTTCATGGCACCGTAGTTCTGGCCCGTGAAGCTGATGGCCGTCTGCTGGAAGGCGTTCATGGACACATAGACGAAGCCCTCGATGTTGGAGGCCGCCGTATTGCCCGCCATGACCATGGAACCGAAGGAATTGACGGAAGACTGGATCAGCACGTTGGAAATGGAGAAGAGGGAACCCTGCAAGCCCGCGGGAAGTCCGATCTTCATCATCCTGGTCACCATCTCCCGGTCCGCCCGGAGTTCCGACAGGATCAGTTTATAGGCGCCTTCGCTGGTCATCAGGCACCGCAGCACCAGGAAGGCGCTGATGCCCTGGGACAGAGCCGTGGCCGCCGCCACACCCGCCACTCCCATATGGAGGGAAATGACGAAGAAGAGATTCAGGATCACGTTCACCACCCCGGCGAAGAGCAGGTAACTCATGGGTCGTCTGGTGTCGCCGATGGCCCGCAGGACTGCGCTGCCGAAGTTGTAGAGCATGGAGAATGGCATCCCCAGGAAGTAGATCCGCATGTAGGTGATGCTCATGTTGATCACATCGTCCGGAGTCCCCATGGCCGTCAGGGCCGGCTTTGCCAGGAGGCCTCCCAGCACCAGGAGCATGCCACCGCCCATGGCTGCCGTCACGATGGATGTATGGACCAGGTCCTTCATCTCATCGTCCTGCTTTGCCCCGTAATAGTGGGCCGCCAGCACGTTGACACCCACGGACAGGCCGATGAAAAGGTTGGTCAGAAGGTTGATGAGACTGCTGGTGGAACCCACCGCCGCCAGGGCCTTGCTGCCCGCATACTGCCCCACCACGATCACGTCCGCGGCGTTGAAGAGAAGCTGCAGCACGCTGCTGAACATCAGGGGGAAGTAAAAGGCCAGCATCTTTCCCAGAAGGGGGCCGTTCACCATATCGATCTCATATTGTCGGGAGCTCTTGGCTCCATGAAGCATCATTGCCATAGTTCTTCCTTTTATTCCGCGACGAGAATGCCCAGAATATCAAACTTCTTTCCTTCCGGCACTTCGATCCGGACCGTGTGGGTACCGGACTCCTTCTCGGAGAAGATGGACTCCGAGTTGCCGTAATTGCCCCAGCCCTTGGAGAAATCTCCCACCAGGGCTGCCTTGTGCTCGCCGTCCACATAAACGTCCGCCGTGCCGTAGTCGCCGGAGACCGACTTGTAATAGAGGACGCCGATGCGCTTTGCTTCCACGGTAAACTCGATGGTGCCGCCGTCCTGGCAGGACCAGCCATTGGAGTATCCGCACCAGTCCACGGAGCCCTCGGTGAAGCCTTCCATGACGTCAGGCTTCAGGCTGGAACCGGTGGCGATCTTGGCGTTCATGTAGGCATCGTTGGTCTGGGCCGTGGCCGGTACCTCGTATTCCTCCTGGATCTCATCCAGAGTTTCGTACACATTGCTGAGATACTTCCAGATCAGCTCGCCGCAGATGGCATGGCCGTAGTCGTTGGGATGGATGTTGTCGGGAGAGATCTCCTTCCAGGTCAGGTCCCCCGCCTGCATCCGGGCCATGATGGTGTCGTGATAACTGATCTGGGGCAGGTTGTAGTAGAAGCCCACCAGCGCGTCGTTGGACTGGGCGCAGGTGCCGTCCTCCATGGTCATGTACAGGAGCATCACCGCCGGATCGTTGGACTGGGTCAGGATCCGCCGCACCACATTCTCGTAGGTATTCTTGTGGAAGTTATCGTTGGAATCGTTGACGGAATACTCCACGATGACAAAATCCGGCTGATAGACCAGCAAATCCGGCCCCATACGGTGGACTCCGAAGTAGGAATCCGTTCCGCCGATGCCCGCATTCACATAGCGGATCTCCGACTCCGGGAAAGCTGCCACCCACCAATCCTCCATGATGGAAGCATAGCTGTTCTTCTCTGCGGTTGCTGAACTTCCCTGGGTGATGGATCCTCCGATGACACCCACGATGATGTCCTCACCGGCTTCCGCCCGCAGCATCACATCCCGCAATCTGGCATAATTCACATTGGCAAAGTTGGTGGCCTCCGCCAGCATCTCCTCCGTCACGTAGTCCGTGGGCGCCTCCGGTGCCACCCGATTTGGAACCACTTCCGCCCAACTGCCGACTCCGTCCACGACCTCGATCTCGACTTCGGTCCCCTTGTCCTTACTTGCTACATCCGTCACTATCTCCTGCTGCCCACAGGCCGCCAGCACCATCACCGCCGCCAGGACAGCTCCCAAAACTCGTTTCTTCATTCCACTCTCCTCATGCATTCTCATTTGCACTTATCCAATCAATTATAGCATTCCCCGAAAGGGTTGCCAAACTCCCCCCGCTCCCACCTGTGGCAACAAACTTTAATTTCCCCTCTCGAGGCAGGGCTTCCGACTGTTGCCATTCTTCCCTTATTACGCCCTGTGGCAACAAACTTTTCCTGAAAGCCCGCCAGCATCTCGACTTATGTAAACTTCTCTTTGGGCCGGTGTAGCCAAACTACACCTTTTTCCCAAATTGCCAACCATGCACTCCATGTGCGATGGTTGGCGATTTGCCCGAATCCTTTCAATTGGCTCCACTCTAGTTTACATAACGTCAATAACGCCCCATTTCTCCGAGAAATGGTTGGCGAACCTCGAAAAATGGGGGAATTGGCTCCACTTTTGCACCACACCCCCTCCGCCGGGCCGGGTGGCCCCCTACGGGACAATTGCGCAGGAGATGTGATGGCTCTTAGGAAAATGTAGCCACCAAACTAAGGGGAGAAAACGACACGATGTCGTTTTCAGCGGACTCGAGACATGGATGTCGAGTGTCCGCGCCCCCGCAAAATGCTCCCCCTGAAATTCATTTTCCTTAGAGCCATCCATCGACGGAGCAGTCCCGGAGGGGGCCACCCGGCCCGGGGGAGGGAGAGGGAATGCGCGGAGCGAGAGACCAGGGCGCGGAGCGCAATCCCGGCGGAGGGGGAGGGAATGCGCGGAGCGAGAGGCCGGGGTGCGGAGCGCAATCCCCGCGGCAGCGGTGAATGCCCGGGGTGCGGAGCACTCCGGGCATTGGAAAAGGCCCGGATACGACGGCTTCCGTCGTACCCGGACCTTTGTATGATAGCTACCGCTGCCGCATCCCTGAGGATTGCCACGCGGTCCGCTTGTCCACGAAATTATGCGGCCTTCTCTTCCTCGGCCTTCTTCTCCTTGGCCTGAGCGATCAGAGTCTTCAGTGCGATCACTGCAAGTACCACTGCCAGCACTACCAGGAGAACGGCAATGCCTGCCTGGATCAGAGCCCAGACATCTGCGGAGCCGGAAGCGTATGCGCCAAGCTTAGCGGTGATGGTCTGAACAAGAGAGCAGATGGTGACCACAAGCATGAATGCCATGGGGATGAAGAACATCTTGTTGTTCTTGCCCACTGCGCCCAGCCAGGTGCAGACTGCCAGCAGACCAAGGGCTGCCAGCAACTGGTTCGCTGCGCCGAAGAGAGGCCAGATCTTGGTGTAGCCCGTCATACCCAGAGCAACGCCGAGGACAACCGTGATACTGGTAGCAACGATGGGGTTGGTGACTACCTTTCTCCAGCCGGTGGCATCCTTTGCGGTCTCGCCCTGCTCAAGGAAGAACTCCTGGAACATGTAGCGAGCCAGACGGGTTGCAGTGTCAAGAGAGGTGAGGCAGAATACGGACACTGCCAGGATCAGCATCTGATACATTACACTCTGAGCTGCAGGTGCGAAAGAACCGATCATAGCGGACAGACCGCCTGCAAACACCTGAGTGGGGGAAGCATAGGTGCCGTCGGAAGCGGATGCCCAGACGAAGCCTACTGCCAGCAGAGAGATCACTGCCACGCAGCACTCGATGAGCATGGAGCCGTAAGCGACGGGCTGTGCATTCTTCTCGTTGTCCAGCTGCTTTGCGGTGGTTCCGGAAGAAACCAGAGAGTGGAATCCGGAGATGGCGCCGCAGGCGATGGTAACGAACAGTGCAGGGAAAATGGTTCCGGTGGTGAAGACGCCGGTGCCTCTCAGAGCCATATCTCCGAAGGCGGGAACCTCAAAGTTGCCATGGCCGGTGACCACTGCGCCGATGACTGCCAGGACGCCCACACCGATCATGAAATAAAGCAGGAAGGAACTCAGGTAATCTCTGGGCTGCAGCAGGATCCACACAGGAGTGACGCTGGCTACCAGAATGTATGCACCCAGAACCCACATCCATGCATTGTAGGTCAGTGCGATGGGATGGAAATTCAGGCCGATGGCTACGATGGCAACGATGCCCAGACAGCCGATGACGGAAGCCACACCGATGGGTGCGTTCTTGCGGTATACTGCGAAACCGAATACCATTGCCAGGACAATGAACAGAACGGAGATCATTGCGGTGGACAGGTTTGCGGAAAGAGTTGCGCCCTCAACCGGTGCTCCCTTGGCGGTGGTGGTACCGAAGGTACTTGCCACGATGGAGCTGAAGGCTGCAACCACCAGGATCAGGGTCAGGTAACCGAAGACCAGGAAGAGCTTTTTTGCCTTCTTGCCCATGGAACCGTTGATGATCTCACCGATGGACTGTCCCTTGTGTCTCAGGGATGCGAACAGTGCGCCGAAGTCATGGACACCTCCGAAGAAGATGCCTCCGATGACGACCCACAGAAGTACGGGAACCCAGCCGAAGACTGCGGCCTGGATGGGTCCGTTGATGGGGCCTGCGCCTGCGATGGATGAGAAATGATGTCCCATCAGGACGGGAGTCTTGGCGGGAACGTAGTCCATGCCGTCCTCCAGTTCATGTGCGGGAGTCTTGCGGGTAGGGTCGACTCCCCATTGTTTTGCGAGCCAGCCGCCGTAGCAGACATAACCTGCCACCAGCAATACTGCACTCACGATCAGAATAAGTGCTGCCATGTTATCCTCCTTTTACCCTTTCGGGCTCTCTATAGTGTCAGGGCCTGGTCAGGGCCCATTCCCCCGTGCTATGATGCCGCATCACCCGGCGGCAGCTTCCCTTACCTTCCGGTACACATCCCGGTACAGGTCCGCCGAAGGCTTGGCCAGGCGGTTGCAGATCACCTCTCCGGAATCCAGGCAAGCGCAGATCACATGCCCCTCGCTGTGACCCCGGAAATTCATCATGTAACCCTTGTCGAACCGGAATCTGCGGATGGCCTTCCGGGTCTCCGCATCCGGCGTCCGGTCCGTCAGGATGGCCAGGGTCAGGTAGGAAGTCATGTGGTCCTTCACCGGGTACTTCTCTCCCTGCCGGACCAGCTGAGGCTCCATGACCTCCGTCATGACCGCCTTCAGTTCCTCCAACCGCTCCGCCGTCAGCTCCTCCTCATGGAGGAAGAGCACATGGTCGTATGCCTTGATGGCCCAAAGCTGAGCCTCTTTCTTCAGCACATACTTCTCACCGTGCGAATAGAACCATGCGTAGGCGGGATATACGATGTCTCCCAGCTTATAATCTCTGTAGATGTCGTAACTCGCCTGATAGCGGCGAAGAAGTTCTTCCAAATAATCTTCGAACACAGAAAACCTCGTAAAATAGGGAAATATTGGCGATTCTGTAAGGCCTTTCACCGCCATCTCCTACACTTTATCACTGTAAAGTCCCAAAAACAACATAACAAATTTAATCAATTTACGTAGTGAATTTAACATGGGGCCCCAAAACACTTTCATAAGGTAGCACGATGCTCTTCCTGTAATGGTATCTTTTGTGGTAGAATAACTCCGTGATTTTTCGAACAGAACCGAGGACCCACCTTGAAAAAAGACAGTAACAAGACCGCTCTCAGAGCGGAACGAAAAGAACAGAAAAAACAGGCAAAATTACAGCTGAAAGAATCCAGGCGCCAGGAAAAGCTGGCGAAGAAGAATCTGAGCCCCGAAGAGAAGGCCGCCCGCAAGGCAGTGCGCCGCAAGCGGGAAAAGACCATGATGCTGGACACCCTCTTCGACATCATCGGCGGATTCATCTACGCCATGGGACTATACTCCTTTGCCAAGATGGCCAGCTTCTCCCCCGGAGGCATCTCCGGCCTGGCCCTTCTGGCCAATGCCCTTTGGGATGTTCCCATCGGATCCACCACCCTGATCCTGAACATTCCTCTCATCATCCTTTCCTGGAGGGTGGTGGGATGGCGATTTCTGGTAAAATCCGCCCGGACCATGGTGATCTCCACCATCATCCTGGACCTGATCTTCCCCATGACCCCGGCCTACACCGGAAGTCCCATGATGGCGGCTCTGTATTCCGGCCTCTGCCTGGGCACGGGAATGGCCCTCTTCTACATGCGGGGCAGCAGCTCCGGCGGCATGGACTTCCTCATCATGACCATCAAGGTCCGGAAGCCTTACTTCTCCTTCGGCGTGGTGACCATGACCACGGACTTCCTGGTGATCCTGCTGGGCTGGCCCGTATTCGGAAATGTGGACGCCGTGCTCTACGGACTCATCGCTTCCTTCTCCGCCTCCATCGTCATGGACCGGATCCTCTACGGTGTGGGCGCGGGCAAACTGCTGATCATCATCACCAACAAGGGCCAGGAACTTGCAAAAGAGATCAGTGCCATCACGGACCGTGGCTCCACCCTGGTGAACGCCACCGGAACCTACACCGGGGAAGACCGGGAAGTGCTCCTGTGTGCCTGCTCCAAGTCCCAGACCTACCAGATCACCAACGCAGCTCACGAGCTGGATGAAGCTGCCTTCATCATGGTGACGGAGACCAGCGAGGTCTTCGGCGAAGGCTTCAAGCTTCACAGCGGCATCAAACCATAAGACAGCAAACAAAAACGGATGCAACTCTCCATGGAGAGCGCATCCGTTTTTTATTGCCTGGTTCGCTTGCGGTAAGACCTGGGGGTCATGCCCCGGAGCCTGCGGAAGACCTTCTCAAAATAGGTCACATCTCCGAAACCGCAGCGGTCAGACACCTCCGTCACTGCCAGGTCCGTCTCCCGCAGGAGCCTTGCCGCCTGGCGGATCCGTACCACCGTCAGATACTGGACGATGGTGATTCCCGTGGTTTCCTTGAAGGAACGGGTCAGGTAAGACCGGCTGATGAAGAACCGCTCGCTGAGATCGTCCAGCTTCACATCCTCCGGATAATGTTCGTTCAGATAGCGGGTTACCTGGTGGATGGTGTTGTAGACCCCGGACTCCACCGGCGCCTCCACCTGGCTTTCCTCCCGGCTCCGCATGTCATCCAGCTCCCGGGCGTAGAGCATGAGGAGCTGGTAAGCCGCCTGCTTGACCATGGGCAGGTAGTGTTCCTCCGGAGAGAACTCCTCCTTCAGCTTCCCATAGGCCTCCATCATCCGCTCCCAGCTTTCGGTGCGGAAGTTCACCAGGCCGTTGTACCTGAGGCAAAAATCATCATAGCTCATGCCGTAGGTGGCCCGGATCATCTCCTCGAAGGCCTCCCGGGAATATTGAACCAGAAAGCGCCGGTGCTCCGGCACATCCATCACGGTACTGGTCTTGTGGATCTGCCCCGGAGGGATCAGCAGAGCCGACATGGGCTTCATATGGTAAACGTACCGGTCCACGAAATAGTACCGCTCCCCCTCCATGAGGACAAAGAGCTCCACCGTCTCATGGTAATGCCGGGTTTTCATATCCGGCAGGGCCCGAAGGGTGCTCTCACTGACTTTCAGCCCCTCGATCTCTTTTTGAAAAATGATTCCGTTTCTGCCTGCTGCCATGGGATCTCCTCCTGTGCCCATCTTCCTTCATTCTACTCATTCGTAGCCGCTTTGACACCTTTTCATGCATTCCTGTCTTTTTTTGCTATTTTTCTTTGGCCTCAGAATCGATAATAGTTTCCAACAGACAATGATCCAAAACCCGTATTTACGAGGAAGTTCCATGTCAAACGCACCATCCAAGAACAAGACAAAACTGGATATGACCCATGGCCCCATCATGAAGCTGGTGGTCCTCTTCGCCATTCCCATGGTCATCGGCAATATCCTCCAACAGCTCTACACCACGGTGGACACCCTGGTCATCGGCAACTATTGCGGCCACACCTCCATCGCGGCCATCGGCACCAGCTCCCAGCCCCTGGAGGTCTTCATGTGCATCTTCATGGGCATCGGCGGCGGAGTCTCCATCCTGGTGTCCGTCTACACCGGAGCAAAGAACTCGGAGAAGCTGAACGCTGTGGTCCGGGGAGCCGTGACCTTCACCTACCTGGCGGCCATCCCTCTGACCATTCTGGGTATCGTCCTGACCCCTGCCATTCTCCACATGATGCAGGTGCCTGAGGACACCTGGGATCTGGCGGTGCTCTACATCCGCATCGTCTTCCTGGGCCTTCTGGGCAACATGGGTTACAACATGAACGCCGGCATCCTCCGGGGCCTGGGGGATAGCACCGCTTCCCTGGTCTTCCTGGTGGTCTCCTGTATCACCAATGTGGTGCTGGATTTCCTCTTCGTGGCAGGCTTCCATATGGACGTGGCGGGCGCGGCACTTTCCACCATCATCGCCATGTACCTGTCCTGGTTCGCCAGCATCATCTACCTGCTGAAAAAGTATCCTTCCATCCCCTTCACCATCCTGCCCCGGGCCACGGGAATGGATACCATGAAGGAGATCCTGTCCATGGGCCTTCCCCTTGGACTGAACAACTCCCTCTACACCATGGGCCACATCATCCTCCAGTCCCTCATCAACACCCAGGGATCGGAGTTCATGGCGGGAGCCTCCGTGGCGGGCAAGATCATGGGCGTCAGCTCCGTGGCCATCGCCTCCTTCTCCTCCGCCATGTCCACCTTCGCCGGCCAGAATTACGGTGCCAAGGACTACATCCGCCTGCGGCAGGGTGCCCGGCGGGTTCCCATCTTCTCCTCCATGGTCACCATCTCTCTGGGCGTCATCATGCTGCTGGCGGGACCTTACATGGTGGGGTGGTTTACGGATGATCCCCTGACCATGGGATATGCCCTTCTCTTCATGCGCATCCAGATCCCCTTCCAGTGGTGCTTCGGCGTGCTGAACTGTGTGCTGAACCTGGCCAACGGCATCGGTGCGGTGAAGTTCTCCACGGTGATCAACCTGCTGATGCTCTGGGCGGTCCGCATCCCCAGCGCATACCTGATCTCCCGCTTCATCGACGGCCACTACGTCAACGCGGGTGTGTCCCTCAGCTTTTCCTTCGGAATGATCGCGTCTCTCTTCTTCTTCCGGTCCCGGCACTGGAAGGAAGTGAAGCGCCTGGCTCTCATACAGGAACAGGATGAAATGCAACTCAGAAAGGGGTTATAGAAAATGAAAAACGACAGATGGGTATTTTATAAGGACGTGAAGGCGCAGGATCAGGGAAACGGCGTGGTGCGCCGGGTCCTGGCCTACAACGGAGATGTGATGACGGTGGAGAACCGGTTCGAGAAGGGTGCCGTGGGCGCTCTCCACTCCCACCCCCACACCCAGATCACTTACGTGGTCAGCGGTGCCTTCGAGTTTGAGATCGACGGGGTGAAAAATGTGGTGAGAGCCGGGGATACCCTGCTGAAGACCGACGGTGTGGTCCACGGCTGTGTCTGCCTGGAAGAAGGCGTGCTGCTGGATATTTTCACACCCTATCGGGAAGATTTTGTGGAGGATTGAACGTGAAGCCGATCTCTGTATTCATCGACAAACTGTACAAGAATGATCTGAAAGCCGAGCTGTGCAAGGTGGCGGTGCCCTTCGGAGAGGGAGTTCTCCCGGAAAGCGCTCTGGAATCTCTGAGCTTACGGGATGAGAAGGGTACCTCCCTGCCCCTGCAGCTTTTGCCCACCGCCCGGTGGACCGACGGCAGCATCAAGTACCTGTTGGTCCGCTTTCAGGCGGATATCCCCGGCAACGGGAAGAAGACTCTGACCCTGGAGGAAGGGGAGGGCTCCGGCCTCGCCGAGTCCCCCGTCTTCCTGGAGAAGACCGATAGGGGCTATGCGGTAAATAATGGCGTCCTGGCCATTGCGGTGGAGGACGGTGCAAAAAACATCTTCCGGGAAGTCACCTTCGGGGACCGGCGCTACGAGGGCGCCCAATTTGAAGGTCCCGTTCTGACGGTGGACGGCAGGGACTACTTCCCGGAGGTAAGGAAATGGACCGTGGCGGAAGCCGGAACCCTGCTGACCATTCTGGAAGCGGAGTGCGTCTACCCCCTGCCCAGGCCCACCAGATGCTCGGTGCGCCTGACCATCACCGCCGGCACCCCTTACCTGGATGTGGCCGTGCGCCTCTTCAACGATTCCATGGGCGATCTGATCCCGGATTCCTTCCTCTTCTCCATCCGCAGGAATCCCGAAATCGCCGTGGAGCGGACCATCCCCGATACCGCACCCAAAAAGCCGGATTCCACCGGATGCGGCGATGCGGACAGCACGGGGGACGAAGGCAGTCTGGTACACACCACCGGTACCGGGGATCTGAACGCCATCGAGACCCGCTTCCGCAGCCAGTACCCGGACAGCGTGCGGACTGCTTCCGGCATCTCCAACTATAAGACCCGCTTCACCATCTCCGGCGCCGGGGAACCGGTGGCCGTCAGCGTCTGCGGCAAGGATCTGGTGGGAGAAGCCAACGAACATATGGCGGAAGTCTTCTACGGAACCTTCTTCGCCGACTATAACGACGAAAACGGCGGCATCTGTGCCACCGTCTTCCAGGCCCAGCAAAACTATCCCAAGGCCATCACCGCTACGGAAAACGGCCTGGCCATCCATCTGATCCCCAACTCGGATGAGAAGGTCCGCTTCTCCTCCGGCATGGCAAGAGAACAGCGGATGCTCCTCCACTTCCACGATGCCAGGGCCTCCCTGGAATCCCTGGATGACCGGAGCCTGGTCTATCAGATGCCCGTGGTGCCCCGGATCGATCCGGAAGTCTTCGCCCGGGCAAAGGTCCTTCCCGATGTGGTGACGGACCCTGCCCTTGCCAACGACGATGTGGAGATCGCTCTCATCGGCAAGGCGGACGGTCACGGCAGAGCTTACGGCATGATGAACTGGGGAGACTTCCCGGATTCCAACTACACGGCTCAGGGCCGGGGCGGCGGACTGCTGGTCTGGACCAACAATGAGTACGACTATCCCCATTCCATGTTTCTGATGTACGCAAGAACCGGCATCCGCCGC
>JAEEGL013571669.1_pt1 | contig 12889 bp, 7 predicted proteins | sample 9134231 | NCBI WGS metagenome assembly JAEEGL01 (sample SAMN16246548, study PRJNA631951) | gut metagenome | biome: gut microbiome; feature: rumen; material: fiber-attached | host: Bos | place: Iran: Karaj | collected 2018-10
ATTGATGGTGGAAGGGCCGGTGCAGTGGCGTTAAGGTCGATAGGAATCCATACTGTCATCTTTCCGTTTCCACGGTGTGCCCATGCATAGTAAGGAATAAGTACAAGACGCTCATCTTTTGCATTGAGACGTCCGTCATTTCCGAATGTAAGAGTCTGTGCATCAGTTATAATAGTTTTTATAGACGTTCCTTCAATCGTGACTGTTCCGTTGGTATATTGAGGATTTTGGTTGAGTAATACGCTCAGCACGTCACATTGATTGTCGGGCCATTCAGCACAGTATACCAGAGGTCCGCACTCAATCTCTGCCCTACCGTTGTCGGCTGCCACTTTTCCATTAGCCTTCACTAAGCGTGGTTCCATGTCGAAATGAACGTTTACAGTGTCGCCTTTCTTCCATTTGCGGTCGATTACGAAATAACCGTTCTGTAATTCTGATTTCACTTCCTCACCATTTACTTTCACGCTGTAACCCAGCTGCTTGCCGTCAACGAAATAATAGAGGTCACTTGGAACTACCTGTCCTCGTACCCATCCAGGAATACGGATTTTGAGAGCGAACTGACTGTTAGCTTTCTTCATTGTCATTTGGATGTCACCATCCCATGGATAGTTCGTTTCTTGAACGAGAGTCACATCCTTTCCTCCAACTTTCACGGTTGTCTCGTTGCCAGCAAATAGGTTCACATAGAAATCGTTGTCTTTAACTGCGTAGATATACTGTGGAAGTGATGGAATGAAACGGGCTGCATTACTTGGGCAGCATGCGCATCCGAACCATGCCTGTCGTTGATGTTGTCCCATGCTTTGTAGCGGGTTGGGATAGAAAAATTTACCTCCGTCGATACTGATTCCACTGATGACACCGTTATAAAGTGTTCTCTCAAGACAGTCATAGTATTTAGAATCGCCATGAAGCAGGAACAATCGATAGTTTACATATACCTGTGCGATGGCAGCGCATGTCTCACAATAAGCCGACATGTTAGGCAGTTCATAGTTAGCACCGAAAGCCTCTCCTGATGAGGTAGCCCCTACTCCACCGGTGATGTAATATTTCTTAGAAACGATGTTGTCCCAGATTCGGTCGATGGCATTGATATAGTCTTGATTTCCAGTCAGCGCAGCCACGTCAGCCATACCAGCGTACATATATCCTGCACGTACGGCATGTCCTACCGCCTCGTCTTGTTCAAGCACCGGCTTATGGCTCTGAGAATATTGGTCTTTACGACTTGTGTATCCACGCTTGTCGAGGAAGAATTTTGCCAGATCCAGGTAGTTTTTATTACCTGTGGCAAGATAGAGTTTTGCAAGTCCCATCTCAGCAATCTGATGTCCAGGTACCACGCATGCCTGTCCAGGCTTGTCGCCTACTTCTCGGTAAACGCAGTCAGCGAACTTGCAGGCAATATTGAGGAGCGACTTCTTTCCTGTGGCGTTGTAGTGTGCCACAGCAGCCTCGCATAAATGACCGAGGTTGTAGAACTCATGGCTTAAGTCCTCTACTTTTGACCAGCGAGTAGGTCCAGCCCATCCATGAGGGTGTTCCGGATTCTGTGTTCTTGCGGTGTAGAGATAGCCGTCAGGTTCCTGAGCGCTTCCAATCACTTCTATAACAGAGTCAACGTATGTCTCCAGTTTTTTGTCGGGGTAGGTTTGAAGCAGATAGCTGGCACCTTCGATAGTTTTGTAGGGATCTGTGTCATCGAAAGAATAACCCATCACGCCGTCCACTTTAAATACCTTAGAGGGGTCCTTCAGATGCTGAGCAGCATTGCTGAAATTGGTATATCGGTTTTCTGACTCACACTTGCTGAATGCCAGAGGAATAGTCACGTCCTGACTGGCTTTCAACCGCTGACCCCAGAAGGTGTTTGGAGTGATTTTAACCTTCGTAAACGGCACCGGATTAATGGGATATCCAAATCCCTCACTTTGTGCGCTGGCTCCTAATGATACGGCCAGTGCGAATGCTGATAGAAGTAGTTTTTTCATTGTTTATTATTTTAGTTATTATGGTATTTATTAAAAATATTCTGAAATGATGGTGATTAATGGGCTTCGAGCCAGTTTTGTCCCCATCCGGAGTCTGCGATGAGTGGTACGTCGAGTGTGCAAACGTTTTGCATTTCTTCAATGACCAGTTTTTGGAGCATTTCTTTTTCCTCAGGATACACGCTGAAATTGAGTTCGTCGTGTACCTGCAAAATCATCTTGGATTTGAATCCCTCAGCTCTCATACGTTTGGCGATTCTGACCATTGCAATCTTAATGATGTCGGCAGCAGTACCCTGAATAGGTGCATTGATGGCATTACGTTCGGCATAGCCTCTGACAGTCGCGTTATGACTGTTGATATCAGGCAAATAGCATCGTCGTCCGAAGAGAGTCTCGGTGTATCCTTTCTCTCGAGCTTTATTGACTGACGCATCCATATATTCCTTTACTTTTGGATATGTTTCGAAATATCCGTCAATCAGTTCTTTTGCCTCAGAACGAGACACTTCCATACGCTCAGCTAATCCGAATGTTGTGATACCGTAAATAATGCCGAAATTAGCAGTCTTAGCTTTTCGTCGTTGGTCGCTGGTGACATCTTCAATAGGCAGTTTGTAAATTTTGGCTGCTGTGGCGCGGTGAATGTCATGGCCTTCTCTAAATGCCTCAATCATGTTGTCATCCTTACTCAGATGTGCCATTAATCGCAGTTCAATTTGAGAATAATCAGCAGAGAAGAACTCACATCCTGGGTCTGGAATGAATGCCTTCCGCACTTCTTTTCCGTTCTCATCACGTATCGGAATGTTCTGCAGGTTCGGGTCAGATGAAGACAGTCGTCCGGTGGCTGTGACCGATTGGTTATATGATGTGTGGATATGTCCGGTTCTACTATTTATCAGTGTAGGAAGATTATCTATATATGTGGACAATAATTTTTTGTAACCTCTGTAATCCAATATTTTCTCTATGATAGGATGCTTTCCTTTAAGATTCTGCAGCACATCTTCAGAAGTCACATATTGTCCGGTTTTCGTCTTTTTTGGCTTATTAACGATTTTAAGTTTCTCAAATAGAATAATTCCTACTTGACGAGGTGATGAAATATTGAAGGATTCTCCGGCAAGTTCTTGTATTTCCTTTTCCAATTCCTTCATTTTTTTGTTGAATTCCAGGGATGTCTGTTTTAGTGATTGTGTGTCAATCATCACTCCATTACGTTCCATAAGAGCGAGTACCGGCATCAGTGGCATTTCAATTTCTTCAAATAGTTTCGTCAATTCTTCCTGTTTCAGTTCCTGTTCCAGTTTGTTTTTTAACTGCAACGTGATGTCGGCGTCCTCTGCAGCATATTCATATACTTCTTTAGGGTCAAGGTCACGCATGTTCTTCTGGTTTTTACCACGCTCCCCTATCAACTGGTCAATATGAATCGTTTTATATTTCAGATAAACCTCTGCCATATAGTCCATGCCATGACGCAGATCAGGATGGAGTACGTAATGTGCGATCATCGTGTCGAACATTTTTCCTTGTACTTCTATTCCATAGTTAAAAAGAACATTGATGTCATACTTGAGATTTTGGCCTATTTTTAATATTTGGTCACTCTCATAAATATATTTAAATAGATTAACTATTTTTAACGCTTTTTCCCTTTCAGCTGGAATCGGCACGTAATATGCCTCGTTTTCCTTGGTAGCGAAGCTTAATCCAACGAGTTCTGCATTGATGGCGTTGGTTGAGGTTGTTTCTGTGTCTATACTGAGAATTTTTTCTGACAAAAATTTTTCAGCTAATTTTTTTATATCCTCTTCTTTATCAACAAGATAATATTGGTGTTTAGTTGATTTTATGTCGTTGAGAATCGAAAATTCTTCAGAACCTGCCCACAAGTCAAGCATATTTTGTCCGCTTGAAGGGTTATTATTGATTTTTTTTGCGTCATTTTTACGATTTTCAGAATTATCTTTGTTAATGGTCTGTTCGCTATCAGGTGCAAAGAGGTCCATCATACCAGTTTCTCCTTTTTGCCCTTTTTTCGAACTCAAGGCATTTTTTTTGTTTGATATAGTCAGTTCTTCTTGATTGCCATTTCCTTCATTTCCGAGCACTCGATAAGCAAGGTTACGGAATTCCAATTCATCGAAAATTTTCTTCAACAAATTCTTGTCCTTCTCTTCGCGTTTCAGGTGATCGAGATTCATATCCACAGGAACGTCGGTCTTGATGGTGGCCAAAAATTTGGATAGTTTGATTTTCTCGTTGTTTTCTTCTATATTTTCCTTTTGTTTTCCCTTGAGTTGGTCTGTAGAATTCAACAAATTTTCTATTGAACCGAATTTATTCATGAGTTTTATGGCCGTCTTCTCCCCTATCCCAGGACACCCCGGTATGTTATCGGATGCATCACCCATCAGTCCGAGAAGATCAATCACCTGCAACTGGTTCTCTATGCCATATTTTTCGCATACTTCCTTGATGCCCATGATTTCGAATGGACGGTCTCCAGTCTGAGGTTTGTACATAAAAATATGCTCGTCCACGAGTTGACCGTAGTCTTTGTCGGGAGTCATCATATACACGTTGATTTCATCGCTGGCAAATCGTTTGGCAAGTGTGCCAATCACGTCGTCTGCCTCGTAGTTCTCTACTTCAATAACTGGTATGCGGTATCCTTCTAAAATATTCTTGATAACCGGTACTGAAAAGCGGATAGCTTCAGGTGTCTCTTCCCTTTGTGCTTTGTATTCTGGATACATTTTATGTCTGAATGTGCCTCCCTTTGGATCGAATACAACGCCGATATAGTCGGGGTTTTCGCGCTTGAGAACTTCTTCCAGCGTGTTTACGAATCCAAGAATCGCTGATGTGTTCTCACCCTTGCTGTTAATCCTCGGCATGCGTATAAATGCGTAATAGGCTCTGTAGATGAGCGCATAGGCATCAAGTAAGAATAATTTGCGCATATAGTTAGTTTATTCTTTATTATCAAAAATCAAATTACTTTAATTCCTACATGAATTAGTGTCTCTTTAAATTCTCTTTTCTACTTCTTATACATTTATTTTTACAAAGTTAATGAATATTTTTCATCTTACGTTTTTATTTAGTAATTTTGTAAAAAATTTTTTTACTATATGACAAATATTGTAGAAAATATCCTTTTCGCAGTGAAGGATGAGATGGAAAAATATAATCAGACATTTGATTCTTATATGTCGACTGAAAATCCTTTACTTGACAATATTTTAAAGGATATGTCGAAGCATAAAGGCAAAGGGATGCGTCCGCTTATTACGATACTGTCTGCCAAGTTATTCGGTGAGGTACAGGAAATTACGTATCATCTCGCTGCAGCCTATGAATTGTTTCATAATGCCACTTTGATACATGATGACATCATTGATGAAAGTGACACGCGCCGTGGTCGTCCTTCTGTCTATAGTCTTTTCGGAAGCAGGATTTCAGTTTTGGTAGGTGATTATGTGTTGACAAATGCATTGATTTCTTCCATTACGACCAAACGTATTGAGTTGATGGAAGAAGTTTTCAGGGCTGCCCGTTGGCTTGTTGACGGTGAACTCTTTCAACTTTATAATATATCTCTTGATGAGATTTCAGAGATTAACTATTATAACATTATAAAGAAAAAGACTGCCGTATTATTTTCGTCATGTGCCAAGAGTGGTGCCATGACGACTACTGATAATTCTCAGGATATCAAGAATATGGAAGATTTCGGTATGATTGTTGGTAAATGCTTCCAAATTAAAGATGATATTTTTGATTATATCGCAGGTGATGAGATAGGTAAACCTCGCGGAAATGATATGATAGAGGGTAAGCTTACATTACCTGTGATTCATACTTTGCTTAGTACCAACAATGAGGATATGATAAGTGTAGCAAAGAAAGTAAAAGCAGGAGAGGCTAATAGGGAAGAGATTGATTCTTTGGTTCGTTTTACAATTGATAATCAAGGTATTGACTATGCATACGAAATTATGGATAAATATGCTATTCAGGCATGTGGAATTCTTGATCAATATCCAGATTCAGATGTTAAGACTGCATTGAAGAATTATGTAGACTATGTTGTAAAAAGAAATTATTAGTTCATAATTAATTGTATCCCAAGAATAGAAACATATGATATTTCATTCTATCATTATATTCTGAAATAATATAAACCGCCATTTACGACCTGTAAATGGCGATTTATATTTGAACGTTACTTTTACGTTACTTTTTTTGATAGGGTAGGGTAGTGGTCTGATTTAGAAGAACTTAATCTCTTTACCTTCAATTTCAGAAAGCAGTTTATTAGCCAAAGAGCTTGTTCCTAATCGTAAATATTTGTTTGTCAGCCATTTATCTCCTAATACTTGTTTTACGATAGTGTAATAGGTTAGAGCATCCCTTACGGTCTTCATACCTCCTGCAGGTTTGAAGCCAATTTGTATACCTGTTTCATCGTAGTATTCCTTGATGGCCTGACACATCACATACGCTGCCTCTGGAGTTGCAGCTGGTTCGAGTTTTCCTGTGGACGTCTTGATATAGTCGGCTCCTGCATACATGGCAAGAATAGATGCTTTCTTGATGTTTGATGCTGTCTTGAGGCATCCGGTTTCAAGAATGACTTTAAGGCTTCGATCTCCACAGGTAGCTTTCATTTCCTGTATTTCGTCAGTCACTCCTTCGTAGTCGCCAGTAAGAAATTTCCCAACCGGCATCACCATATCAATTTCCGTTGCTCCGTCTCTTACAGCCAAAGCCGTCTCAGCGATTTTCACCTCTATAAAACTCTGCGAAGAGGGGAAGCATCCGGATACGCAAGCAATTTCCACTTCTTCGTTTTCAAGCGTGTCATGACAGATTTTAGCGAAGTTGGGATATACACAAACAGTAGCGACATGACCCAGTTCCGGATATTTATCGTCGAATTCGTTTACTTTCTCCACGAATTTCAACACAGAGTCTTCACTGTCAGTTGTCTTGAGTGTGGTTAGTTCAACACTATTAAGCAAAAATTTCTTAACTTCAACAGTATTGTTTTCCTCCAGGTGGTCGTTAATGATATTTTCAACAGTCTTAGCCACCTTTTCATCGTCAAGTTCGAGATTGTAGAGACCGAAGGCCTGCTCAAACCTGCTACTATTAAATTCTAATTCGTTTGCAAAAATTTCTTCCATAATCATATATTTTTAAATGAATTGTTACACGTGAAACATTATTTGTTTTTTATATGTTTTAGTTATCGGAGTTATTATCTTTTTAATTACATTTCTTTAACCTAAATATCCTTTCCTTACTTCCTGTCCTTTTTTCTTATTAGATTATTCTTCCTTTTATTTTGAAATATTCCTCCCTTTTTTATTCTTTATTTTTGCTGTCCATACAAATTGTGACAGGTCCGTCGTTGATGAGCGACACTTTCATTTCTGCACCGAATTCACCTGTTTCTACAAGATTTCCTAATTCTTGGGACAGGGTAGTGCAGAACTTATTGTATAACGGTACTACGATTTCATGACTTCCTGCTCTCAGATAGGATGGTCGGTTTCCTTTTTTGTAGGATGCCCAAAGCGTGAATTGTGAAACAACTAAAATATTTCCTCCTACGTCTTTGATAGATTTGTTCATTACGCCGTTTTCGTCATCGAAGATACGCAAGTTTACGATTTTTTTTGATATCCAGTCGATGTCTTCTTGTGTGTCCGCATTCTCGCAACCAACCAGAACCAACATACCTTCATCTATCTTTCCTATGATTTTTCCCTCCACTTCCACTGAGGCTTTCTTCACTCTTTGTAATACTACTCTCATTACTTATTTTTTATTTGCAAAATTACGAAAAAAAACGATAATCTTATTCTTTTCGTTAAAGTTTTTATAAAATATATTTTATTTAAAATATGCTGTGATAATCTTAGCTTTAGCTGGTCCGATTACTTCCGCAAGTTCTTCTTCTTTTGCTTCCTTCACTTTTTTCACACTCTTGAATTTTTTCAACAATGCTGTTTTTGTACTTTCTCCAATCCCCTTGATTTCGTCAAGTTCGGAATGTACCTGTCGTTTACTCCTTTTCTCTTTGTGGAATGTAATGGCATAACGGTGCACTTCATCTTGGATTCGCGTGAGAAAAGCAAACAATGGAGAATTTATTTCTATTCCGATGGTCTGTACTGGAAATCCAAATAAGAGTTCAGATGTTCGGTGACGCTTGTCTTTAGCGAGTCCTGCGATTGGTATATCAAGTCCCAGACTGTCGACTACCACTTTTCTAACTACCTCCATTTGTCCTTTTCCACCATCGGTAATAATGAGGTCGGGTAGGGGAGTGCCCTCTTCCATCATCCGTGAATAACGACGGTATACCACTTCAGCCATTGAGGCGTAGTCATCCGGTCCCACTACTGTCTTTATATTGTATTTTCGATAGTCTTGTTTCGAAGGCTTTGTCTGTTTGAAAACCACGCAGCCTGCCACAGCATCGCTACCCTGTATGTTGGAGTTATCGAAACATTCAATGGTCATCGGCAGTTTTGGCAATACTAATTTTCTTTGCAGCTCACGCATGAGATTTGTAGCCCTTTGCTCAGGATTGAGTTTCTCTGCCTGCTTCATCTTGTCGAACTTGTACTGTCGTACGTTAGCCATAGAAAGGTCCAGCAAATGTTTTTTCTCTCCTCTTTGAGGAATGAGAAACTCAGCACCGTTGAGTTCGATGTCAATTGGAAAAGGAATCACAATTTCCTTGGCCTTGCTTCCGTAACGGCTCCTCATTTCCGCTATGCCAAGAGAAAGAATATCCTCTGCTGTTTCATCAATTCGTTTCTTGTATTCAAATGTGAAGCCTTGGTTGATGCAACCTTGTGTGATGTGGAGATAGTTGACATATGCCACGGTCTCTTCGTCCGCGATGCTGAAAACGTCAATATCGTAGTCGTAGTTTGTTACGACCTGACTTTTTTCCACAAATTCTTTTGCCAGCAGATATCTTCGTTTGAGAATTTCTGCTTCTTCGAATCTGAGTTCCTCTGCCAATTTTCTCATCTGATTCAGCAGGCGGTCACAGATAATGCGTGTGTTGCCTTTTAGAATTTCCTTTACCTCCTCAATTTCTCTCATGTATTCTTCGTGGCTTTGCTTTCCCACGCAAGGACCTTTGCAATTCTTGATATGGTATTCCAAGCATGTTTTGAACTTACCACCTTTGATTCCTTCCTCATTGAGCGCGAGTCGGCATTTCCGTATGGAGTACATTTTGTCGATTAGTTCGAGCATGTTGTTGAGCGTACCCTGATGTGAGAAAGGTCCAAAATAAATTCCTCCTTTCAATGACAGATTCCTTGTCTTAAATATGCGAGGATATTCTTCTTTCGTCACACAAACCGACGGGTATGTCTTGCCATCCTTGAGAAGTATGTTGTATCTTGGTTGATATTTTTTGATGAGGTTGTTTTCAAGCAGAAGCGCATCCTCATCAGTCGGGACAACGATGTACTGGATGTCTTCTATCTTAGAGACAAGAACCCGTGTTTTGCTTGACTGTTGGTTTTTGTTGAAGTAAGATGACACCCGTCGCTTTAAGTTCTTAGCCTTCCCCACATAGATGATTATTCCCTCAGCATTGAAATACTGATAGCATCCTGGTGTCTCAGGTAGGTTGAGCACAATGTTCTTCAATCGTTCTATCCTTGCGTTGTCTTTGTCCATGTGTTATGTTTTTTCTTCTTTCATTGTTCCACGTGAAACATTTGCAGGCTGATTATTGTGCGGCATTCATACACTTTTCGAATATGAAAACACGATGCGTGGATTGTGCGCCATCTTTTTAAATTGTTTCACGTGGAACATTGTATGCCGTATTTAGACAATAATACTTATCTAATTATAAATCAATTAGTTAAATGTATTTCAATAGATATTTACTTACAAAATTAGCGTTTTAGTTGCTTATTTCCAAATAATTAGGGTGATTTTAATAAAGAATGACTTAAATTTCGTTTTTGATTCTTAACCTCAGAAAAAATCAAGAATATTCTAAAGAAAGAAAACGTGAAAGACGTGTTTCATTTCTTACAGTATTTCGTGTGAAAAGATGCGAACTTTGCAGTGTCAACTAAATAACGCTAAGAAATGAAGAAAAAATTGATTGCTTTAAGTTTTGCGGTTATGGGTAGTCATCTTGTTTTTGCCGACAATCCCATTGTGCAAACGAAGTACACATCGGATCCTGCTCCGATGGTGGCTTCAGATGGAAAACTCTATGTGTATACCGGTCATGACGAGGATGGTTCGACATGGTATACGATGAATGACTGGCAGGTGTTTTCAACAGAGGACATGGTGAACTGGACAGAATACCCTTCGCCTATGGGCATCAAGACAGTGTCGTGGGCGAATGGTTCGGCTTGGGCTGCACAGTGCTGCGAGAAGAACGGCCGCTACTATTGGTACTTCTGTGCTAACAAGACAGGCGGCAGCATGGCCATTGGTGTGGCTACGAGCAATTCTCCTTCTGCAAAGTTCCGTTCCATGACTTCTCCTCTGTCCAATCAGTTTTGGGGAGAGATTGACCCTACGGTACTGATAGACGATGACGGTAAGGCTTACCTCTATTGGGGCAATCCGGACCTATATTGTGCTGAGCTGGCATCAAACATGATCAGGATACAGAATGGTCCGTACAAGGTGGACTTGACGAGAGAGTCGTTCGGCGGATATAAGGAGAAATACAAAGAGAACGGTGAGGAGAAGACCCGCATTGTTGGAAAAGACTGTTACGAGGAAGGACCGTGGATTATGAAGCGTGACGGGATGTATTATCTCGTCTATGCTGCGGGCGGAGTGCCAGAACATATATCTTACTCCACGTCTGCTTCTCCGCTCGGTCCCTGGACCTATCGCGGAATAATCATGCCTACTCAGGGTGGCAGTTTCACCAACCATCCGGGTGTTGTGGAATACAAAGGACACTGGTATTTCTTTTATCACAACGGAGCGCTTCCCGGAGGTGGCGGTTTCACCCGCTCAGTATGCGTGGAGGAATTTCATTTCAATCAAGACGGCAGTTTTCCCACTATCAACATGACGACAAAGGGTCCAGACGCTATAGGAACGCTGAATCCATTTGAGCGAGTAGAAGCAGAGACGATGGCGACGAGCAAAGGTGTGAAGTCAGACGTTGAGACGGGTAGGGGAGTATACATCAAAAATATCGACCGCAGTGATTATATCCGGGTGCGAGAGGTTGACTTCGGTGAAAATGGTGCGAAGAGCATCACAGTGGCAGTGAAGAGCGATCAGTCGCCAGGTAAAATAAGAGTGCAGGTAAGTGGCATGACTGGCTATCAAGCTACGATTGATGTGCCGCAGACACTGGACGAGTGGACAGAACTGTCGGCTGACTTCACTAACCCTATCACAGGAAAACACGATGTGACCTTCAGCTTCACTTCCTCTCAAGCGGGAGCAACTTCCAATCTCTTCTTCTTCGACTATTGGCAGTGCTTCCCTCAGACAGTAGGCATCACCGAAGTTAATGCTGCTAAGACCAGCTCACCCCACACACGTTACTTTACTTTGGACGGACGGGAGGTGAGGCATCCCCAGAAGGGAATCACCATTGTTGTCCGTTCAGACGGGACGGTCAGCAAGGTTTACCACAACCCTTTATTGAATGATGAATGAAGAGTTGATTTTCGTTAAAAAGAATGGTGTAGTTACCATGGTGACAGGATTTCTTAAATGAAGGCAACTAAAATATTTTGAGAGTAAAAAAATAAGACTAAATATTTGTATTTGTGCTCGTTTAATTGTAAATTTGCTTTCAAAAGAAAAATATTAACCTTCTAAATAATGAAAATGATGAAAAGACTGATAATCATGTTGGCATGTTTGGCTTTTTTGAGCGCAACTGCTCAGGAACATTCAATTGCAGTTTCGTCGTTTTACTATTACCAGACCGATAAGAGCGGAAACAGGGTTGTGAGTTATAAAATGGACTATAATGACCGTTTTGATATCTATTTGATTCACGTTGATAGTCCGTCTCTGAAAGGTTCTGTGGTACTGACAGCTGATGCGTGCAAGGAAATGTTCCGTCTCTGCAAGGATATCGTTCTGTCGGGAAAAGAAAATGCTGAAGAGGATTTGAAGGAGTCCGACGAGAATAGAATATGGAACATTCAGCTGATGCTGAAAGATGGCAATTATAGTTCTCTCTTCGACAAGGGAAAACTGGCGGTGATGGATAAAGTGAAGAAGGGAGGCGACAGTGCTCGGAAGAGTTTGTTCCTGAAGATAGAACGCCTCACAGATTTTCTCGACAAAGAACTAAAGGTGTATCAGGCTATTCATCCCTCGCCTGTGGTAGTGTATTTTTATGACTCCCAAGGTGCGAACGGACTGGCTGGTATTTTAATTGACGGGCAAGGCAAAAAAGTAGACCAGACTTCACATTTCGCCTATACCGACACGAAAGACGGTGCTAAAGTCTATACCTATCATTTTGAGAAGTTGCTTGTGTTTGATGTTGACCAACCTCAGAAGATGCAGGAAGAGATATCGTCGAATGTGAAGTTGGTAAAATATGTTGAGCCCAAAATAAAAGAATTTCTCACCGATGCGGCACCCCCGAATTATCAAATCGCGATGTCTGACGGCAAACGTATGAGCACCTCCGACGATAACGACTATAAGTACCTGACGAAAGAGATGCCCAAGCAGCGTTATGATGTGGAAAACCATTATAAGATTTTCTCTATTGCTGACAAATACACCGGCTACGAAGAGGCTATCAAGAACAACTTTAATGAAAGAATGGAAAAAGGAAAAGCTAAAGTTAAACAAAGAAAGTAGCTCCACGATTAATA
>JAEEGL013614334.1_pt1 | contig 12889 bp, 14 predicted proteins | sample 9134231 | NCBI WGS metagenome assembly JAEEGL01 (sample SAMN16246548, study PRJNA631951) | gut metagenome | biome: gut microbiome; feature: rumen; material: fiber-attached | host: Bos | place: Iran: Karaj | collected 2018-10
CCCAAGGACAGGGTATGCATCGCCATCGTGGGGAAGTACACCGCCCTGGCGGATTCCTATCTGTCGCACACCGAGGCGCTGGTGCATGCAGGGGCGACCATCGGGTGCGGGGTGAAGGTCAGGTTCATCGATTCCGACGAGTTCCTGAAGAACGATCCGTCCGCACTGCTCGACGGGGCGGACGGCGTACTGATCCCGGGAGGTTTCGGCATCCGCGGGGTAGAAGGGAAGATAACGGCGGCGGAGTACGCCCGTACGCACGGTATCCCGTTCCTCGGCGTATGTCTCGGATTCCAGATCGCCACCATCGAGATCTCGAGGCACGTCCTCGGTCTTACGGGTGCGAACAGCACCGAGTTCGAGCCCGATACCCCGGACCCCGTGATATGCATAATGCATGAGCAGAAAGGCGTATCCGACATGGGCGGGACCATGCGCCTGGGAGGACAGCCGGTCACGGTCAGCAAGGACAGCCGGGCATACGGCCTGTACGGGTCAGGAAGGATATCGGAGAGGCACAGGCATAGGTACGAGGTGAATCCCGATTATATAGGGAGATTGGAGGAAGCGGGATGGAGGTTCGTGGGACGCTCCGACGACGGCAGCAGGATGGAGATAGCCGAATTGGACGGGCATCCGTACTTCGTGGCCTCGCAGTTCCATCCCGAGTTCAAGTCAAGGCCGCTGAGACCGTCCCCGCTGCACCTGGGGCTGGTGAAGGCCTCACTGGCACATCATAACGGATCGGAGAATTGAAAAGAACTGAAAGGGGGGTATCCCCCTGTTTTCATCCTCAGGCGAGGACATCGGACATCGCGTAGACGACGCCCTTCTTCTGGGATACGACCCATTTGGCGGCGAGGACCGCACCGCCGACAAATACCTCTCTGGAGTGCGCCTGGTGCTTGATCTCGATGCGCTCGGAGTTGCCCACGAACATGACGGTGTGGTCTCCGACGATGTCTCCACCCCTGACCGCGTGGATGCCGATCTCCTTGCCGCGGGGGCACTGTCCCTCGCGTCCGTAGACGAAGTCCTTGCCTCCGAGCTCCTTGCTGATGATCTCGGCGACGGTCATGGCGGTTCCGCTGGGTGCGTCCTTCTTCTGGTTGTGGTGGGCCTCGATGATCTCCACGTCGTAGTCGAGACCGAGGTTCTTCGCCGCCTCCTTGCAGAGTTTGAAGAACACCCCGACACCGATGGAGTAGTTGGACGAGATCACTGCCGCAACCTTGTTCTTGATGACGGCTTCGGTGATGTTGGTCTTCTGCTCCGCCGAGAGTCCGGTGGTACCGATGATGAGGTTGACTCCCGCAGCCGCAGCGACTGGTGCGTTCACCGCAGTGGCCGCAGCGATGGTGAAGTCGAGGAGGACGTCGGTCTTGGATGCCTTCAGCACCTCCGCGAGGTCCTTGGGGTCGGATACGGGTACGTCGATCTTACCGATCCCCGCGACCTCTCCGATGTCCTTTCCGACGTTGACGAGATCGAATGCTGCCGAGACCGTGATGCCCTCGGTTGCCATGATGCGGCGGACGATCATGGTTCCCATCCTTCCGCATGCACCGACGAGCGCTGCTCTGATTTCGCTGCTCATGTTATCGGATGGCAATCGGGTAATCCCTATATAATCCCTGCATCTGGCGGACCGGATGCCGGAATCATGGAAGGACGCACCGCCCCGGAGGGCGGATGCGCCCGTATGGTTTCAGAAGAGCTTCTGTTTCTGGTTGGAGACGTTGACGATCTCCGCGCTTCCGCCCTGGAGCGTGAAGAATCCTAACTTCCAGCCCATCTCGTCATACATCTTGGCGAGGTCGGGCATCATGTTGGCCACGATGGGCATGAGCCTGGGATCCTCGACGAACACGGCCTTTCCGTCCCAGCGGAGGAAGTCCATGCCTGCAGAGGCGAGGATCTCGCACTTGGGGTTGGCCCTGAGCTGCTTGTAGACGTCCTTGAAGGTCCCTACCGCGAAGAACAGTCCGCCGTCGAGACGGATCTTGAGTCCGAGGACCCTCATCCTGGGCTGGTCGCCGTCGGTGGTACCGAGGACGAAGGTTCCCGCCTTGGTGAGGAACTCGTCGATGACATCCATCGCGTCCACCTCGATGGTGAGGGGCTCGATGAGCTGTCTGATCCAGTCCTTCTCCTCGTCGGAGACCTCTCCGTCGATGGCGCAGACCAGCAGGCAGAGGATGACGATGTCGTCCTTCAGCTTGTCGTCGACCAGGCCGATTATGTCGACCATGGTGTCGACGATGCCTTTGAAGGTCTCGGGCTTGTCGAATCCCCAGTCCTTGAACATCTGAAGTCCCTCTTCGAAGGATACATCCTTCTTTGCCGCCCTGTCGAACATGGGCTTGAGGAGCTTGAACTCGGCCTCGGTGAGCTTACCGTCGGCCGCCACGGATGCGAGGATGAACTGGATGTACGCGGTTACCCCGTCGGTACCGTCGGCCGTGAGGTCGATGAGTGCGTCCAGTACTTCGGCCGATTTCATGTCGAAGAGCTGGATGAAGGTATCGGGATCCATCTCTTCGAGCTGCTTGCATAGAGTGTCAAAATCGCTCATGCCCCCGTATGCACGTACCGATTAAAAAGGGTCCGCCGTGAGGCGGTAAATGGTTTCATTCGTCCGGAACGTATTCCAGGACGTCGCCCGCTCCGTACTGCAGAGCATTGCAGATGGAGACCGGGGTCTCGAACCTTAGGCCGTGGTTCTGTTGTTCGTTATCTTGGAGAGGTTGACGTTGGGGATCCCTGCCTTCTCCGCAAGCTCGTTCAGGAGCATCGGTGTTCATGGACGGGGCTGGCACATACCGAAGTGTCAAAGCCAACATCCAAATATGTGCGCATCATACGAATCTTTGAGGGAGTGCCGATATGACACACTGCAAGGACACCGAGAATCTCCATCTGAGAATCAAGAAGATCATCGGCCAGCTTCAGGCCATCGACCGCATGATCGAGGACGATAAGCCCTGCGAGGATGTCATCGCGCAGATCAATGCGGTGAAATCCGCCATACACAGCTGCGGCCTTGTGGTACTCGAAGGACACCTCAGGCACTGCGTCCGCGACGGTATCGAGCACGGGGATGCGGATGAGGCTATAGACAGCTTCTCACTGGCGATAAAGCGCTTCGCTAACCTCTGAGATCCGCAGGATCTCCTTTCTTCTCATTTTTCCTTATGATCCGTCCGTATGTCCGCCGCTTATCGCATATACCTATACCCCTATGGGTATATTGATATACTGCGGGATTAATTCAAACTCATGGGCAGAGCGGAGGAATTGGCCGACAGGGTCGACGGTCTCATGGGGATCGGAGGCTGGAGGAAGGATGCGGTATGCATCGCCGTATCTTTCGCCGCTCTTGCCGTCAGCCTTATCCACGGTGACGTGAACGGTTTCGATACTGCCTGGATAGCCGTGGTCCTGTGCGGAATCCCCATCTCCGTCGATGCGATCACTGGCCTTCTGCTCAGACACGACATCAGGGCCGATGTCATAGTCTTCATAGCACTGTGCGCCGCGCTGTACATCGGTGACATCTTCACCGCGGGAGAGGTGGCTGCCATCATGCAGATCGGAGGGCTCCTCGAGGACATCACCGCCGAACGCGCCAGATCCGGTATCGGGAAGCTCGTCGACATGTCCCCGACGACCGCAAGGGTCGTGGACGGGGATTCGGAGACGACGAAGCAGGCATCCGAGGTCGCCGAGGGGGACATCCTCCGCGTCCTTCCCGGAGAGACCGTTCCGGCCGACGGTATCGTGGTCTCCGGCAGCACGAGCATCGACCAGTCCCTGGTCACGGGGGAATCGGTACCCGCCGATAAGGCGGCCGGTGACGAGGTCTACGGCGGGACCGTGAACATGTACGGTGCATTCGACATGAGGGCGACCAGGGCGGGAGACGACAGCTCGATCCGGCGCATGATACGCCTTGTGGATTCCGCAGATGCCGGCAAGTCCAGGACAGTCAGGACCGCGGACCGCTGGGCGACATACATCGTTGCCGTGATCGCAGTCGTTGCGCTGAGCGTATACCTGCTGACCGACGACATCGTGAGGACGGTCGCAGTCCTGGTCGTCTTCTGCCCCTGTGCATTCATCCTCGCAACGCCTACGGCGGTGGTGGCATCCATAGGGAACGCGTCCGGACACGGTTTCCTCGTGAGGGACGGCGGATCCCTAGAACGTCTGTCGAAGGTGGACAGGATCGTGTTCGACAAGACCGGTACGCTCACCCACGGAAGGATAGAGGTCAGTTCGGTGAATCCCGCAGAAGGTGCGGACAGGGATGAACTGTACTCTCTCGCGGCATCGGCGGAATCGATGTCCGAACACCCCATAGGGAAGGCCGTGGTCATGGGATTCTCTTCCGAAAGGGGATCCATCACGGTGCCCGACGGGTTCTCCGCCATACCCGGGAAAGGGGTGCGTGCAACGGTCTCCGGCAAGGCCGTCATGGCCGGCAGCATCAGGTTCCTGAAGGAGTCCGGAACGTATGTGCCAGATGTAGAAATGAACGTGCCTTCCGCGATATACGTCTCCGCCGACGGGAGGTATATGGGATACATCGTCCTCTCGGACAGGATACGTTCCGAATCCGAGGGGGCGGTCAAGGAACTCAGGGACATGGGCATCGAACCCATACTGGCCACGGGCGATGGGGAGGTCGCGGCATCCGCCGTTGCCGGGTCCGTAGGCATAGACTCGGTCCACCACTCCTGCATGCCGGAGGACAAACTATCCCTGGTCTCCGGGGAGGGGGTGTGCATGGTCGGGGACGGCATCAACGACGCCCCTTCGCTCAAGGCCGCCGACGTGGGGATATCCATGGGCGGTGTGGGCAGCGACATCGCCATAGAGGCATCGGACATCGTGGCGGTCAGCGACGGCATAGACGGGATACCGGGGCTGGTGTCGCTGTCAAGGAAGATGATGTCCAGGATACGTTTCAACATCGCAGTGGCGCTGGGGATCAATGCGGTGGCCGTCTCCCTGGCCGTGGCAGGTATGCTGACGCCTCTGGCCGGTGCCCTTGTCCACAACTGCGGTTCGGTCTTCGTCATCGTCAGTTCGGCACTGCTGCTCCGCACCCGTTGGGACCGGTCCGACCGTCAAAGTTAATAACGGGACGCGCATGCGATGGGTATGGGACACCTGAGGGAGGCCTCCCGGATAAGGATGAAGACCATTCCGGGGACCAAGAAGATACTCATCAATGCCGTCATATTCTCGGTAACCTCGGTCGCCCTGCTGATGAACAACTTCAGCGACCAGTACTTCGTCGTGCAGCTCGGAAGGATCGAGGCCGCCGCATACACGCTGGATGTCCCGATCTTCTGGATAATGGTATCCGTCAGCGCAGCGTTGGGTGCCGTCTATTCCGCCGACATAAAGAGATACCTCAGCGAGAATGACCAGAAGGGTGCGGATGAGGCGGCCATACGTGCATCCGTATATTCGGTCCTGTTCGGATTCGTGTTCTCCGTGATCGCGGCGATTTTCGTGATCATGGCGTTCCAGTACATCCCGGAGGAGGACGTCAGGACGGATGCGCTGACGTACATGACCCCGATGCTCGCGCTGTTCTTCGTCCTGACGCTCAACTCGGTATTGGGAGGTTTCCTGAATGCCGAGGGCAAGTTCTGGGTCTACGTTATCGCACTACTTATCATGCTGGCGGGCAACGCCGGATTCGATTATCTCTTCCTCCAGCTGGAGTACGGTATCTTCGGCAACGGTCTGAGCACCGTGCTGGGAGCGGCCATGTCGCTCGTCTTCGAGCTCGCATGGTACTGGACCGGCAGGACCAGGGTCAAGCTGTCCTTCAGGAACTTCTCGTGGTCCTTCGAACCCATGAAGAGGGCATTGATCAGGATCAGGAAGATCCTGCTGAGGCACCTGACGAAGGATATAGCCGAGGTGTTCATCCGTTTCTCGCTCTACCTGACCTACATGCTGAGCTACGGAGTCCCCATGATGTACTCCACGCTCATCGCCACCATCGGAATGGGTGCCGGCGCGTACCTGTCGTCCGAATACGAGAAGCTGCTGAAGAACGGCGACAGGGATCAGGTCATGACCCTCTTCCTGCGCTCCACGTCTCTCATCCTCCTCATAACGCTGTCGGTATCCGTCTTATTCCATCTCACCGCCGACATACTGGTGGAACCGTTCGTGCCGTTCGATTCGTCACAGGACAGTTTCGACGTCATGATCTGGACCCTGCAGGTCCTGTGCTTCACCGCCCCGTTCGTAGGGATGAAGTACCTGGCGAACGCGGTGACCGCACCGGTAGGGAGGATATCCCATGCGACCCTGCTGCTGATGATCTGGGCCAGCACCAAGGCCGCAGCGTTCATGTATTTCGTGGACATCGAGTACGAATACGCCATCTATACCATCCTGATAGAGCGCATACTGTCATGCCTCGTGAGCTTGGCAATAGCATACTGGCACATACGTCACACCTATCCCGCCCCGGCATCCGGGGTCCCGTCGGCGGCATGAGGCGGACACCGTCCCCGGACCGCCCAGTTTATATACGCCAACCCTGTGTCCGGCGTTATGGAGTTCCCGTTCAGACCGAAGGATAAGGTAAATTGGCCCGTCATGGCCATCACCGCGTTATCCATCATGGCATCCATCGGTATCCTGTCCTACATGGATCAGACCCTCGATAATGTGTACGTAATCACATCCTTCGGTGCCACGGCCGTGCTGATCTACGGGGCTCCGAAGGCACCCTTCTCCAGGACCAAGAACGTGTTCTTCGGCCATCTGTTCTCAGCGTTGATAGGGGTGGCGGTGGCATGGACCTTCAACGAACTCGGACTCTATGACGACCTCAAGTGGTTCGCTATCGCGTTCGCGGTCACTGCGGCCATCGTCGTCATGCTGCTCACGGACACCACCCACCCTCCGGGAGGCGCCACCGCACTCGCATGCGTGTACAGCGGGTACTTCGGATTGGAGTACGTCATCAGACCCTTTATGTTGGGAATATGCATCATGCTCCTCATCGCCTTCGCAGCGAACAGGCTGAAGGCGAGATTCGAGGAAAAGGAGCGATCGGTGTGAAGGTCTTGGTCTACAGCTGCCACAGCTACGACGAGGCGCCCATGTTCCGCAGGTATGCGGAGGAGATGGGCATGGAAGCAGTACTTACCGAGGAACCGCCCACGCTGGAGAACTCCTCGATGGCCGAAGGATGCGATTTCATCTCCGTCCTTCCGAGCAGGATAACCCACGACATGCTCGACAGGTACAGGGCGATTGGCATCAAGCTGCTCTGCACCAGGACCATAGGATACGATCACATCGACGTGCCCTATGCGCACAGCATCGGTCTCCCTGTGGCGCACGTCACATACGACCCCTCGGGAGTGGCCGAATACACCGTCATGATGATCCTCATGGCCCTGAGGAAGTACGGACAGGCGGACGAGCGCTGCAGGCGCAACGATTTCACCCTGGAGGGCCTACTCGGAGGAGAGATAGGCAAGAGCACCGTTGGCATCATCGGAACGGGCAACGTGGGCAAGCAGGTCCTGAGGTACCTTTCCGGATTCGGAGGGAAGCTGCTCTACTGCAACAGATCCTCCTGCCCCGAGGCCGACAGATATGCGGAGAAAGTGTCGATGGATGAGCTGCTGGCACAGTGCGATGTCGTATCGATCCATCTGGAGCTCAACCCCGACACCAGGCACATCATCGACGCATCTGCACTGTCCAAGATGAAGGACGGTGCCATACTGGTCAACACCGCACGCGGACCTCTCGTGGACACGGAGGCATTGATCGGTTCTCTGAAGAGCGGAAAGCTCGGGGGCGCCGCCGTAGATGTTGTGGAGGACGAGGTAGGCCTCTATTACAGGGACTGTTCGGACATGGACCTGTCGGACCGTTTCTTGGGAAGGCTGCGCGGAATGCCCAACGTGATATTCTCGCATCACATCGCTTACTACTACGAATCTGCCGTGAGGGACATGGTCGTCAATTCCCTCATAGCGATGAAGGCCGCATACGAGGGAAAGGACATCCCTCTCCGTTTATGAATGTTGAACGTATCTCCCTTACGAGTGATACCATGGCAATCAAGGCGGTCGGATTCGATCTGGACGGGACCCTCGTCAACACGCATGTCAATTATGTCGACCTCAACGACGTGAACAGGTTCGTCCTCCAGCCCCTCGGATTCCCCGTGGACGAGATCTGGGCGGACAGGAACATGACGTCGAGACAGCCGTTCTACGATTGGATGGTCCATCACGGCAGGAAGGCCGAGATCCCGCGGTACGACAGGCTGCTGGACGACAGATGCCTCGAGGTGGAGAGGCTGGGGATGATCGGTTCCAAGGTGTATTCCGGGATCATAGACACGCTCCAATGGCTGAAGGACAGCGGTTACAGGCTGGGCGTCGTCACCAGAGGCGGACATGACTATGCTACCGACGTGCTCTCCGAGTACGGCATGCTGGGATTCTTCGACGTCATCCACGGCAGGGACGACTTCGGTTACAGCGATGCCAAACCGTCCCCGATGGCGATGGTGCATCTGGCCGAGGCATTGGGCGTCGGTCTTGACGAACTGCTCTATGTGGGCGACAGTCCGACGGACTTCGAATCGGCGGATGCTGCCGGAGTGGAGTATGCGGGCGTTATGACCGGCAGGGGTTCGGTCGAGCTGTGGTCATCCATGAGCGACAGGATCCACATCATCGCTTCCGCTGCGGACGTGAGGAAGCTCCTTTGAGCGAGCGCTCCTCGATGGTCAGCAGCTTCTCTTTCATACCTTCCGGTCCGGAGTAGTTCCCGATCCCTCCCGATGACGGGATCACCCTGTGGCAGGGGATTATCAGCGGCAGCGGGTTCTTCCTGCATACGCTCCCTGCCGCTCTGGAGGCACCCGGGTGGCCAGAGGCCTCTGCCAGCTGACCGTATGTCATCGTGCTTCCGTAGGGGATATTCATCATGGCATCGGTCACGTCCTTCCTGAAACCGGAGAAACGGATGCCGAGGGGGAGTTCGAAACTCATCCTAATTCCGGAGAGGTATTCCCTGACCTGCCTCTCTGTCTCCAGGAGCACCGGTGACGTGCCCTCCTCCGCTTCGGGCGGACGTTCTCCGAAGAGGAGCATGACCAATCTGCCTTCATATTCCACGGCACTGAGCCTGCCGATATCGGTGTAAAACGAATGTGCCAGCATGTCAACCCTTCAGCTTCTTCACAGGCGCGTCCCTCACCCTCTTCTTCAGGTGGTTCCTGCCGTCGTTGTATCCCGAACTGAACGCTCCCTCGTGGACGGAGTACGATCTTATGCGGACGGTCTCGCTGCGGAACCTCTCGCGGGAGTATCTCTCCACCTCATCCGGTATGTCCATGACGGTGACCAGCGACCTCTCGGATACGGTCTCCGAGAGCACCTCGGCATCCTGTCTGGAGTATTCCTCCTCCAGTCCCTGTATGAATCCCTTGGCGTAACTGTATGCCCGTTCCCTGTCCATCTTCCCGCGGATGATGTTCCCGCGTATCGTCGTTACCGCGAACTCGAATGCGGGGACGCAGACGTCAAGATCCTGAGGGAAGCCGACGAACGATGCCGTACGGGTCTTCTTGCCGTATTCCCTGGAGCTGAACGGACGGCAGCAGAACCTCGGTCCCATGAGATTCACCAGATCGATGATCCAATTGTCCCTGATGGTGGTGAAGGTGACCGATGTGTGCCTCTCCTCCGGGACCTGGCCGCCGTCGAGCTCCCCGTCGGCCGATCCGATCTTGTACTCGGCCATCAGCCTCCTGGCCATCAGCAATGCGGTGCGCGCCTCGTTCTCGTTGGGCGACGACGAGAGCGCTAGGCACTTCCTGATCTTCTCGAGCGCGGCTTCCCTGTCCAAGGCTCATCCCCCGGATGATAACGGCTGACCACGATATGAATCTGCGCTATGTTCTTACGTTGATACTCGGATGCTAATGCATGGACGGAAGGCGCGGGATTCTGGACGCATTGGTCGATCAGGGGCCTTCCGCACTGCCGCTGATCAACGACCATGTCGATTCCGATCCCGATTACTGGTACGGATATATGGCGCTGGGCAGGCTCCATATGGCCATGGGGGACACGGAGGCGGCGATAGATGATTGGGTCGACGCCTTCGACCGTATGGAAACGTCGGATTTCGACGAATCGTTCAGGACCGTCGCCAATCTCCTCGAGGACGGGATCGCACACGCCCTATGGAGATCGCTCGACGAGCTGCACATAGACAACATCGATGATCTGGCATATGTGATATTCACCAACTTCCCGGAGAAGAGGTGCGAGGATACCGATCTGCTCATAGTGATGCTGAAGCGTCTGAATGCCCATCTCGACGACATCAAGCACGTCCGTTACCTGGTGGACCTGATGGATACAGCCGAGATGCTGACGAGGAAGTACTTCGACATGAACGTCGAGATACGCACCCACATGTACGCATCGGATATCATCCTGGGCATGGGTTCGCTGGTCATCCTCAAGACCATACCGATGCTGGAGGTCCTCGGCGACAAGGAGGAAAGCCTGCGCACCATCCGGATCATCGGCGAGATCGTCAGCATATTCACCAAGATCAGGGACACGATATTCTTCGCCGTGAACTCCCGCTCCCGCGAGGAGATCGATGCCGTCGTCAGCGGATGGTCCAGAAGATGCACCGAACCGTACATGATGCATCTGGCGAGGGCGTTCGAACTTTCCATGTCGGTACACGACGGAGGCAGGCTCTCCCCCGAGGCCATGCAGGAGGAGAGGGACAGAGAGGTCGAGAGGTATGTGGAGGCGTACTTCAGTCCTCGGCCTCTTCGATGAACGCCTTCAGGGGATCGTTCTCGGCCAGGCAGGCCTCGAGATAATCAGTGTAGGTCTGTACGTAATCGCCCGCCATCCTGGTGAGCGGGCAGTCCGTGGTCCTTACAGCCTCGACTATGGAGTCGATGCACGTCCTCACGTCCGAGTCCCTTCCGAGACTGACGAGGTCCACGAGTACATCGGCGAAGTTGTCCACTATGTCCTCGGTGATGAGCTGGGAGGACACCTCCTTCAGACCTTCGGGGGTGTTCATGTCGTAATCCGCCGCAAGGCCGATGATGTCGGATTCGGGCATGCCGGAGAGGCGCTCCGATACGAACTTCCTGATCCCGGGACCGTCGATGACGATGTTCCTGTTCATCGCCCTAGCGACGTGGCCTGCTACCTTCTCCCTGCCGAATTCCAGCGCCATGGAGCGGATGGCATCCTCGAGCATCTTCGGGTCCAGGTCCCCGAGCCTGTTCATTATCGTGTCGATGTCGTACTCCATATCATCACTGAGCCTTCCGATTCGTTTTGCGCTAATATATGTTGGGAATTGATTTGGTCCAGAATAAAATAATAAATTTTTAATTCAGCGAGGTGATGTCCGGGCGATGATACCCGAGATGCCGCATGCCGGCGATATGGCACCCGATTTCACTGCCATGTGCACCGACGGCGAATTCACGCTTTCCGAACGCGTGAAGGACGGTCCTGTGCTGCTGTACTTCTACGTGGTGAACTACGGACGTACCTGCACCGATTATCTGGCGACCATGAACGAGCGCTTCGAGGACTTCCGCAGCAGGGGTATAACGTTGTATCAGGTCAACCACGATTCCATTGAGAACCACAGGGACTGGATGAGGCACACCGCATCCAAATACGAGATCGTCTCCGATCCCGGGGAGGAGATCAGCAGATCGTACGGCTGCATCGTAGTGAGGGCCAAGAGCGACAAGATCCTCGGCAACCCCAACCGCGGATTCTTCCTCATCGGGAAGGATATGAGGGTACTCTACGCTTGGCAGGCGTATTGGCCGACCGAGACCGTGCCGATGGACGAACTGTTCGAGAGGATGGACGAGGCCGTCGGAAGGGATGTTAACGGCGTTAATTAAATAGACGGACGTGTTTGTTAGAGGCATGGAATGGACCTACGACGAATCCACATGCACCATCACCTTCACCGGCAGCGGAGAGATGAAGGACTACAAGGTAGCCTTCGCCCAGAAGGAGACCAAGCCATGGGCAGGGAAGGAGATCAGGCACGCGGTCATATCGGAAGGTATCACGCACATAGGTGCTGGCACATTCTGGGAGAACACACTTCTCGAGACGGTGGAGATACCATCATCCGTCATGACCATAGGTTCGGGTGCATTCACTTACTGCAAATCCCTGAGGTCGCTGGTGCTCCCCGAAGGGTTGCAATCGATCGGAAATCAGGCGTTCTCTGACTGCGAATCGCTGGAGTCGGTATCGTTCCCGCAGACGCTCAGAGGGATCGGCGAGGGAGCGTTCTCCGGATGTTCGAAGCTCAGGTCGCTGGAACTCCCCGGCAGTCTGAGTAGGATCGGATCGCAGGCATTCTGGGACTGTACGTCCCTGACCGAGCTCAGGCTCCCTGTGGGGGTAGAATCGATCGGCGACCATGCCTTCACCGACTGCAGGTCGATCACGGACGTCATCATCCCAGACACCGTCACGTTCATCGGATACGAGGTGTTCATGGGCTGTTCGTCGCTGGTCAGGCTGACCATCCCTCAGCAGTACGTCAAAGAGGCGAGGATGGATTTCGGCATCAAGGTCACCGTCACCCCTTACGGGGAATGAGTGGTGGAACGGGATCTCTCCCGTTCCGGAAAGATGTTTTCGTCCCCGGCCGGCATCCCGGCGGCAGGCTCTACTCAGAACAGGATTTCGAGTTCCCCGAAGTCCCCTGCCAAACATCCGATGTGTTCTTCAAGATAACCGATGGTATCGGCGATCCTCGGAAAAGCCATCCCTGATTGTTCGGCGATCCTCCGATACGC
>JAEEGL014257023.1_pt1 | contig 12889 bp, 12 predicted proteins | sample 9134231 | NCBI WGS metagenome assembly JAEEGL01 (sample SAMN16246548, study PRJNA631951) | gut metagenome | biome: gut microbiome; feature: rumen; material: fiber-attached | host: Bos | place: Iran: Karaj | collected 2018-10
TTGAGCGCACTTTCCAGGGACTCATTTTCGCGGATACGTACCTCGGACACTGTTATCCCTCCCCTCGCTCATACAACGGCCTTGCCAGCAGCCGGCCAGACGGACGGACGGCAAAACCATGGGAATATTATACAGCCAAATACAGGATGAGTCAACGGCTTTTGCAAATTTCAAACATTTCAGCCATCTTCCGGCGACTCATCCGCCCGCAAAAAGTCAGGTCATATCCTCTTTCAGCTGGCGGCCTCCGAGAATGTGAAAATGAAGATGGAGAACCGACTGGCAGGCATGAGGTCCGCAGTTGGAAATAACCCGGTACCCTTCGGTCAGGTTTTCATTTTTCGCAATCCTGCCGGCAGCCCGGAGGCAGGCGGCAATTTCATCATCAGCGGCACAATCCAGGTCATTCATGGATGCGATGTGCTTTTTCGGCACCACAAGCACATGAACCGGCGCCTGGGGATGTATATCCCTGAACGCATAGACCTTCTCATCCTCATATACTTTTGCGGACGGTATTTCACCTTTGATGATCCTGCAAAACAAACAGTTATCCATTTTCTTTTTTTCCTTCCTTCTCTATTTTTTCACCTGTCAGAACAGGTTGTTCCGCTGTATTGATCCGGATTCTGACCGGATGCCCCCCGATACATTCATCTTCCGGGCGAAGGCGCACACGCAGGTATTCCGGCGTATATCCTTCCCAGGCATCTTTTACTTTTTCCTCCGGAATCAGTTCCGCTGCCTGACCAACCCAGGACCGGCTGTACGCCAGTGCCGTTTTTTCACCGACCGCAATCAGTTCCCGGCACCTGCGCTGTTTTTCCGTTTCTGTCAGCTGACCGGGCATCTCCGCCGCCGGAGTAAAGGGGCGGGATGAATAGGGGAATACATGAATCCTTGAAAATCCAACTTTTTCGATCATTCCGGCTGTTTCCCGGAATTCCTCATCCGTTTCTCCCGGAAAACCCGTCAGGATATCCGTGGTAATCGCTGCATGCGGAAAAACTTCCCGTATGTTATCAACTGCCTTCAGATACTGGGATGTATTATATCTGCGTTTCATCCTCCGAAGGACTGAATCGCTTCCGGACTGGAGCGCCAGATGAAACTGAGGGCAGATTTTGCTGTCATTGCGAAGGCGTCCGGCAAATTCCGGTGTGACCACCACCGGTTCCAGCGAGCCCAGACGTACGCGGATAATTCCATCCTGCTGCTGGACTGCGTCCACCACATCATTCAGGTTTACGGAACGGTCCAGATCCCGCCCGTATGAGGTCAGGTGAATCCCGGTGAGCACGATTTCACAGAAACCGGAATCTGACAGCCTCCGGATTTCTTTCCGTATGTCCTCCAGCGGGCGGGAACGGATCGGTCCACGGACGCGCGGGATGATACAGTATGTGCATCGGTTGTCACATCCCTCCTGGATTTTCACAACCGCCCTTGTACGTTCATTCTGCCGGGATACTGTCAAGCCCTCAAAACAAAGATGATCCGGCATCGGTTCCACCGCGCATACCGGTTTTCCAGAATCAATTACTTTCTGCAGCAGTTCCGCAACTGCCGTTCTGTGCTGTGTCCCGATAATCAGATCCGCACCGGTTCCGGCAAGCAGCTCTTCTCCATACAGCTGTGCCATGCATCCGCACAAAACAATCCGGCTTTCCGGATACAGGCGCCTGATCCTTCTCACCATCTGCAGGGATTTTTTATCCCCGGTACCGGTGACCGTGCATGTATTGATCAGGTAAACATCCGCCCTGTCAGAGAACGGAACCGTCTGAAATCCTGCCTTTTCCAGGATTTCTTCCATAGCCTGAGTATCATACTGATTTACCTTGCAGCCAAGGGTATGATAAGCGATTGTCGGCATATTTATTCCATCTCTCCGTATAAAGCTGAAAATGCACTGACAGCTGCCAGGCCGGCTGTTTCCGTCCTCAGGATTCGGGGACCAAGCGTTATGATATCACATGAAAGGGAAGACAGAAATGATATTTCTTCCGGATCAATCCCGCCCTCAGGACCGATCACAATTCCCATGGAGCGGACATCCGGGTGTTTTTTCACAAACGCGGCAGGGCCGAACTCCCTGCCTGATTCCCACGGCACCGCAACCGCATCCAGCATCCGGAGCATATCTTCCGTTTCCCGGACTGAAACAGGCAAATGAATTTCCGGAATCACACACCTGCCGGACTGCTTGCCGGCTTCACGGACAATTTTCTGCCATCGCTCCTGTTTCCGGATCCGGTCCTTCTGATCAAGCTTTACCACACTTCGGGCCATCATAACCGGAACCACTGCAGAGACACCCAGCTCAGTTGCTTTCTGGACAATCAGATCCATTTTATCTCCTTTGGGTACCCCCTGGAATAAAACAAAACGGATCCGGGTCTCCGTGGACGGAAGAGCTTCCTGTATCCGAACCGTCACTTCGGTTTCAGAAACCTCCCGGATTATTCCGGCACGCCGAACTCCCGAAACGACAATTTCGACAGGATCCCCGCTGTGAAGCCGCAAAACTTTCACCGCATGCCGGGCATCCTCCCGATTCAGGGATATCAGCTCTTCACCCGTCTGGTCCGGGTCGGCATAAAAACGATGCATAATCAGTTCCTCCGGGACAGGAAAGCCGTCCACTCGCCGCGATGGCGCTCCTCCAGGACCTGATATCCTGCCTTTTCCAGCGCTGAACGCACCTCATCCGTCCTGTCCACTACGATTCCCGAGCAGATAAACAGCCCTCCCGGTACAATATGCTGCATCAGGGAAGCGCAGTTGGAAATAATCACATCGGAAATAATATTCGCAACACAGATGTCGCACTGTTCCTTCACATGTTTCAGGAGATCTCCCTCCTGAACCGAAATCACATGGGCCAGGCCGTTATGGTCCACATTCTTGCGGGCAACGCGCACTGCATCCCGGTCAATATCCACGGCCAGGACAGACCCGGCGCCGAGCATTCCGGCTGCGATTGCCAGAATGCCGCTTCCTGTTCCCACATCGATCACTTTTTCGCTGCCGCGGATGTTTTCCTTCAGAAGCTGGATGCACATCGCAGTGGTTTCATGTGTGCCGCTTCCAAAAGCCATCCCCGGGTCGATTTCTATCACCTGGTCATCCGGCTGAGGGATAAAATCCTCCCATGTCGGTTTGATTACCATATGATCCGTCACATAGAACGGTTTGTAATACTTCTTCCATGTATCTTTCCATGTATCATCCGATACCGTACGGTAATCAATCTGCAGTGTCCCGAATTCCGGATGTTCCGTCTTCATCTGTTCCAGACGGTCATGAAGGCCTGCAATCGCTTTTTTCCCACTTCCATCGTCCTCAAACCAGCCGTGTACCTGCACATCTTCAGGCATGGACTCAATCAGCTTCGGATCGATGATTTCCCATATTCCATGCGGTTTCCCGGGATCCGGAATATCTGCCCGGTCCTCAATCATCGTACCGGCAGAACCGAGTTCAATCAGTTCAAACGATACACTTTCCGCTCCCTCCGTCGTTGTATGCACAACCAGTTCAATCCAGTCCATGAAATCATCTCCGTTCCGGTTGCCCGTTGTTTATTTCGTGAAAAATCCCTGAATCCCGCGCAGCAGCTGGTATTCCCGCACATCCCGGTTTGTTGTATACATATACCTGGAAACCACTGTCCCGGTCCGCCAGTACAGGCAGAGGAACGGACAGTCTTCATAGAACAGCGTCTGGATTTCCATCAGTTTCTGGCGGAATCCTTCCTGCGTCACCTGGGTGCGGAGGGATTTGCAGAGGTTATCCATTTTCTCGCTCTTATAGCGGACATAGTTCCCGGTATTTCCCTTCATCAGAATGAATCCGGGATCCGGACATACATCCATCGCATAGGAAACCAGTGCAAGATCATAGGAACCGGCCTTCAGTTTTGCCTCAAGGTTGGGCAGTGTCATGACATCAATCCTGCATTCGATTCCGATCTCCGCGAGCATGTCGGATATCATGTTGACCGCCACAGCCCGGACATCATTGTCCGGTTCTTCATAATAGTACAGACGCAGGCTCAGGTTTACTGATTTGCCCTTGCTCCCGATTTTATCCAGGATCCCGTTTTCATCAGTATCTTCCCAGCCGTCCTCCGCAAGAAGCCGTTTCGCTTTCTCAACATCCTTCTTCCAGAGGTTATCATATGCGGTATTATACATCCATGTGCCCGGGAAGAACGGGAATTCTGTTTCCCTGGCCATACCCGAATAAGCCGTCGCAATCAGCCTTCCCTTATCGATTACATTCCGGATTGCCTTTCGCGCATTGACGGTCAGTTCATAGGAGGAATTATTCATCAGCAGGCATTCCAGCTGATTGGTCCGGTAATTCATGGAAACAGCAGATGTGCCGGTTTTATACTGCGCACCGGCTATGGAACGGGTGAACACCGCATTCACACGGCCGAATTCATAGCTTTCGATTACCTGCCGGGCAGTTTCATGCAGCATGAAATCAATCTGCTGTACCTGCGGGCGCGTCTTCCACCATCCGCTGTTCACTGCCATCCAGATATTCTGTCCCGGATGGAATTCCAGAATCATATACGGCCCTGTTCCGGGAGGGTTATCATATCCGACATATCCCGCCGGAACCACCGGAAAAGTCATCGCATATAAAAGGCCGAAATACGGCCGGGACGTTTTCACGGTCACCGTATAATCATCCTTGGCGGAAACAGACGAAACAAAGTATTTCAGATTGCTGTAGAACCCATGATCCGTGATATTTTCATCATTTGCCCTGTCCAAGATATACTGGGCTGAAGCCACCACATCCGCCGCGGTCAGCGGGGTTCCATCCGTAAAGTGAACATCCCTGCGCAGATGAAAAGTCCAGTACTTTCCTCCGGATGATTCCTCCCAGCTTTCGGCCAGATACGGCTGCGGCAGATAGTTTTCGTCAATCTGAACCAGGCTCTCATATACCAGGTCATAAATGGAGAGCATATCCCGTTCAACCGGTTCAAACGGACGTATTGTAATGGTCTTTACGCTCTGTATGCCAAACGAGATTTCATCTCCGACCTGGTTCGCTTTCGCAGTTCCGATCCATTCAGACTGCACCAGCAGTGCCGTCAGAATCAGCAGCAGCCGGATTAAAATGCTTTTCCTGATAGATCCCATAGTCTCTTGTCACCTTTTCAGCGTATTTTTTGGTCGGGCCGTCCGGAAGGTTCTGCAAAGGTATACTGACCCCGTCCGGACTGATTGATCTGTTTGAAAGCCATGTCTGTACCTGGCCCTGTCCGGCATGGTACGCGCTGACCACACATACCGGATCTCCCCGGAACATTCTGGACAGGTAATTCAGGTACCAGCAGCCAAAACGGATATTCATATCCGGATCCACCATCATCTCAAATGCATATCCCGGGATTTTCAGTTTCCCGGCAATCCATTCAGCAGTATCCGGCATCAGCTGCATCAGTCCGCTGGCGCCGACTTTCGATGTTGCTTTCCTGTCAAAGGAACTTTCATTCAGCACCACCGAGGTTACAAACGCAGGATTCAGATTGTACTGTGCCGCATATTTTTCAATGATCGGCCTGTATTCCCTGACAATGGGATATGCCGCATCAATTGCACGCTGTTCTTGCAGGTGTTTTTCTTCCTGCTGTTTCAGGTAACCGGACATCAGGCTGAATGCCGTTATACTGATCAGCAGGAGTGCACACATGGCTATCAGCACATTCCTGATCCATACCGGAAGCACCCAGGCTGCTTTCCGGGCGGACGGTTTTCTCTTTGCAGCTTCCGGTCTCTTCATCACTTCGGCAGGCGGGTTGTTCCTTATCTGCACGGACGGGACGGCAGGCTGCACTGCCGGAGCGGCAGGCTGCTGATGCGGGGCAGGGAACCCGTATTTCTCCCCATCCAGAAGCTGATCAACCATCGCCAGCGTCTGCCGGACTGTTCCGGAATTGTCAATCACATGATTCGACCGTGATGCTTTTTCGTCGGAAGACATGACCGACCGGATCCGGGCCATTGCTTCTTCTTCTGTAAAACCGTCCCGGGCAATCAGCCTGTCCATCTGAATGCGGAGCGGCAGCCAGACGCACCAGACCGAACTGCACAGCCGGTCATACCCTTTTTCAAACAGAAGCGGCATGTCCAGAAAGCACATTCCGGCTCCGGACGATTCATAGTATGAAAGCCTCTGTTTTGTCAGTTCCATCAGATGGGGCGCCATAATCGCATCCAGCACATTCCTTGCATTTTCGTCCCGAAAAACAAGCTGTCCGAGTGCCCTGCGGTTCAGGTTTCCGTTGTCATTGATGTACCGGACCCCGAAAGTTTCACGAATTTCCGTGAGAACCGGGCTTCCCGGTTCTGTCAGTTCCCTGGACAGCTGATCCCCGTCGATCACCGGATACCCCCGTTCCATCAGGTACCGGCTGATCATGGATTTTCCGCAGGCAATGCTGCCCGTAAGCCCGATAATTTTCACGAAATCACCTGTTTCCTGTTATAAAACGACCCGGCACAAATCATTTGCCGGGTCGTAAAAAAGACATTACAGTTTAACGGAAAGCAGTTTCTTTTTCAGCTCAGCTTCCATGCTGTAAAGCGTCTTTTCCGCTTCAATCCGCTTCGCCCGGCCCTGAGACTGGATATCCATCACATCATTGATCGTGTCAATCAGATCCTGATTGGTTTTGATCAGCGTCTCAATATCGATAATTCCGCGTTCCGCTTCCCGCGCTGTCGCGACCGTACCGATCTTCAGGGCTTCCGCATTCTTCCTGAGCAGTTCATTGGTCATATTGGTAACCGCTGTCTGCGCCTGCAGCGCCTGCTGGGAGTGATGCATGCCCAGCGCAAGTACCATCTGGCTCTTCCACAGGGGAAGCGTGTTGGACAGAGTGGACTGAATCCTTTCAACCAGGAGGCTGTCGTTATTCTGCAACAGACGGATCTGCGGAGCCATCTGGATGGAAACCTGACGTGTCAGCTTCAGGTCATACAGTTTCTTCTCAAACCGATCGCACTGGGCCGCAAGGTCATTCGCCTTCTGGGCATCCATTGCATCCTGGCTCTGTTCCGCTTTTTCACGCAGTTCCTTCAGCTCGGTATTCCGGACCTGTTCAAGCTTTTTATCACCAGCAATGATATACAGTGTCAGCTGATGGAAATAATCACTGTTCTGATCATACAGGCGGTCAAACATCGCCACATCTTTCAGCAGCTGTGTCTGGTATGCTTCAAGAGAACCGGCAATGTTTTCCACATTGGTGGACACTTTGCTGTAACGGGCTTTCATCCGCTCGATTTTGTCCTCTCCCTTGGCGAAAAGACGGGCCAGGCCTTTCTTTTCCTCTGTATCCCGTTCGAAACCCTTCAGTTCCGATACCAGGTTCACCAGCATATTGCCGACTTCTCCGGTATCCTGGGTTTTCACGGCATCCAGTGCGGTCTGCGAAAAATCCGCGATCCGTTTCTGGGCATCCGCACCGAACAGAAGAACATGATCCGGATTGGTTACGTCCACCTTCTGGATAAAATCATTGATCGCCTTTTTTTCGGCATCAGTCAGCTGACTCTCATCCAGGCGCGGAAGCGCTTCCGGCTGCTGTGCCGCGGTTGTCTGCTGAATGCTTTCCGCGGTTTCGGAAACAGCATCCGGTTCCGGCGCGGCGGGAGTGGGGGCAAGCTGAAGAATCGGTCCTTCTGACATGTTGGTTTCCTCCTTAATCAATTGTTCTTTTCATACCGCGCGGAAGCGGAAGAATCGTATTTTCCGTCTTCTGTCGGGAAATCCATCACCGGTGCCGAGGAAGCCCTCATCTGCGCTTCTGCGGCAGTCCTGGCATTCATTGTAATTCCTTTCTCACCGGTAATCTCGTTTTCTGTATAGCCGTCCCGTTTGAGCATCTGTTCCATGACGTCAATGTCGGTGGAGATGTCCAGCATGTTTTCCCGGTGCAGATTGTCAATCTGCTTCTGGCAGGCTGTGAGCACCATATTCATGCCGCGGACGGCTGTATCGCGTGCCTGGGACATTTCCGAGAAGGATACGCCCCGTTCCTGCATGGTCCGGTAATTCGCCAGCATTTTCAGCGTTGTCGGAAGGTAATAGTTCATGAACTTCCGTACCTGAGGCGCTTTGGCAGGAGATTCATAAACCGTCATGAATATTTTCTGGCATTTCTCGGTCAGCGTATTCATCTGGGCGGAAAGGGTTTCATCCGGAATCAGCGCATTTTCAGAGCGGATTGTCTTCAGCATTTCCATGCCCTTCGTAATTACCTGATCCGCCGTTTCATCGCCGGTCAGGGGAATCTGGCGGGCAATTTCCTGCTTCCGGGCTTCTTCCGCCTTCTGTTTCTCCGCTTCCTCGCGTATCCGGCGTTCAACATCGCGCTTGTTGTGAGTTGTCGTATCCAGCTTGCTGCCCATGATACTTGAAATCAGGCCGACACCCGCCCCGATCAGAATACCCAGCACTATTCCTGAAGGCCCCCCGTTGGAGAGCAGCCATATCGCGCCCAGTGTGATCAGGAAACCGGCACCGCCGCTTTTCCCGTTGTAATTCTTGCTCTTTCTGCTCACTGTGCAATAACACCTCGTCATCGTAATCAAGTTATTATATCATAAATTATCGGCAATGAAAAGGGAAAAGGCTCCCGCCGTCTTTTTATTCCGGCAGATCAGGATCTTTTTTCTGCCAGAGATCATACGGCTCATGCTGGAGCGCATGCAGTATCCTTTCCGGTGCATCCGGGATCCTCTTCTTCAGATCCCTGAGCAGCTGATCCATTTCCGCCCGGGCTGTTTTTCCATCTGCCGGGCAGGGGGATTTCACCACCGGAAGCGACAGGAGGCGGTCCATATGCCTGACATGCTTCTCCGGAAGATATACCAGCGGCCTGATCACCGTAATTCCCGTTTTGCTCAGCTTTGTTTTCGGATGAAAGGTATGGAACCTGCCTTCCTGAAAAAGCGACATGAACAATGTATCAATCACGTCTTCCCTGTGATGGCCCAGCGCCAGCTTGCCGCATCCGAGTTCCACACACGTATTTGAAAGAACCGCACGCCGCATCTTCGAGCACAGCGAACAGGGGTTCTTTTCCTGCCTGTAATCAAAAATAATACGTCCGATTTCCGTTTTCCGGACTTCATACGGTATTTCAAGCTGAGCGCACAGCGTCCGGATACCGCTCAGATCAAAGGGTTCCAGCCCCATATCCACCGTAACCGCTACCAGTGAAAAATCCTTATGTGTAAATTTCCTGTAAAGCGACAGCGCATGCAGCAGCAGGAGAGAATCCTTTCCCCCCGAAACGCCGACCGCAATCCTGTCCCCGGATTCAATCAGACCGAAATCCGTATCTGCCTTCCGGATACAACCGAGTGTTTTTTTCATGGATTACTCCTCGGAAATACGTACACTGTCTGTCTGTGAATGACAGATGTGAATATGTTTCCATTTTTTTGAAAGCATCCCCGCTGCTTTTTCCGCTTCCGGGCGGGAAGGGAACACGCCGAATACCGCGCTTCCGCTTCCGGTCATTGACGCAAGGCGGGATCCCGCAGACTGCAGGGAATGAACAGCCTCTCCGATCTCAGGACAGCGCGAAGCGGAAACAGGTTCCAGCACATTTCCGATATTGTCAGACAGCTTTTTCAGATCCCCGTTTTCAAGTGCGAAAAGCGCTGCATCCGTATCCGGATGGCGGACAGTGTCCGGATTCCATGATTCAAAGATCTCACGGGTACTCAGTCCGCGGCACGGCTGGAACACCAGCATCCAGTAGTTATTTTTACACTGACGCGGCTCAATCCGTTCACCGATTCCCCGGACACGCGCCAGTCCGCCGCGGATCATAAACGGCACATCTGCACCGAGTTTCAGCCCTATTTTTTCCAGTTCCTCACCGGTCAGGCCCAGATTCCATAACCTGTTCAGCCCGCACAAAACCGCCGCCGCATCCGCACTTCCTCCGCCAAGACCCGCACCCATCGGAATCCGTTTATGCACATGAATACGCACTCCGCCGGAATATCCTGCCGTTTCCTTCAGCTCCAGCGCAGCACGCATGGCCAGATTGGTCCTGTCCGCCCGGGAACGCGGATATCCGTCCGTTGTGATATCCATATTGTCCGAAGGCATCAGCACAATATCATCCGCAAGCGAAACCGGCTGCATAATCATATCCATGAGATGATAACCGTCATCCCGGACCCCGACGATATCCAGGGACCAGTTGATTTTTGCAAACGCTTCCAGACGCATCAGAAAGTCCTCCTGTATGGCGGGAATACTTAGTTATCATACTGCCTGCACGCATAATTGACAAGATTGTTTTCATATTGCAAAGGATAAGGAAGCAGTGTAAACTTATAACTGATCAGATCTCAGAAAGGAGGCGGACAGTATGGCGAAACAGCCAAGGCCGGTTCTGATCAACCTGCTTGCTACCGCAAGGTATGATCACGCACCGGATTATCCGATCCAGTTTATGACCCGCGGAAACCTGTCTTTCTCCGGGGACGGAGAAGCCGTTATCGAATACACTGAATCCCTTCAGGATGAAGATACAGGGGAAAGCATGAATGCCCATGTCTCCCTTCTGATGAAAAACGGCCGTGTGACCATGACCCGGCACGGTGATATTTCCAACACGATGGTTTTCATTCCAAAGCAGCGTTTTGAGGGGGTTTACCAGACTCCGTACGGCGAGATGAATATGGGCGTTTATGCCCGGGACGTGGATTGCCGGATCGGTCCGGACAGCGGATCCATCCACCTGAAATACCAGCTGGACCTGCAGGGTTCATATGCATCCACCAACGAGCTTCATCTCGAGTATACCGCAGAACAGAAAGGGAACATTCAATGAACATTACCATTCTCGGTTCCGGTACCTGGGGGCTGGCGCTGGCCCGGGTCCTCTGCCTGAACGGGCACCATATCACCGTATGGAGCAAATTTGATGAAGAAGCAGCATCCCTTTCACGGACGCGCAAATCCCCGAATCTTCCGGAGATGCTGATTCCCGAAGCCATTCTCATCTCTTCCGACATGTCCGCGGTCATGAAAAATGCGGATTATATCATCGCTGCCGTTCCATCTGTTTATATCCGTGAAACCATCCGCTCATTTGTTCCCCTGATTCCGGGTGACGCCATCTGGATCAATGCTTCCAAAGGAATCGAAAAAGGAACCAACATGATTCTGACGGATGTGATTCGTGAAGAGCTTGAAAACGGAGGATTTCCGAATGCCCGGATTACCGCTGTCAGCGGTCCGACACATGCCGAAGAGGTTGCGATGGATCTCCCCACACTGATCGTTGCAGCCGGTCCGGATGATATCGCAAAACAGGTCCAGGGACTCTTTGAGGGTACCTGCATCCGGCCGTATACCAACCCGGACCTTCGGGGTGTCCAGATCTGCGGCGCACTGAAGAACGTTGAGGCCCTCGCAGTCGGCATCGCCAAGGGGCTGGGTTACGGAGACAACACACGCGCCGCCATGATTACCCGCGGCATGGAGGAAATCCGGAGACTCGGCCTGGCCATGGGATGCCAGGAACGCACTTTTTTCGGCCTTGCCGGCATCGGCGACCTGATTGTGACAGCCACCAGTGATCATTCCCGCAACAACCGGTGCGGAATCCTGCTGGGGCAGGGAATCCCGGTCCAGGAAGCGGTCCGCAGGATCGGAATGGTCGTGGAAGGACTGAACGCACTTCCTGCCGCTGTTTCCCTCTGCAGGCAATATCATATGGAAATGCCGCTGATTGAGGGCGTCCGCAGAATTGTCGAGGATCAGGCCGATCCCGCCGAAATCGTCCGCGACCTGATGAGCCGGAGCCTGAAAAACGAAATCTGAACCATTCGGGAGGCATACTGCCATGACCAGACTGATCAATGACGGCTGGGAATTCCTCAAACTTCCAAACGGCAGCATTTTATCAGACGCAAAAAACAGCAACGGATGGATTCCGGTCGATCTCCCGCATGACTGGCTGATCTGGCAGGCTGATCTTTACGAATCCGCCGATGCCTGGTACCGCCGGACTTTCCGCACAGAGACAGGAATGCCTCCTGTGTGCCTGATCCATTTCGACGGTATATATATGGACTGTGATATTTTCCTGAATGATCAACTGATCGATACGCACGCCTACGGATATACAGCGTTTACAGTCAACCTCAGCGGACACCTCCTTCCCGGAGATAATGAGCTTGCCGTTCATGTCCGCCACCGCTCCCCGAATTCCAGGTGGTACTCCGGCAGCGGTATTTTTCGCGATGTCACTATGATGTTCCTTCCCGAATCCCATATCATACCGGACAGCTTTTATATTCATGAACACAGGAACGGAAACGAATGGAATATTGCCGTAACCGCCGAAACAGCGGGGAACAGCGGTATTCCTTTTCAATTTGATCTCCTGGACCGTGATATGAATCCGGTCGCAACCACATGCGGCTGTTCGGAAGGTTCTTCCGTTTCCGCAGCATTCTGCCTGCAGAATGCCAGCCCATGGTCTGTGTCTTCCCCATATCTGTACACACTACGCTGGCAATACGGAAAACAGACCGGAGTCCGGAAGCTGGGCCTGCGGTCTGTCCGTATGGATCCGGATACCGGTCTGTATATCAACGATGAACCGGTCAAGCTGAAAGGCGTCTGCCTGCATCACGATCTCGGCGCTCTTGGCGCGTCCTTCCATGAAAAGGCTGCCCGGCGCCAGCTGAAGCTGATGCAGGATATGGGAGTCAACGCACTTCGGACCAGCCACAATCCGCCTGCCGAGAAATTGCTGGATCTCTGTGATGAGCTGGGCATTCTGGTCGTCGATGAAGCGTTTGATATGTGGGAACGCCCGAAA
>JAEEGL015566571.1_pt1 | contig 12889 bp, 11 predicted proteins | sample 9134231 | NCBI WGS metagenome assembly JAEEGL01 (sample SAMN16246548, study PRJNA631951) | gut metagenome | biome: gut microbiome; feature: rumen; material: fiber-attached | host: Bos | place: Iran: Karaj | collected 2018-10
ATGATTTTTAGCAATCGAAAATACCAAATGAGTCAACTTATCCTCAAATTCCGGATAATACATATCATCTTGTATGAATTCCAAAAACCCTTCAATAAATTCTCATTAAACACTCCCTCAACACCGCCAGACTTACGAATTACCTCATTATGTTTTTCCAACAAATCCTCAAAACTCAGATAAGTAATATATTTCATACTACTTATCCCTTAACCTCTTCAACATCTTCAAATTATCATCAATCCTGTCCGAAAGTGCCTTACTTTTTTCACCTAAAAATCTCTCATAATCTTCCCTATTCAGCGGATAAATATAATCGTCTAAATTTTCATGACGCTTATTTCTTAAACCATTGTCTAAACTCGCCATATTTCTCCTAGCCAACTCTATCTGTGGCTCAAAAGAGGGGTGTTTCGCCGTATCTTCAAACACTTCATCAGCGCCTTCACGAGTCAACGCTCCCCCCGTCTCCTCATATTTCTTCTTCAATTCCTCAGCCACGGTATTTTCAAAGCTAGAAATTGCCGACAGCACCTCCGCATACAAAGTCTCGCGTACTTTATCTTTTTTACCAAGTTCCAATAATCTTTTATACTCCGCAGCGTTTTCTCTAAAAATTACCTTGTAAACCTTATCATTATAATTCGCATACTTAGCCTTATCATTGCTATCAGTCACATATCTTTTCAGGGCATCTCTCAATTTTTTGTTATACCCTTCGTTATAATATGACGCCAGCAAAAACCTTTCATCGCGTTGGTTGATATATTTCGTATCCCCACCAGCCAACCTCGTAATCGTATTAGTCGTGATATCAAGCATCATAGTACGCAACTGTCTAGCCTTAGCACTTTCGCTAAGTAACATCGCTACATTCAAAAAGGCTTTCATCGTAAAAAGGCCCTGTTTCCTTGTCTTCTCCATTTTGATACCGAAATTAATGTCGGTATCAAAATAAAGTCCTTTTAACCTTTCGCCAGAAACAACTTCGTACCCGTTCTCTGCTAATTCATCATTATATTTATTAACATATCTCTCGATGGTTCTAATGTCCACCCAAAAAACGCTGCCACCTGCCGAGTCGTCAGCCTATATTCGCCCTCAAAAAAACACACCTTTAATATCTATCTTGTTTTCAATCTCCTTCAAGGCATACGAATTATTCAACACATTTCGCCTAGCTACGATAGATTTTTCAAATCCATTATCCATATATCTTATTATAATCTAAAAAGCAACAAATACAACATAATATATTTGACATTTCTCAAAAAACATAAACACTTTGCATCTTGCGCTATTGACAAAAACGGCAAAGTATGCTACTACTAAACCTCTTATCCGCAAATTCATCTCCATCCAAAACCCCTTATTAAACGCGATCACACTCCATCAGCTCACGCTATCCACCGTTGAAAGAGCAACACACTTTCAGCAGTCGCCTATCACGGTCTATTTCTACCACCACCCCTACGCATTCTTCTATTAATTTCGTTCAGATCACGTGCCATATTATCTTGACGCTGACGGTCCAGACTAGCTTGATCTGGATGCCGTACGCCATAATTACCAGCAATTTGTCGTAGTCTCTGTGCCACTTCTGGCTTGATATTCAAATTTCCACTTTGAGCATTTTGTAATGCTGCGTACGCAGTTGCCTGAATATTATTTAACTCCGCCCCAGTCAGAGCACCGCTATTTACGCCGTTAACAAAGTTATCCAGAACAGATTCATCTGCATTGGCAAGCGCTTCAGCCGTGTATTTATCAGTTCCAGCAAACCTATATACATTCCCAGCAAGTTTACCTTGCAAAGCACTTAACTGCGTATTATCACTCAAATTAGCTGTCGCCAAATCCTGAATCATAGCATGTGCACCACGATTTACAGTCTTATACTTATCACCGTAATTACTCATCAGATGGTTAGCCGCTTCAGATAGCCCCTGTTTACTAGCCGTATTGCTAGCCAATATAGATCCCAAGTTCGATTCCACAGCCGTACGCCCTTTATCCGTCTTAGACAAAACATTTTGAGCCGCTTTCACCTCAGCCATAGCTCTTGTTCTTTCCGTATCATCCCTTGCAGAAGCATATCTAGCCAAGGCTTGTGCATGATACGTGGCAACGGAATTAACATCATTCACATTTACTACCCCTCCATTATTATCCAATGATGCTTTACCATTAGTCATCAATGCTTCGTAATCCGCCACCATCTGTGCATCGGATTTAGCCTGTACACCAGCCATCGCAGACCGGAAACCAGTGCTCATCATATTTTCCTCCCTATTATGTGCATCCAAATTCTTCAAATACTGTGCTCTCGCTCTCGCCACATTTCTTTCTCCACCTCTCATAAATCTACCAATTCCACTCAAATTCCTCGCATTTCCATTCCTATCCAAACCGGCCCTATATCTTATCCTATTTTCAGCACTTCTTTCTTGAATATTTTTCATTGCATCTGTACCACGAACTCCACCTCGCAACGCCCCAGATGTTCTTCTCCCAAGACTTCTTCCCATTGTAGAGAGTCTCGTTCCCACATTACCAAGTAGCGACAAAGACCTCCTCAACAACATAGGTATTAGGAAGAAAGGCAATACCTGCACCAGCATCGCCGGTACCGCCATTCCATCCACAGATGACAGCACAGCCCCAGCTAGTTGCCCAGCTCCAAGCAATGCGCCACAAAGCGGATAAACCACAAGTAACGCCTTAAATATATCTAACCACTTCTTAAATAACTTCTCCGTATTCGGCAACATGTAACATACCACCGCTACCGGCGCAATCACTACAATTAAGATAATTCCAGCTTGGCGTATTATTAGAGTCAAATACATAAATAGCATGGCAGCTATTAGCGAAATAATAAAACCAAGCACAGCAAATCCTAACGAAATCGCCGCGAGTAGCCATCCACCGCTGAATAACACAAACAACCCACCTACACCCCCACCAAGCAGTGCCGTCAAACCCCACCCACCTATCTGTTCTGGTATCGAAGCTCCTGCTCCAGCCACATTAGAAGCCGCACTCGACAAGAATGAATTAAGTCCCGACCCGAAGATGTTGCTCAAATCTACCGCTACCTCGCACAAAACATAGCTCAAATTAATCAACACAGCCGCAACAATCAACTTCGGCAAAGCCTTTTTTATACCGTAATTGTCAATTCCAACACCAGTCACTTGTGAGAAAATAATAAACAAAAACAGCAATACGAATATAATGTTTGCAATTGTGCACATCGTCCCCCAAACCTCCCGCACGCCACTATCCTCTTTAAATATCTCCGGTCGAACCTGCAAATCCTTTTCTATTGTATTCCACATATGCTCAGCAATCGGTGTCAACATAGTTACCACAGGACATACAATCCACCCCAAAGCCCCAGAACCACTATAGCAAACACTCTTTTTCCCACCCCCCCATTTCTCACCTTCACTCTCATGGTCTTCTATTCCACCCGTATCACCTTCCTCAAATACTACCGTAACAGAAGAAACAACATCTTGCACATACGACTTACACCTACTACCAAAATCGTTAACACTACGATTAACCAAATACTTAAAATCTGCCACAGAAATATCATTCTGATCAAAATCAACTATAGGCTTAGGCGGATTATATGACTCCGCATCAGAAGCAGACAAGTGTCTCACCGTTATATCAGACAAATGGCTCCAAAGCCCATTATTATAAATTGTAAATTCACCCTTCTCAGACTTATCTGGTGCTCTGGGATTTTTCACGTCCACTTTCCCATCGGTAACATTGTAGCACATACGATTGGTGTTCTTGGCTTCACCATTATATGTATACTCATAATGCACACAAATTCCATCAGCCGCAAAAACATGATTCCCCAACAAAAACGAAACAATAATCTGTACAAAAACAAAAACAGCACATAGCCAAATCTTCTTCACAAAAACACCACGAAACATACCGTTCTGCGTATTCTGACCTTGTTTCATAACCCTATTTTACCACAACCACAATAGTTTTATCCACAAAATTTTAGTTCTTACCAAATTACCTTTACCTAATCACTCAAATAATCACAGTAAATATCCACCGCTATAACAGCACCACCTCAAACTTCCTCCGATCAGCCCCCCACTCATCAACCGCCTTTTTTACTCCCGGTAAAGCCATATTTGTATAGTCATGTACTACCATCACCCCACCATCCACCATTCGTGGTTCCACCAATCTCAAAGAATCCTTAATTGACTCATAAAAATCCCCATCCAAAAATGCAAAAGCAATCTTCTCCGGCATATCTGCATCGCAAAGCTCTCCAAACCACGCTTTTTTAATCACTGGCACCGGCAAACCAGCCCGCAAGAATCTTTCTTTTACCTCTCTTTTTGTTACTAATAGCTCACCCTCACGAAAATCCCTGCCAAGTACCGATTCATCAGAAGAACTTTTTTCTGGTAACCCTTCAAAAGAATCATATATCCACAACTTTCTCACAGGTTTTTCCACAGACTTTTCCACAACCGCATCGTTCAGCAAATCTGCCAGCAGCAATGACGTATCACCCTTATAACAACCCATTTCCACAAAATCCCCCTCCACCGATAAACATCTTCTAGCTATTTCCAATATCTTATCGGTCTCTTCTTTTGTTACCTGATCATTTTTCCACGGCATTTGCTTTTCCATTCTCGCCATGCTCAGAAAAGAGAACTTGAGCCAAATATTCTCCAGTTGGCGTATTAGCTCGTTTTGCCAATTCCTCTGGTGTCCCCTCAGCAACTACCATTCCACCTTTCATTCCGCCCTCTGGCCCCATATCAATCACCCAGTCGGCACTCTTGATCACATGCAAATTGTGTTCAATAACAATCATTGTGTTACCACCATCCACTAATCGATTCAAAATCGCCAGTAGTCTCTTCACATCATCAGTGTGTAGTCCAGTTGTCGGTTCATCCAAAATATAAAGCGTTCGCCCAGTAGATCTTCGCGCAAGCTCCGTCGCAAGTTTTATTCGCTGCGCTTCTCCACCAGAAAACGTCGTCGCTGGCTGCCCTAGCCGAATATACCCTAGCCCCACTTCCTGAATCGTCCGCAGTTTAGAAGCAATCGAAGGAATCGAACCAAAGAACTCCACCGCTTCATCAATCGTCATATCAAGTACCTGTGAAATATCTTTTCCTTTATACTTCACTTCCAGTGCCTCCGCATTATACCTCCGCCCATGACAAGCAGGACAAGTTACATACACATCCGGCAAAAAATGCATTTCAATTTTATTCACCCCATCACCTTGACAATGCTCACATCGTCCACCCTTCACATTAAATGAAAATCTCCCCGCCTTATACCCACGCAATTCTGCTTCCGGTTGAGCCGCATATAATTCTCTAATAGCATTAAACACACCAGTATAAGTCGCCGGGTTAGAACGTGGCGTCCGCCCTATCGGACTTTGATCTATCACTATCGCTTTATTAATCTTGTCAATTCCATCAATACGCTCAAAAGTACCTGGCACTGTCTGCGCCCGATGTAATCGTGATAACAATTCATTTGCCAAAATCGAATTCACTAGTGTCGACTTGCCCGAACCAGATACCCCGGATACCACCGTCATCACACCAAGTGGGAATTTAACTGTGATGTTTTTCAAATTATTCTCTCTCGCCCCCACCACGACTAGCTCTCGTCCCGGTTTAATCTTACGACGTTTTTTTGGCACGGGTATATTTTCTATACCAGACAAATATCTCCCTGTCACCGAATCCGGATTTGCCGCCACCTCAGCTGGCGTCCCAGCTGCCACTAATCGTCCGCCATTCACACCCGCTCCCGGTCCAATGTCAATCAAATAATCCGATGCCCACATCGTATCCTCATCATGCTCTACTACCAAAACCGTATTATGCAAATCCCTAAGATGCTTCAATGTGGCAATCAATTTGTCATTATCACGCTGATGTAACCCAATCGATGGTTCGTCCAATACATAAAGCACGCCCTGAAGCCCAGATCCAATCTGCGTCGCAAGCCTAATTCTCTGCGCCTCTCCACCACTTAAGGTATTTGCTGCTCGCCCAAGCTCCAAATACCCTAACCCCACATCCTGCATGAACTTCACCCGCTCACGAATTTCCTTAAGTATCGGTGCTGCAATCAACATTTCCGATTCCGTAAAACCCAAATCCTGCGACAAAACTTCAATTGCTACATCCACATCCAAATTGCACATATCTACAATATTAAGATCGTGTACCGTCACCGCCAACACCGCAGGCTTCAATCTCGCTCCATGACAAGTTTGGCATTCTCTCACTCGCATAAATCTTTCAATATCGTGCTTCATGAATTCCGAAATCTTCGGATCGTTATAACGACGCTCTAGCATCGGTATCACACCCTCATAAGTCGTCTCATATACTGTTCCATCCGCAAATCGCCCACTACCAGATATTTTCATTTTGTATTTTTCATCACCAGTTCCATACAAAATCAAATGTTGTATTTCTTCAGACAATTCACCAATCGGTGTATAAATGTTAAAGTTATGTTTCAAACCCACTTGTACTAATCGTTTTAACCACCACGAATCAGCTTGCACTCGATTAAACGGTCGAATTCCTCCCTCACTAATCGTCAAACTTTTATTGAACACTAACCCTGGATCCACCACCATTTTCGAACCAAGACCAGTGCAATCCGGACATGCTCCTTCCGGCGCGTTAAAAGAAAACAACCTTGGCGAAAGCTCTGGTATTAATTCTTCTGGATGGTCTGGACAAGCATATCTTTGCGAATAAGTTAAAACCTCCGCATTCGCACTTCCAATTCGATTCTCTCCTACCGCCGTCGAAGTATCATTGATTTTGAGAATCATCATGATTCCCTGTCCAAGCTCCAAAGCCTGTTCAATCGAACCAGAAATCCTTGAATACAAATCCGGTGACAACACAAATCTATCCACCACGATTTCAATATCATGTCGTTCGTTTTTATTTAGTTCCGGAAATTCGTCTAAGGCATAAATAATCCCATCCACTCGCACCCGCGAAAATCCTTTCGCCGTGTATTGTTCGGCAATATGCAAAAACTCACCTTTTTTAGATGACACAATCGGCGCTAGCACCATTAGCTTAGCACCAAGTGGCAGTTTCATCACCTCGTTTACGATATCTTCTACCGATCTTCGTGAAACCTTTTTATGACAAATCGGACAATGGGGTACTCCCACTCTCGCAAAAAGAAGCCTGAGATAGTCATATACTTCAGTCACTGTCGCCACGGTCGAACGTGGATTCCGTGAAGTCGATTTCTGATCAATCGAAATCGCTGGCGAAAGCCCCGTTATCGAATCAACATCCGGCTTATCCATTACACCAAGAAACATCCTCGCATAAGATGATAGCGATTCCACATATCTACGTTGCCCTTCCGCATAAATCGTATCAAAAGCAAGACTCGACTTTCCCGAACCAGATAAACCCGTAATAATCACCAGCTTATCCCGTGGGATATCCACATCAAGATCATGCAAATTATTCTGCCTTGCCCCACGCACCCGAATACAATTATCATTACCAAAAATCTCCCCCTCCATTTTCTCCATTTTCGTATCCTCTTCCATTGGCATTCCTTGTTCTTAACTAACCCCCTATTATATCAGAAAACCCCTCCCCCGTCCAGCCCGCATTTACCGCCAATTAAAAAGGGAGTCTATTATTAGGCTCCCTTTTGATAGTTTTACATTTATTCGTCTTCCTCCTCTTCCTCATCTTCAAATCCACACTCGATTTCGTACGAACCGTACCCTTCCGGGAAACTGCCGTACTCATCGTTGTATTTGTACGCATACGGCGCGAGGTCAATCCCGTAGGTATTGACGAGCTGCACATTGGCAGTGCTACCAGTATCGAAAGCATAGTAGAGGATATCACCAGTATTCTCTGCCAAACGCTCCTCGAGCCACCGCTTCACGAATTCGCGATCAAGACCGTTCTCCACGAACATATTCAGCTCCTCAAAGAGAGCCCCTTTTCCTATTGCGTGAAGCAACCAAGTCTCAAGTAGATCGAAAACCAGTTCCGGATCAGCCCTGTAGCTGAACAGGCGCTTTGCTACCTGCTCGCCAATGGTCAGATCATGGTAGAAATCTTCCAGCTTGTACACGGTTTCACCAACACAGTCGATCAAACGATTGATGTCGGCGCCACGGTCAATGAATCCTTTCAGATTCTGCCAGACAAACTCCGCGCTAGACTGCTCAGCAATATCGTTGATGTCAAGTTCCACCCCATATTTAATCATCTCCCAATAGTGCATATAGCACCCAGACGTTCCAGCAAGCTGTTTAATTTTCTCGTGGCTACAACCAGCTTCAAGAAAATCATCGAGCTCGCACAGAAACTCTTTGCGCACATCCTTCAAATGGCTTCCCGCATCGAAGCAATCACAAAGAAAGTCAAATTTCGCCATTACTTTTGCCAGTTCGGTATTATTTCTTTTCATAATTACCCCCGTAATAATAAAACTATCTTTTTAATGTACTTTACCTTTTAGGCTGCGTTCCTCCCCCAAAACGCCCTATACCCTATATTATATCACAAACACCCCAAAAAGTCAATATTCACCCCTTAACCCTCTCCACATACTCCACATACCCCACAGACTCATACACATCTTTTGACTAATCGCATTCAGAAATTATTCAATATTTTTTCAATAAAAACCCCAAATCATCATACCCCCTAATAATATCCAGCGTCTTTTCCGGACCTTCATAGTCTAACACTGCAAAACGTTTAAGACTAGCAAAATCAACTGGGGAATAATTTATCCCCGACTCAGTATTCAGCGCGTAAACCAAACCAAGCCCATTAAGCTCCTTAACGGAAATATTTATAGGAGCCACCCCATACGGCCAAGCTACTACTTCTGGTACATAATCCAACTCTCTTTCAAAAGATTCTTTTGCTCGAATTAAATCTTCTAGTATTTCATCCTTTCTTAACGTCTCTATGACAGCTTTCCCATTCTTAAAATAGTGTTTATCATAAGTGTGACACCCAAGCTCAACCAATCCCGATTTATGTAGTTCTCGTATCTGTTCCCAATTCATATATCCTTCCCTATTTTCATCAGCAAAACGCACAACAATATTTTGGTTTGATTTAATCCCAAACTCTCTCATAATCGGCACCGCATTTTCATAAAAATCCGTATAGCCATCGTCAAACGAAAATACCATCAAGGGCTTTTTTTCTTTCTCGTCCCTATTAATAATCCGTGCCCGCTGTTCATCTAAGATTTTTTTCGCCTCCTTAAAGGTTACTATCCTAAAATGTTCCTTAAACAACTCGCAGCATTTTCGAAAATTTTCCGTAGAAACAGTTAAATCTCGATCATCATTTGTCGAAACCGTCTTTGTAATATGATGAAACATCAAAATTACCAATCTCGGTGAGCATTGATATTTCTCTCTGCTACCCCTCGCAATCGCCTTCACCGGACGTGCAAGCCTACTTGCCACCCTTGATACTAAATCACGTTTTCTACCCATCATTCATATATTATCATATTTATCCCCAGCCTACCATCATCGCATCAATAAATGATACCTAGCAACCAAACCCGACCACATACATGTTATAATTATCTAATGGAACACCATAGACAATCGAGCAAACCACCTTCAAAACCAACTTTTCGCGTCGGCAAGTTCGCCATCATTGGCATCATACTATCTCTTTCTAATTTTGCCATCTACACATTCCTTGCTCGTGTCATTTTTAATACCAATGAACTCCTCTGGCTCGACAGCATCATTTCATACGCCCTCGCCGCCATCCTCGCTTATATTCTCCATTCTAAAATCACTTGGAAAGAACGCCCCGTCACAAGGCGTGGCATCATTATGTTCTTTCTCTGGAACGGCATCAACGCCATCGCTATCAGCCCCTTCCTTACCTGGCTCTTCGGTCTCATTACACCAGTCTACGAATTTGCCTACAACCTATCCACTAATCTCCATCTTCCTTTCGATTACAACTTCATCGAATCCACTGGCATCTTCTGCTTCACCACCGCTATCGTCATGGTCTTAAACTATCTTTTCTACGATAAGCTCGTCTTCAGCAATACTAAATCCGCACCAACCACCGCTCGTAGTGATATTTTTGATTCCCATCCGAAAATCTCCGTCGTTATTCCCATCTATAACACCAGTCATTACCTCAAAAAATGCCTCAACTCTATCATAAACCAAACCTATCAAAATCTAGAAATTATCCTTATAGACGACGGCTCCACCGACAATTCACCCAAAATCATCAAGGAATTCGCCAAAAAGGATCAGCGCATTATCATCATCACTCAAAAAAACCAAGGACAGTCCGCCGCCCGCAATGCCGGATTAAAAAAATCCACTGGCGACTTTATTAGTTTTGTAGACAGCGACGACGAAATTGCTCCAGATTTTTACGAAAAACACTTAAAAGCATTTACCCACAACACCTCACTTACTGTATGTGGTGCTCACTATAAAATTCTTAAACTCAAAACTGCCAAAAATGTCTACGTTAGTCCGCTTCGAGCTCGCAAAAAACACGAATCAAAGAAAAGCTACATTTTATATTTGCTCGCAGTAGATGGGCGAATGTATTGGTCGGTCAACAAACTCTTTCGCACTGAAACCGCAAAAAAATGTCATTTTGATACGAATCTCAATTTTGCCGAAGACACCAAATTTGTTTACAATTATTTAGCAAAAACAAGCGGTGAGCCATCATTTATCTTAGAACCTCTCTACATTTACAATTTCGGCACCGAAACTAGCACTATTAATAAATCGGCTATCATCTGGCACAACTGGCAAGCTTCCTACGCCGATCTTAAAAAATGGCTCGGCCCACACCCTTCGATCAGGAAAAAATTCTGGCTTCACACCGTTTATCTCCGTTGGCACATTTCCTATATCCGCTCCCGCCGTCGCGCTAAATCCTAAATCTCATTACTTATATACATATAATCCGGGAAAACTACACTAACATCAAACAGTTCATCAAACGCCTTAAACCTTTGTTCCACCCACCAAGTCAAATATTCAACACTCTCATCAAAATCATTCTTGCCCCACATTCCGTTATCTTTTATCGCATAACTCCTTATATAATTGACTCTTTCCTTTATATAATTAATTACCACTTCATCCTTACCGTGCAATTCTTCTATATATGTTTTCCTCACTAATTCCTGAAATTCTGGTATTTCAATTAGATAATAAATCAACTTGGAGAATCCGAGATTATCATCAGCATTCGTACCACCCAATTCCCCACTATCCTCGCTAAACACCCACTCTCTTCTTGCCATAATTTTATGTGGTGAATATAGTTCTTCATTCTCCTCTCCCCACCAGTTAATATTACCAAACGCTCCATCAAAATCCCACACTGGTCCAGCATGTATCAAATCACCTTCTCCATCCTTATACATATAAAAACTCGTAAAAAACTCATCTGGATTTGCTACAAACTCATTTAATAAAAAGTATTTAGCAAATGATTTCACATCTATCACACTAGTTATCGTTTTATAGTCACCTGCATACACCGCCCTTTCGAATATCTCAAATTGCTCTCCAAAATCGCGCGACACTTCTTTTATATTATCATCGTTCTTGACATCCTTCGTTACCAAGCAGTTCTTCATTTTAGTCACATAAAATACCTCTTCCTCATAGCAGTAAGCATTGTCGAATTCTACTAATATTGCACCCTCTTCCTTTAAATCCACAGCCTGCTTATTAATCTTCAGGGGGGTCACTATATAATATAACCCTAAATCATTATCATCTATTTTCAAACTCACAAATTCCCCCTTCATAGTATATTTCATCCCAATTATTTCCGATATGTAAAAAGCTAAATCAGTTCTCACTTCGCTATCATCTAAATAGTTTGCTAATAAATTCCATTTTCTCATTTTACCAAGTCCAAGCAAATCCTCTTTATTATAGAACTTAATCTGATAAGGCTTCTTCTCAAACCCCCAAGTCATATTCCCTCTTCCACTAATCTCTATACTAGTAAAATCTTTCTCCTCCACACCATTTTTTACTATGAGCTCGTTATCAGTATAGCTTATCTCTTTCCCGCCTTCATTTATTTCGTTCAAATCCGTATTCTTCAATCTTATTTCAATTGTTGGCACACCATGTCGATTTATACAATCATGCATCACAATAAAAAAAGAAAATGCCGTCACTAATCCAAGCAACAAAAAAACTGCGCCATAAGACACACCCTTCAACACGTTTCTTCTTCTACCCATATCTTATATTGTACCATAAAGCAATTAGGTCATCTCGCCAAACCATTTTAAATATGATAAAATTAAATAAATATGAGTATCCCTCGTGTGTTAAATCGCAAGAATCGCATCCTTTTAGCCGAGCTTACCAAAACCGATTTTAAGCTTCGCTATCAAGGTTCCGTCCTCGGTTATCTTTGGGCACTTCTCCGCCCACTCTTAATGTTTGCTATTCTCTATATTGTTTTTGCCAAACTATTAAAAATCGGCAGTGACATTCCGCATTACCCAGTATATCTCCTTTGTGGTACTACTATGTGGAGCTTTTTTACCGAATGTACCTCCCAGGGCATTCAAGCTATCGTTAACCGCGGCGATCTTCTCCGTAAAATCTGCTTCCCTAAATATATCGTCGTCGTTTCCGCCACCCTCACCGCAGTCATTAATATGCTTATTAATCTAGTCGTTATCATCATTTTTGCTCTCATCAACGGTGTTTCGCCAGACTGGAGTTGGCTTCTTGTTATCCCAGCCATCATAGAGCTCTATCTCCTCTCACTTGGCATCGCCTTCCTACTTG
>JAEEGL016428693.1_pt1 | contig 12889 bp, 11 predicted proteins | sample 9134231 | NCBI WGS metagenome assembly JAEEGL01 (sample SAMN16246548, study PRJNA631951) | gut metagenome | biome: gut microbiome; feature: rumen; material: fiber-attached | host: Bos | place: Iran: Karaj | collected 2018-10
CCACCTATAAGAGATACAGGACAACCTTATCTGTTGATGTTCCAAAGGACAACGTTCACATGTCTGATCTGCTTGTGGATGGAATGTTCAGAGAAGATGATGAACTAAAGATTGTTAAGACCGCACTGAATACTTCTTCTGAAGAAAGCGAAAATGATATTCTCCTTATGGAGCAGCTTGACATCACTATACCCGACGACGGCAGTCCTTCCCACAGGATACGGTTCAGACCCCAGGATGACTATTATAAAATAGCAGGGAATTTTGGCAAATTTACTGACGCAAAGATGGTTCTTTTGCAGAAAACTGACAAGGGCATTCAATCGCTGAATCCCATCGATACCATGGGGCAGTATGAGGTCTACGATGTTGAAGGGAACCAGCCCAGCCTTGTGTATGGATACAAGGGAATGAGCAGGATCTCCAAAATTATTGTTGCACTTACCATAGCAGCTATAATCATTATTCTGGGTATTTTAGTGTTCAATATCGTCCTTATTCTCAAGAGCAGGAAAAAGGCCAGGAAGGTAATCTCTGATGTCAGGGAAAAGGTATCTGCCAGAATCGACAGCAAAGAGCAGCTTTTCTATGACGACTCTGAGGATGATAAGAAGAGAAAAGAAGCTGATAAGGAACCGGTAAAAGAAACTGAAAATGATGACAAAGAAGATGTAAAAACTGATAAAGAGAGTATAATAGAAGAATCTACAGAAAACGATTACGCTTCAGATCAGTCTGATGAAACAGAAGAATCAAATGAGGATCAGAAAGTATGAAGGAATTGCTAAAAGAGCTCCTCATGGAAGACAAGACATTGATCCATGTGCCTTTTGGAAACGGATTGTTTGATATAAACAAATCCATTGTCGTGTCCTGGGGAATAGTTGCATTCTGCGTCATCTTAATATTTCTGATGACCAGGAATCTGAAAGTCCATAATATTTCAAAGCGCCAGGCAGCGCTTGAGTCAGCGGTACTATGGCTCAGGGGTGCAGCCAGGGGGATGCTGGGTGAAGAGGCAGAAGGCTACAGTGACTATATTGTCACGGTCCTGGTTTATATTGCCATTTCCAATATGGTGGGACTGGTTGGGCTGGTTCCCCCCACTATGGACCTCAATGTCACAATAGCTCTTTCTGTCATGAGTATTGTGCTGGTGGAGGCCGCAGGGATCATAAAAAAGGGCCCGGGCAAATGGCTAAAGGGCTTTGCAGAGCCAATGGCTGTGATAGCGCCTATGAATGTGCTGGAGCTTGTTATCCGTCCGCTGTCACTGTGCATGCGACTCTTTGGAAACATCCTTGGAGCGACAGTCATTATGGAGCTTATCAAGCATGTTGTTCCAATTGTTCTTCCGGCGGCGCTGAGCCTGTATTTTGATCTCTTTGATGGAGCCATTCAGGCCTACGTGTTCTGCTTTTTGACATCACTGTATATAAAAGAAGCTGTTGAATAAAGTCTTTTGAATCAGGAGGTAATACAAATGAATCTTACAGCATTGGGTGCAGCTATAGCGGCATTTACAGGTATTGGAGCTGGTATAGGAATCGGTATCGCGACGGCCAAGGCCACAGATGCGGTGGCAAGACAGCCTGAGGCAGACGGCAAGATAATGAAGCTGCTGCTTCTTGGATGTGCACTTGCAGAGGCAACTGCCATATATGGTTTCGTTGTAGCAATCATGATAATTCTTTTCTCATAAAAGGGGTATACCGTGTTAAGCATAAGCATTGTAAATATTGTATGTGCAATATTAAATCTTTTAATACTATACTGGGCCTTTAAAAAGTTTTTGTTTGCCAGGGTTGATGCAATTCTGGAGGCAAGGCAGCAAGAGGTTGACAGCGCCAACGAGGCTGCTGATAAAGCAATAGAGGAAGCCCGGTCTACCAAAAAGGAATACGAAAAGAAGATTGCCCTTGCCGACGAGGAAAAAGTCAAGATTCTGTCCGATATCAAGAAGCAGGGCTACGAGGAATATGAGCGCATAATAAACGATGCCAGGAAAAAGGGCGACGACATCATTACAGAGGCCAAATATACTGCTAAGGTCGAGGCCAGAAGGGCAAAGGAAGCATATTCTTCAGAGCTTAAGGACATGGTCATAGAGGCCGCAACCAAGATTGCTGCCACCAAGCACAGCGAAGCGGACGATTCTGAGCTCTATGACAGATTTATAGATGAGGCGGTTGCACTAAGAAATGAGAAATGATCGTAAAGCAGTACTTAAGTATGCCGGCACAGCACCAACGGCAGAGCAGATTGAAAAGATAAGGGATATCATCAGGGATCAGTTTGAACAGGAGGACATTGAACTTGAGGCCCTTAAGGATGATTCCGTCGGCGGTGGCTTTATTATTTCATACGGCAATTTTGAGTATGACTGGAGTGATATTGGCCGTGCAAAACAGCTTCGCCGCGAACTTGGCAATGTTAAGGTCAAAAATACAGATGCCGATTCCGCAGGAATAATATCCATGTTCAAGCAGAAGGTCGATGATTTTGACCTTGTGGTAAAGCGCAGAGAGGTTGGAAGAGTCATCTGGGTCGGCGATGGAATTGTCAGTATCAGCGGTATCGGCCATTCTTTTTATGGTGAGATCATCGAGTTTGAGGATGGCACCAAGGGAATGGTACAGGACATCCGCAGGGACAGCATCGGCTGTATCCTCTTCGGCGATGACAGCGGCATAAGACAGGGATCCAGGGCAGTCCGCACCTACAAGGAAGCCGGCATACCGGTGGGCGAAGCCTTTATCGGCAGGATAATTGACGCGTTGGGAAGCCCCATTGACGGCCTTGGTCAGATAAAGGATACGGGATACAGGGCCATTGAGAGGCCGGCTCCCGGTATCATAGACAGGCAGTCTGTTAATGAACCCCTTGAGACAGGGATCCTATCAATAGACACCATGTTTCCCATAGGCAGGGGACAGCGTGAGCTCATAATTGGAGACAGACAGACGGGCAAGACATCCATTGCCATAGATACCATCCTTAACCAGAAGGGCAAGGATGTTATATGCATCTATGTTGCAATAGGCCAGAAGGCCTCATCTGTGGCTAAGATAATACAGACCCTCAAGAAGGCCGGTGCCATGGAGTATACCATCATCGTCAGTTCAACTGCATCTGATGCGGCTCCACTTCAGTACATTGCCCCATATTCAGGAACTGCCATTGGTGAGTACTTTATGAAAAAGGGCAGGGACGTTCTCATTGTCTACGACGATCTGTCCAAGCATGCCGTTGCTTACAGGGCAATTTCACTGCTGCTGGAGAGGCCTCCGGGACGTGAGGCTTACCCGGGAGATGTCTTTTACCTGCATTCAAGGCTCCTTGAGAGATCAAGCAAGCTCTCCTCGGAGATGGGAGGCGGGTCAATTACGGCACTTCCCATCGTGGAGACCCAGGACGGCGATGTCTCAGCCTATATACCTACCAATGTCATATCCATTACAGACGGACAGATATTCCTGGAGAGCGATCTTTTCTTTGAGGGAATGAGACCTGCAGTTAATGTGGGACTTTCTGTATCCCGTGTAGGTTCCGCGGCCCAGACCAGGGCCATGAAGAAGGCCGCCGGGAGTCTGAGGGTAGACCTTGCCCAGTATAGGGAGATGGCGGTATTTACGCAGTTCAGCGCCGACCTTGATGAGACAACCAGGGCCCAGCTTAATCACGGCGCCGTTCTTATGGAACTTCTGAAGCAGCCCTTAGAGCATCCTCTGACCATGCATGACGAAGTTATAATACTGGTTTCGGCAGGCAGTAAAAAGCTGGACAATATTCCTGTCGCCAAGGTTAAGCAGTTTAAGAGTCTTTTACTGGATTATTTCAACAGTGAACACCCTGATATCTGTGAGGATATCGAGAAGAGCGGTGAACTTTCTGATGAGACCAAAAAGGGCATTATAGATGCTCTGGATGTCTTTATCAGTAAAACGAGGATTTAAGAGTTGTCTAATTTACGAGAGATAAGAGACAGAATAAACAGTGTAAATGAAACAATGAAGATAACCAGCGCCATGTATCTTATTTCTTCCACCAAGCTGCAGAAGGCAAAGAAGATGCTTATAGACACGGAGCCCTTCTTTTTTGCCACAAAGGCCATGATAGAGAGGATAGTATCCAATATTCCGGCGGATACCAGGAATCTTTTTCTTGAGACCAGGAAGGACATTCCCGAGAGGGAGAGAAGAAGGGGATACATAATCTTTACGGATGACAAGGGACTGGCAGGTGCTTTTAACCACAACGTCATCAGGACAGCCGAGGAGCATATACTGGGTGATGGCGACAACTGGAAGCTCTTTGTCATAGGTGAACTTGGCAGGTACCATTTCACTACAAGAAAGATGCCCATAGAGGAATCATTTCTTTTCACTTCCCAGAATCCCACCCTTCACAGGGCCAGGAAGATTGCGGCAGAGATCCTGGAATACTACTACGAGAGAGAGATAGACGAGTTCTATATAGTCTACACGACCATAAAGGGCGGCAGCTGCGAGACACGCTTCGAGAAGCTTCTTCCCCTTGACATCATCACGGATATCCAGAGCAAAAACCTGGAATCCGGCAAGATATTTGACGAGTTTCTGATGGAGCCAAGCCCATCAGCCATTCTGGACAATATAGTTCCCAACTATATAACGGGGTTTATCTACGGCGCTCTGGTCGAGTCCTTCTGCTCAGTGCAGAACTCCAGAATGATGGCCATGGATGCCGCCAACAAGAATGCCCAGAAGATGATAGGGCAGCTGAAAAAGACCTATAACAGACAGAGACAGGCCCAGATAACCCGGGAGATCACTGAGGTTGTCAGCGGAGCAAAAGTCATTAAAAAGAACAGACAAACGAAAGGACAGTAGTTTTGGAAAAAGGTAAGATAACGCAGGTAATGGGACCTGTTGTAGATGTATATTTTGAAGACGGGGATCTGCCTTACATAAATGAAGCCCTTGAAGTTAAGGTCCATGATGAAAAGAGAGTCATGGAGGTGTCACAGCACGTGGGTGGTGACACGGTTAGATGCATAATGATGAGTGGATCCGAGGGCCTTGCCAGAGACATGAAGGTAAAGCGCACGGGAAATCCCATAAGTGTACCTGTGGGTAAAGAGGTTCTGGGACGTCTTTTTAATGTTCTTGGACAGCCCATTGATGGCAAGGGTGAAATGAAGGGATCAGATATATGGTCAATCCACAGACAGCCGCCCAAGCTTATCGATCAGAGCCCGGTTGTGGATGTACTCGAGACCGGCATCAAGGTAATAGATCTGCTTGCGCCGTATTCCAAGGGAGGCAAGATCGGCCTGTTCGGAGGAGCCGGAGTTGGCAAGACTGTGCTCATACAGGAGCTCATTCAGAATATATCCACTGAGCACGGCGGATATTCCATATTTACAGGCGTGGGAGAGAGATCAAGAGAGGGCAATGACCTCTGGGCAGAGATGACTGAGTCAGGGGTTATCGACAAGACTGCACTGGTCTTTGGCCAGATGAATGAGCCTCCGGGAGCCAGGATGAGAGTGGCCGAGACAGGGCTTACCATGGCTGAGTACTTCAGGGATGAATGTCATCAGGATGTGCTTCTTTTCATAGATAATATATTCAGATTTATTCAGGCAGGGTCTGAGGTGTCATCACTTCTTGGAAGGATGCCCTCTGCAGTAGGTTATCAGCCAACTCTGGCAACTGATTTGGGGCTTCTTCAGGAGAGGATCGCCTCCACCAGGAACGGTAGTGTCACCAGTGTCCAGGCAGTTTATGTTCCGGCAGATGACCTCACGGATCCGGCACCGGCAACTACCTTTGCCCATCTGGATGCCACCACCGTTCTCTCAAGAAGGATTGTTGAGCTGGGTATCTATCCTGCGGTTGATCCCCTTGAGTCCTCAAGCCGAATACTGGAGGAGGATATAGTCGGGAAGGTACACTATGAGACCGCCATGAAGGTCCTTGAGACACTTCAGAAGTACAAGGAACTACAGGACATCATTGCCATTCTTGGCATGGACGAGCTGTCTGATGAGGACAAGACCACAGTCTACAGGGCAAGAAAGATACAGAGGTTCTTTTCACAACCCTTCCATGTGGCTGAGAAGTTCACCGGCATAAAGGGCGAATTTGTCCCGCTTTCAGACACCATAAAGGGCTTTTCTGCCATAATAAACGGGGATCTGGACAAGTACCCCGAGGCGGCTTTCTTTAATGTGGGGACCATCGAGCAGGTCATTGAGAAGGCCAAAACTATTGAAGGATAAGGTATATGAGTACTAAACTGGTTAAAACATTTCATTTACAGGTCATATCAGTAAATGGTACTTTTTATGATGATGAAGCCGAGGAGATAATTGTTCCCTGTGATGACGGCGAGCTGGCCATCCTGGCCGGACATGAAGAAATGATCGTTGCCATATATGAGGGGATAATCAAGATAAAAAAGCCGGACGGGAACTGGTGCATCGGTGTAGTAAGTATCGGCTCCGTTCAGGTGACCACGGACAATAAATGCATTGTGCTTGTCAACACGGTTGAAAAACCGGAGGACATAGACAAGCGCAGAGCGCAGGAGGCCTATGAATTTGCCATGGAGCACCTGCAGCAGAAGCAGTCCATCAAGGAGTTCAAGAAGTCCCAGGCTGGACTTGCCAGAGCCCTTACGAGACTGAAGGCTGCTTCAAAATATCAGGATTAAGGGAGATAAAAGTAGTTTTATGAGGAGTATTATGGGAAAGAGATTTGTTGAGATTCTTATTTTTGTTCTGTGTCTGCAGTCCATTCTGACGGGCTGCGGCAAAGAGGCCGATCCGGAGCTTGAGGCATACAAGAAGACTATGACTGAGTTCTATGAGAGCCTCTCTTACTATGACAGCGCCATCAATTCCATTGACCCGCAGTCTGATGAGGCCGGGGAGCTGCTTCTTGGATATCTTGATGATATGAACGATTCCTATGACAAGATGGCACAGGCTCAGATTCCTGATGCCTTTTCCGGAATATCGGATATCGCCGTGGAGGCGGCCGACTATATGCAGAAGGCGGATGAGTTCTATCATCAGGCCTATGATGACGAGTTTGACGAAAACAGTGAGATGCTGGCTGCCCAGTATTATCAGAGGGCAAATGCCAGGGCCCAGGTTATACTCCAGGTCCTCCACGGTGAGGTCCCTGAGGGAGAGGGCATATCCGTTGAGACCAAGAGCACCTATGAATTTTCCACAATAGATTCGGACAACGAAGATACGGATGAGAACTGAAAACAGGTTTATATATGCATGTAAATTCATAGGAAGTCTCTTTGTAATTACCATACATGCACCTTTTGGAGGTGTTTTCGGGGATGTTCTGATGATTATCGCCAGGTTTGCCGTTCCTTTTTTCTTTGCGGTTTCCGGGAGGTTTCTTTTACTGTCACCGGATGGCAGCCCAATCAGCGATCCTTCGTCCATCAGAAAAAAGACAGGAAAGTCCCTGAAAAAGCTCCTTAAGATGACCGCAGTGGTGTATCTGATACACCTGCTGTTTTCCCTTGCCGTAAATCTTCTTGAGGGAATGATTTTTTCTGAATGGCTCTCAATGAAGTTCAATCCCTTTGAGGCAAGGGCATTTTTTCTTTTCAATTCCGGAAGGTTTATCTATGACGGTTCCTATGTCTTTGACCACATGTGGTATTTGTTTGCCCTGATCTATGTGTATGTTCTTATCATTATCTTTGCACCTGTGATGAGAAAGTGGCAGGGTGGCCTTACTGTAATTCTGCTGTTATTTCTTTTTTTCGGAGAGCTCCTGCAGACCTACTATCCAATAAGGCCCTTTGATATCAGCATATCCACCTGGTATGTACTGCGCAACTGGCTGTTTGTGGGTATTCCCTTTGTGATGATGGGAGCTTGGTTTGGAGAATTTGCGGCAACTCACAGTGGAAATATGGAGAGGCACCGCACCTTGTCCCTGATCCTTTTGGTTTCAGGACTTGTCATGGGATTTGCAGAGTTCATGATATTCGGATCAAAGGAAGTTTATCTTGGGTCTGTACTTATTGTGCTGGGATTGCTGTTTTTCTCTGAGTGCGAACCATCAATGGGTGGAGAACTTTCAGATCTTGGGAAAACTGCATCATCACAGATATACTTTTTTCATGTCCTTGTCATCGCAATTCTTGACAAGGCATCACAGAATGGTATTGTTCCATCTTATACCATGTGGCAGAAACCAATAATCGTAATGGTATTATGCTGCCTCATATTTGGGGCATTGCCATTTATATTTGAGAAACTGGTTAAAAGAAGTAGCAGAAGTTTGTAAGATTTATAGATAGAAATAACGGAAAGAAAAATGAACAGAAAAGAGTTTTTGGATTTTTGCAGCAACAGAATAGTATTTCTTGACGGGGCCACTGGCACCAACCTCATGAAGGCAGGTCTTCCTGCAGGAGTATGTCCTGAGGCCTGGATCCTTGACCACACTGAGGTCCTCGCTGACCTTCAGAGTGCCTATGTGGATGCCGGCTCTGACATTGTCTATGCGCCCACCTTTACATGCAATCGCATAAAGCTGGCAGACTACGGCCTGTCTGAAGATATAATCAGGATCAATAAAGATCTGGTGGCTCTTTCAAGGAGGGCTACAGGAGGAAAGGCCCTTGTGGCCGGAGATCTGACCATGACCGGAAGGCAGCTGCAGCCTGTGGGAGACCTTCCCTTTGACGAGCTGGTGGATGTTTACCGGGAGCAGGTAAGGATACTGGATGAAGCGGGCTGTGACCTTCTGGTTGTGGAGACCATGATGAGTCTTCAGGAGTGCAGGGCTGCGCTCATTGCAGCCGGAGAGGTATCAGACCTGGCAGTCATGGTTACCCTGACCTTTGAAAGCGATGGCAGGACACTATTTGGGTCTGATCCAAAGTCAAGTGCCATCTGCCTTGAGGCCCTGGGTGCTGCGGCCATCGGTGCAAACTGCTCTACCGGACCTGATAAAATGGAGCAGATCATTAGAGACATAGCCTCGGTTACCAGCATTCCCGTTATAGCCAAGCCAAATGCCGGGCTTCCCAGGGCGGGGGCTGACGGATCAACCGAGTACGACATGGACTCCGAGACCTTTACATCCCAGATGGAGAGACTGATAAATGCCGGAGCAAGTATAATAGGAGGCTGCTGCGGGACTACACCGTCCTTTATCAGCATGCTCCGCGAGAAGTACAGCGGCGTTAAACCTGATGAGCTCAGGGACCATGAGGGCAACAGGATTCCCAGGAAAATCTCAGGAAGGCGCTATCTATGCTCAGAGAGAAGAAGTCTTGAGTTTGACCTGGACGGTCTCTTTATGGTTGTGGGCGAGAGGATAAATCCCACCGGCAAGAAAAAACTGCAGGCTGAGCTTCGGGAAAACAATCTCGATATGGTCAGGGATTTTGCCGCTTCCCAGGAGTGTGAGGGGGCATCTGTCCTTGACATAAACGTTGGCATGAGCGGAATCGACGAGAAGGAGATGATGCTGAAGGTAATGGAGGAGGTGATGATGGTCACCGACCTTCCTCTGTGTATAGACACCTCAAGCCCTGAGGTGATGGAGGCGGCACTTCGCCTGTATCCCGGAAGGGCGCTGATGAATTCCATTTCCCTTGAGAAGGGAAAGGCCGAGAGCTTCCTTCCGCTGGCCAGAAAATATGGTGCCATGTTCGTTCTTTTGCCCCTGAGTCCGGAGGGACTTCCCAAGGACCTTGAGGAGAAGAAGGACAACATAGACAGATTGTCCCAAATGGCCTTTGACATGGGATTTTCAAAAGAGGACATTGTGGTGGACGGACTTGTGGCAACGGTTGGCGCCGATAAAAAGGCAGCCCTCGATACCCTGGATACAATTTCTTATTGCTATCAGGGCGGTTTTGCCACTATCTGCGGGCTTTCCAATATCTCCTTCGGGTTGCCCCAGAGAATGAATGTCAATACCGCATTCCTGACAATGGCCATTTCCAGGGGACTGACCATGGCCATAGCCAATCCATCCCAGGAGATGCTCATAAACGCTGCCTTTGCGTCAGATCTTTTGCAGAATAAGGATGGGGCCGATATCAGGTACATTGAGAGGATGCAGAGGTATGCCGGCGAGTCTTCAGAGGGTAAAGGCTCAGGGGCAAAGACTGCTACAAGCATACCTCACGCAGGTAAAGAGGGTCCTATCGGGACGGGTAAGGATGACGGCAATAATGTTAATGAAGAAAAAAATATTCTTGGTATAATAAAGAAAGATGTTCTTAAAGGTATAAGGAGCAATATCGAGAAGGATACCCGGGCTGCTCTGGACTTGGGGGTCGAACCCAGAGATATTCTGGATAACAGCCTTATGCCCGCTATAAATGAAGTGGGTGAGCTTTTTGACAAGGGCAAGTACTTTCTGCCTCAGCTCATTGCAGGGGCTGAGGCTATGAAGATGTCAATAGCCATCCTGGAGCCGCTCCTCCAGAAGGACAAGGCGGCAGGTGATGAGCTGCCAACCATCGTCATCGCAACAGTAATGGGAGACATTCATGACATCGGCAAGAACCTTGTGGCACTGATGCTCAAGAACTATGGCTTTAATGTAATTGACCTGGGCAAGGACGTTCCCAAGGAGGAAATCGTACGGGCTGCCAGGGAACATGGAGCCAGTGTTATAGCTCTTTCAGCCCTTATGACAACAACCATGAGGGAGATGAAGAACGTGGTAGATTACGCCAGAAGTCAGCAGCTTGACTGCAAGATAATCATCGGCGGAGCTGTGGTGACCCAGGACTACGCCGACGAGATCGGAGCTGACGGATATTCCACCGATGCAAATGACACAGTGCGGCTTGTGCGGCAGCTTTTGTGCATCGCATGACCGGGGGGATTGCAGAGATGGCAGCGGAATAATGCAATAACAAATAATATGTTTATCAGAATAAATTACTTGGAGGAAGCCTTATGATTGGTGCAGAGGCGATTGTGAGATGCCTTGAGAAAGAAAATACGGAAGTAATCTTCGGATACTCGGGGGTGGCAATAGACCCTTTCTGGAACTGTATTTTGGATACTAAGATAAAGACAGTGCTCATAAGGACGGAGCAGAATGCGGCACACTGTGCCAGCGGATTTGCAAGGATAAGCGGAAAGGTGGGAGTGTGCGCCGTTACATCAGGTCCCGGGGCAACCAACCTGATTACGGGAATTGCAACAGCTTATGCAGACAGCATTCCGCTTGTGGCTATCACCGGACAGGTCAACAGCGACATGATAGGCAGTGACGTGTTCCAGGAGGCTGACATTACCGGCGCTGTTGAGTCGTTTGTAAAATACAGCTATCTTATAAGGGACGTTGCGGATATTCCCAGAATCTTTAAGGAGGCCTTCTACATCGCCAACAGCGGAAGGAAAGGACCTGTCCTCATTGACATTCCCTACGATATCCAGATGGCTGAGTATCCATATAAGTTCATGTACCCTGAGTCAATCTCCATGAGGTCCTACAAGCCCACCATCAAGGGCAATATGGCTCAGATCAAGAAGGTGATCAAGGAGGTTGAAAGGGCGAAGAGGCCCATTATCTGTGTAGGTGGCGGAGTTCATCTCTCGGGTGCCACCAATGAGATACTTAAGTTCGCTGAGCTCAACACAGTACCTGTGGTTTCCACTATGATGGGCATTGGAGTTATGCCATCCGAGCATCCGCTGTACTTTGGTATGGTGGGCAACAACGGAAGAGGCTATGCCAACAGGGCCATGAACGAGTCGGACCTGCTGCTCATGGTTGGAGCCAGGGTGGCTGACAGGGCCGTTAACAGGCCTGATCTTATCACCGAGAACAAGGTCATGATACACATTGATGTGGATCCCGCCGAAATTGGCAAGAACGTGGGACCCACCATCCCTCTGGTAGGTGATATCAGACATATTTTTGAAGATTTTCTTGCTGTTGACGATCAAGCTGATGATCACAAGGAGTGGCTTGAGACTCTGAACGGCTACAAGATAGACATGGCAGAGAAGAGGATTCCCTGCGACAAGGAGTTTGTGGATCCCGAGAAGTTCATTGTTTCTCTGACCAATACCATGAAAGATGACGCAGTATATGTTGCTGACGTGGGACAGAATCAGATATGGTCCTGTTCCTATGCGATTGTCAGAAACGGAAGATTTCTGACCTCCGGCGGAATGGGCACCATGGGTTATTCTATCCCTGCAGCCATGGGCGCCAAAGTCGCAGACAAAAAGAGGCAGGTTGTTGCTGTAATAGGTGACGGAGCCTTCCAGATGTCCATGATGGAACTGGCAACCATGAGACAGTATGACATTCCGGTGAAGATTGTTGTCATGAAAAACGGATATCTGGGAATGGTGAGGGAGCATCAGCACTTTGCCTACGACGACAACTACTCAATGGTTGAGCTTAAGGGTGACCCCGATCTGTCACTGATTGCCGCCGCCTATGGAATGGGATATATGAAGGTGGCAGGTTCAGATGATCTTAAGAAGAGCATTGAGGAGTTTTTGAAGGAAGATAAGTCTGCGCTGATGGAAGTAATTGTAGATCCAAAAGCGCTCACGAGGTAAGACGTATGAAGAGAATATATTCAGTTCTTGTGGAAAACAGGGCAGGTGTGCTCTCAAAGGTTGCAGGTCTTTTCTCCAGGAGGAATTTCAACATAGATTCCCTTGTTGTTGGAGAGACTGCGGACAAGAGCGTTTCATGTATGACCATAGTTTCCACTGGAGACGAGAGACAGATTGAACAGATAGAGAAGCAGCTCAACAAAAAGATTGATGTCATAAAGGTCAAGACCTTCAAGGAGAGCATGAGCATTAACAGGGAGCTTATGCTCATCAAGGTCAAGTACAACAAGGAGAACCGGCGTGACATCATGGAGA
>JAEEGL010334870.1_pt1 | contig 12888 bp, 8 predicted proteins | sample 9134231 | NCBI WGS metagenome assembly JAEEGL01 (sample SAMN16246548, study PRJNA631951) | gut metagenome | biome: gut microbiome; feature: rumen; material: fiber-attached | host: Bos | place: Iran: Karaj | collected 2018-10
ATATATTTTATAGGTATGGATTCAGTTTTGCACGACTGTCTGGGGAAAGGACGGTATCATGTTCAAAAAACTTCTGCTCCATGTGGGAAAGTATCGGCGGACCGCCATCCTGACGCCTGTCATGATGATCGGTGAAGTCCTGATGGAAACCCTGATTCCTTTCGTGATGGCGGCGCTGATTGACGAAGGGATCAACGCCGCTGACGCCGCGGGCCACATTGTCGGCAATGTCGGCATCATCATTCGCTACGGGGTAATCATGCTGCTCTGCGCCTTTGTCAGCCTGGTTTTCGGCGTGCTGGGCGGGAAATTCGCCGCTACGGCTTCCTCCGGCTTCGCGGCGAACCTTCGCAGCGCCATGTATGACAATATCCAGACCTTCTCCTTCTCCAATATCGACCGTTTTTCCACCGCGGGTCTGGTGACCCGCATGACGACGGACGTCACCAATTGTCAGAACGCCTTCCAGATGATCCTCCGGATCGCTGTCCGTGCGCCGCTGACCTTTTTGTGCTCCATGGTGATGGCCATGATCAAGAACGCCCGCCTGTCCATGATCTTCCTGCTGGCGGTGGTTTTTCTCGGCGCCGTGCTGATGCTGATCGCCCGGATGGCCATGAAGCGTTTTTCGGAAGTATTCCAGCGCTATGACGATCTGAACGCCTCCGTTCAGGAAAACGTATCCGCCATCCGCGTGGTAAAGGCCTTTGTCCGGGAGGATTACGAGGGGGAGAAATTCGGCCGCGCGGCGGAAACCCTCTACCGCCTCTTTGTCCGTGCTGAGAAGGTGGTTGTTTTCAACGGTCCTGTCATGATGCTGACGATCTATTCCTGCATCATCCTGCTCTCCTGGCTGGGCGCCAAAGCCGTTGTTTTCGACGGAATGCTGACGGGCGATCTGACCGCGCTTTTCAGCTATATCATGAGCATGCTGATGTCGCTGATGATGCTGTCCATGATCTTTGTCATGCTGACCCTTTCCATGGCCAGCGCAAAGCGGATCGTGGAAGTCCTGGACGAAAAACCGGACATCACCGATCCGGAGCATCCGGTAAAAACCGTCACGGACGGCAGCATTGATTTCGATCATGTGGACTTCGCCTACAGAGCGACCGGTACGGGGGAGAATACCCTGCATGACGTCGATCTGCATATTGCCTCCGGAGAAACAATCGGCATCATCGGCGGAACCGGCAGCGGCAAATCGTCGCTGGTCAGCCTGATCAGCCGTCTCTACGATGTGACGCAAGGGCGGGTCCGGGTCGGCGGACGGGACGTCCGGGATTACGACCTTACCGTCCTTCGCAACAGCGTCGCTGTCGTTCTGCAGAAGAATGTGCTGTTCTCCGGTACGATATTGGAAAACCTCCGCTGGGGAAAGGAAGACGCCACGGAGGAAGAATGCCGGGAAGCCTGCCGCAAGGCCTGCGCGGATGAGTTCATCGACCGCCTGCCTGACGGTTATGCAACAGTGATTGATCAGGGCGGAACCAATGTTTCCGGCGGACAGAAACAGCGCCTGTGCATTGCCAGGGCGCTGCTGAAGGATCCGAAAATCCTGATCCTGGACGACTCCACCAGCGCGGTGGATACCGCTACGGACGCGAAAATCCGCCGTACCTTCCGTGAAACCATTCCCGGGACCACCCGGCTGATCATCGCGCAGCGGATCTCCTCGGTCCGGGACGCGGATCGGATCCTGGTACTGGACGAAGGCCGGATCAACGGTTTCGGTACGCATGAGGAACTGCTGGAAAGCAACCAGATTTATCGGGAGGTCTATGAGACGCAGACCCAGGGCGGCGGGGACTTCGATCAGCCCGGCGCTGCCGCGGAAGGGGGGAATCACGCATGAGCAACCGCCGCGGATATCAACCAAAAGCCAGTATGAAGGGACAGTGGTCCGTTCTCGGACGCGTGTTCCGCGTTATGTTTGCCCACTATCTGCCTCACTTTATTGCGGTCTGCTGCTGCATCGTCGGTGCGACCTGGTGTACCCTGCAGAGCACGCTGTTCATGCAGACGCTGATTGATACCTATCTGCTGCCCATGCTTTCCGGAGCGCTGGAAGTGGAAGCCGGTTTCGCCTCCCTCACCGCCGAGCTGGGACGCCTGGCCCTTGTCCTGAGCGCCGGGGTCGTTTTCGCCTACCTGAATCAGCGTATCATGATTAACGTCAGCCAGGGAACCATGCTGCGCATCCGGACCGAGCTTTTCCAGAAGATGGAAAAGCTTCCGATCAAGTACTTTGATACCCACGCCCACGGAGACATCATGTCCGTCTATACCAACGACGTGGACACCCTTCGCCAGCTGATCGGCCAGAGCATCACGACCGTGATTGATTCTCTGGTGACCGTGGTCATGACGTTTATCAGCATGGTTGTCATGAGCTGGCATCTGACCGTCATCTCCATCGTCATGATCATCCTGACCATGTTCGCGGCCGGTTTCATCGGGTCCCGCGCCGGGAAGAACTTCGCCCGCCAGCAGAAAGCGCTCGGCCGGGTCAATGGCTTTATTGAGGAAATGGTCAGCGGCCAGAAGGTCGTCAAGGTCTTCTGCCACGAGCAGAAAGCGGTCGAACAGTTCCGGGAACTCAACGAGGAACTGCGCGACGCCGCAAATCAGGCCAACGGCTTTGTCAACATCATGGGTCCGGTCAACAACAATCTCGGGCACATCAGCTATGTCGTCTGTGCTGTAGCCGGTGCTGCCGCATCCATCGGCGGGCTGATCCCGCTTCAGCTGGGCCAGCTGGTGACTTTCCTGACCCTGAACCGAAACTTCTCCCGTCCCATCAGCCAGGTCAGCCAGCAGATGAATTCCATCGTCATGGCCATGGCCGGCGCGCGGCGGGTGTTTGACATGATGGATACCGTACCGGAGGAGGACAACGGCTACGTAATGCTCGTCAACGCCCGGGAGGAAGCGGACGGCAGCATCACAGAAAGCAGTGAACGGACCGGCCTGTGGGCCTGGAAACACCGGCACGGAGACGGACATGTGGATTACCGCCGGCTCGAAGGCGGAGTAACCCTCAATCATGTGGATTTCGGGTATGATCCGGAGAAGATTGTGCTCCACGATATCACGCTCTATGCCGAGCCGGGCCAGAAGATCGCGTTCGTCGGTTCCACCGGCGCCGGTAAAACCACGATTACCAATCTGATCAACCGTTTCTATGATATTCAGGACGGAAAAATCCGCTTCGATGAAATCAACGTGAACAAGATTCAGAAGGCAGACCTCCGCCGCTCCCTGGGCATGGTGCTGCAGGAGACGCATCTTTTCACCGGAACGGTCATGGAGAACATCCGTTACGGCCGTCTGGACGCCACGGACGAAGATTGTATCCGGGCAGCGAAGCTGGCCAATGCGGACGGATTTATCCGCCGCCTGCCGGACGGATACCAGACCCGCCTGACCGGAGACGGCGCCAATCTGTCCCAGGGCCAGCGTCAGCTGCTGGCCATCGCAAGGGCCGCCGTGGCGGATCCGCCCTGCCTGATCCTGGATGAAGCCACCTCTTCCATCGATACGAGAACGGAAGCTTTGGTTCAGCAGGGCATGGACGCGCTGATGAAAGGCCGGACGACCTTCGTGATCGCCCACCGTCTTTCCACGGTGCGGAACGCGGACTGCATCATGGTCATGGAACAGGGACGGATCATCGAGCGCGGAACCCACGACCAGCTGATCGCGGAAAAGGGGAAATATTACCAGCTGTACACCGGAAATACGATCACCGCGTAATCCGGATCAAAAAAACAGCGCGGACGGTTCCATTCCGTCCGCGTTTTCTTTTATGGAATCGCTGAAGACGGCGCGTCCGGCTCCTCCGGGGCTTTCTGTTCTTCTCTCCGCTTTTTCTCAAGCCAGACGCTCAGTACGGCGACATCCGCCGGGTTGACGCCCGGAATCCGTCCGGCTGCGCCGAGGGAAACCGGCTTCTGTCGGCTCAGCTTCTGCCTTGCTTCCAGGCGGAGTCCCGAGATTTCTTCATAGGGAATATTCTCGTCCAGCCGGATTTCCTCCGCCTGACGCGCCTTGCGGATCAGAGCCTCCTGCTTTTCCAGATACCCGGCGTACTTCACGGCAATTTCCGTCTGTTCCGTCACAGCCGGAGACATCTTCTCCGGTCCTCCCGGAAGCGTTTCCAGATCCCGCAGGTGTATTTCCGGCCGCCGCAGCAGTTCCTCACCAGAGAGGGAACCGGCCGCCTCCGGCTGGCCGTGCTCCGCCAGAAAAGTGTTCAGCTCGGTACCGGGCGCGAACCGAGTCGTCCGCAGCAGGCGAAGCGCTTCCTCCGTTCCCGCTTTCTTTGCGCGCATGCGCTCCAGCCGTTCCCGCGAGGCCAGACCGGCCTGATATCCGATTTCCGTCAGCCGGAGATCCGCGTTATCCTGCCGGAGATACAGCCGGTGCTCCGCCCGGGAAGTCATCATCCGATAGGGTTCGTCCGTTCCTTTGGTCGTCAGGTCGTCCGTCATCACGCCGATATAAGCCTGATCCCGACGCAGCCGGACCGGTTTCTCTCCCCGCATCTGCAGGGCAGCGTTCATTCCCGCCAGCAGTCCCTGGCACGCCGCTTCCTCATATCCGCTGGTCCCGTTGATCTGGCCCGCAAAGAACAGTCCCCCGATCCGAAGGCTTTCCAGCGTCGGCCTCAGCTCCCTGCTGTCGATGCAGTCGTATTCAATGGCATAAGCCAGACGGGTAAGCTCGCAGCGCCGCAGCCCCGGGATTGTACGGTACATCGCCCATTGCACCTCCTCCGGCATGGAGGAGGACATTCCCTGGACGTACCATTCCCGGCTTTCCTTTCCTTCCGGTTCCAGGAACAGCTGGTGTCGCGGTTTGTCCGCGAACCGGACAATCTTGTCTTCGATGCTCGGGCAGTATCTCGGACCGATTCCGTGAATTTTTCCGCTGTACAGCGGGGCCCGGTGCAGGTTATCCCGAATGATTCGGTGCGTTTCCTCCGTAGTCCAGGTCAGATAGCAGCTGTAGGTGTTCTCCAGCTTTCGGTCCGTCAGGAAGGAAAACGGAACCACGGGGTCGTCCCCTTCCTGCTTCTCCATCTCGTCGAAGTCGATGCTCCTTACATCCACCCGCGCCGGTGTTCCCGTTTTATATCTGCGCAGCTCAAAGCCCAGCTCCCTCAGGCCGTCGGAGAGAAAGGAGGCGTTCATCAGCCCCTGCGGCCCTCCGTCGTGCCGGTGTTCACCGATAATGATGCTTCCTTTCAGGTAAACCCCCGTGGCGACCACCGCGGCCCGGCAGGGAATCCTGCTCTCCGTGGCGGTGATCACGGCCTGAACCCTTCCGTCCTTCACCTCGATCCGGCTGACTTCCCCCTGCCGCACCGTCAGCCGGTCCTGTGACATCAGGGCTTTTCGCATCCGGTTCTGATATGCCTGCTTGTCCGCCTGCGCCCGGAGCGCGTGCACCGCCGGCCCCTTTCCGGTGTTCAGCATCCTGCTTTGCAGAAAGGTGTCGTCGATTGCAAGTCCCATTTCACCGCCCAGCGCGTCCAGTTCCCGAACCAGGTGCCCCTTGGCGGAGCCCCCGATCACCGGATTGCAGGCCATCAGGGCGATTCCGTCCATGTTCAGGGTCAGCAGCAGCGTATCGATCCCCATTCGGGCTGCGGCCAGCGCGGCTTCACAGCCGGCATGGCCCGCACCGATCACCACAAGATCCGCCATTTGCTGTCCTCCGGTCCTGTCGCCGCGCCGAGCGTTCCGAAGTCGTCCACCGGCTCCATTTCATCCATGTAAACATAGCGCCGGAAGGTTTGCGTCGGCTGGTCGTCTTCCGCAATATTCCGGGTATAGCCTTCGCTGTCCACCCATCCCGTAATGGATACAACCACAATTCCGATGGGCTCTGTCGGCTCCGCGTAATTCCGGAACTCAAATTCGTAGTGCATGGTCTGTTCCCCGGGTTCCAGGGGCAGCGGATAAATGCCAGTGAAGAAGGTGCTTTCCCCGTCTTTGTTGCACACGATGGGCTCCCCGTCGTTGTTGTAGCATTCAACGGTGAAATTGACCTGATTCAGGACAAAGTCACTCCGGTTGCGGAAGGTCATCCGGATCTTTTCGTTCTCGATGTACAGGTCGTCCACGACTGCCGCGCGGTTGAAATCGTCCACCCGGATCTCTGCCGTCGCGGTATAGCCGCCGTCCCGGGTGATCGCGGTCAGGGTGGTGATTCCCTTCCGGAGTCCGCGGACCTTTCCGATATTTCTGCCGTTCCCCGTCACGCTGGCGACGCGTTCATCCTCAATGCTCCAGTCGACCGCGAGGTTATCCGCGTTGGAAGGCTGAATCAGCGCCTTCACGTTCAGATACCGCTCCAGCTGAATATGATACACCCTGTACTGAATGGATACGCCTTCCACCGGCTGGGTCACCTGAATGCGGAACTGCGCCTTCTGGCCGGATCCGTCCGTCGCGCTGGCGGTAATCGTGGCGGTTCCCCGGGAAATTCCGATGATCCGGCCGCTGGCGTCCACCGTTGCAACGCGCCGGTTGGACGAAGTAAAGGTCACGGACGGGTTGGTTGCGTCCGCCGGATAAACGTTCCAGATCAGCTGATAGTCCGCTCCCACCGGGATGCTGGCTTTGCTCTCCGCAAACGTAATGGAGGTCACCCGCTGAACAACCCGCACCTTGACACTGGCATAGGCTTCCGGATTCACGCTGCTTTCCGCGGTGATCACGCACTCTCCCTGCCCCATCGCGGTCACGCGTCCCTGCTGGTTGACCACAGCCACGCTCTCGTCAGAGGAAATCCACTGCACCGTGCGGGTCTCCGCCGTATTGGGAAGCACCGTGGCATGAAGCACCACGCTCTGCCCGTTCACGAGATTCAGGTCTTTCTCCCGGATGGTCACGCTGGCGGGCTTCTCCTCCACCCGCAGGGTAATGCTGCCGGTCTTTTTCGATCCGTCCAGGGCCGTGGCGACAATCACAGCGGAGCCGCGGCGGAGCCCCGTCACTCTTCCGTTTTCGTCCACTACGGCAATTTTATCCGACTTGGACTGCCAGGAAACCTCCTGAACCGTCGCGGTAGTGGGACTGCAGATTACGCTGAGCTGCACCTGCTCCCCGACAAACACCGCCTTCTGATCCGCCAGGACGGTAATCTGCGTTACGGGCTGGACGACGATTACCTGGTATTTTTCAAACACTTCCGGATTCTGCTCGCTGCTGACCGTCAGCTCGCACAGGCCGGCCTGAAGCCCGCGCACCGAGCCTCCCTTCACCTGAAGAACCGTTTCGTCCGAGGAAGTGTAAATCACCTTCTTGCTGCTGGCATCCGCCGGGGTCACCGTCGCTTTCAGCGTCACGGGTGTGCCTGCGGAAAACAGAAGCACCGGATAGGGCTGCTCTTCCTCTTCTTCCGCCGGTTCTTCTGCGGGCCCTTCCGATTCCTCCGCCGATTCTTCGGGCTCTTCCGTTTTCTCCGGCCTCATCGAAGCCAGCAGGCCGCTCACGCGGGGATCGTTGGACATGCACATTTCCAGCCTGGAAGTATCCAGCGCCAGGCCTGTCACCCGGCGCAGCACGGTCACCTTGATGGAGGTTCTCCAGTTCTTGGTTCCGTTTTTCAGCCTGACAGAAATATTGGTAGCGCCCCGTCTCTGCGCCGTAATGGTCCCGTCGCTGCTGACCGTCGCAATCCGGTCATTGCCGGAGGAGAAGGTCATCGTGCCTTCCTCCGCGGGAAGACCTTCCCGGATCAGCTCCGGCGTGGCCGTTTCCCCTTCAAAAAGGGTAATTTCCCGGTCCGCGAACCGGAACGTGTCCGCCGCCATGGCCGGAATGGACCCCAGAATCAGAATAAACGCCAGCAGGGCGCACCACAGCTGCTTTCTTTTCATCTTGACATACGCATCCTTTCATCAATCCTTCACGGTCCAAAACGGACAAAAGGGCCTCCGTGCGGAACCCCTTTTGCACTTCGGCATATACACGGACCTTTGTCCGCTCAGTGGGAAGCCAGATAGGACCGTACCAGCTCCTCAATGATTTCATCCCGCTCCAGACGGCAAATCATGCTGCGGGCCGCATTATAGCTGGTAATATAGGTTGGATCACCCGAAATGATATACCCCACCAGCTGGGTAATCGGATCATACCCCTTTGCCTGCAGCGCCTGATAAACGTAAAGCAGAATGTCCTGCGCTTCATTGCCCGATTCCTGGATCGGGGGCATTTTCATGGTGTTGAAGGTATCTTGCACGGTGAATCCCCTCCTGCTTGCTCGTCTGACAAAATTATACATGATTTTCATTCATTTGAAAAGCCTTTGTTTCGAAATTGTTACATTTTTTATTTTGCTTTCCCGCAGCGGACATTCTTCTTAGGGAAGGCCCGCCTGCTCTTTCCTGTAGGATAAATTCTGCTTGCAGAAGCCGGTCCTTTCCCGTATAATGCATATTGCGCTTTTGTGCGCAATCCGTCCGAAAGGAAGTTCCGTTATTATGGAAGAAAACACCTCCAGGAGCAATTTTATCTGGGACGCCATTGATGAGGATCTCGCCCAGGGCCGTTATCAGGAGATCCATACCCGTTTCCCTCCGGAGCCCAACGGTTATATGCACATCGGGCACTGCAAGGCCCTGATCATGGATTTTCTGACGGCGGAAAAATACGGGGGCAAATGCAATCTCCGCTTTGACGATACGAATCCTGCCAAAGAGGACACCGAGTATGTCAACGCCATCAAGAAGGACATCCACTGGCTCGGTTTCCACTGGACGGGCGGTGAATTTTATGCTTCAGACTACTATGATAAGTGCTATGAAATCGCGGAGGACTGGATCCGCCGCGGCCTTGCCTATGTGGATGAGCTCAGCAGGGAGGAAATGCGCGAATACCGCGGAACGCTGACCGAGCCCGGGAAAAACAGTCCCTGGCGGGACCGGCCCGCGGAAGAAAGCCTGGATCTGTTCCGCCGCATGCGGGCCGGCGAATTCCCGGAAGGCAGCAAAACGCTCCGTGCCAAAATTGATATGGCATCTCCGAACATCGTCATGCGGGATCCCGCCATGTACCGCATCCTTTACAAGGATCACTGGCGTACCGGGAAAAAGTGGTGCATCTATCCGATGTATGATTTTGCCCATCCGATCGGAGACGCGCTGGAAGGCATCAGTCATTCCATGTGCTCTCTGGAATATGAAATCCACCGTCCCCTGTACGACTGGGTAGTGGAGAAGAGTGCGTCCATGCTTCCCGCCCGCCCCCGTCAGATCGAATTTTCCCGTCTGAACATGACGCGGACCGTCATGTCCAAGCGTTATCTCCGTCAGCTGGTGGAAGGCGGATACGTCTCCGGGTGGGACGATCCCCGCATGCCTACCCTCAGTGCCATGCGCCGCAGAGGGTATACGGCCGCTTCCATCCGCAACTTTGTCAGTGAAATCGGCATGAGCAAGGCGGACTCCGTTGTTGATTTTGCCGTGCTGGAGCACTGCGTCCGCGACGATCTGGGCAATACCGCACCCCGGGCCATGGCCGTGCTGGATCCGCTGAAGGTGGTCCTGACCAACTGGCCGGAGGATAAAGTTCAGACCGTTTCGCTGGAAAACCATCCCGATCACCCGGAAATGGGAACCCGGGAGCTGCCCTTCGGCCGCGAACTCTGGATCGAGCGGGACGACTTCATGGAAGTTCCCGTCAAAAAGTATCAGCGGATGTTCCCCGGCAATGAAGTCAGGCTCAAGGGCGCTTACATCGTCCGCTGCGACGGATGCGTGAAGGATGAAGCCGGCAGCGTCACCGAAGTGCACTGCACGGTGGATCTTGATTCCTTCTCCGGCAGCGCGGGAGCCGACCGGAAAATCAAGGGAAAAACGCTCCACTGGGTTCCCGCTTCGGATTGCATTCCGTTTGAAGCCCGGCTCTATGAGCCTCTCCTCAGCGAGGATCTTCCCGAGGACGCGGAAGGGGAAAGCGATAAAAAGGATTTCATTTCCCGCCTGAATCCGGACAGCATCCAGATTCGGCGCGGCCTGGCGGAGCGCTTCCTGGCGGATGCCGAAACCGGCAGCTCCTTCCAGTTCCTGCGTACCGGATATTTCTGCAAGGATCCGGACAGCACGCCGGATCTCCCCGTTTTCAACCGCACCGTCGGTCTTCGCGACACCTTCGCGAAGCAGGCCAAATAAAACACAATACCCTCCCGTGAAGCGGGCGGGAGAAACGCCCGGCAATCGGCGTTTTCATAAAGAAAGGATTCTGACTATGCAAGTACGCACCCGTTTTGCTCCCAGCCCCACAGGTTTTATGCATCTGGGAAACCTTCGCAGCGCTCTTTACGGCTGGCTTTTTGCCCGGCATAACCACGGTACCTTTGTGCTCCGCATTGAAGATACGGATCAGGTCCGCTATATTCCGGGCGCCAAGGAAGTGATTTATCAGACTCTGCGGGACTGCGGAATGGACTGGGATGAAGGTCCGGATGTAGGAGGAGCCTACGGCCCATATATCCAGTCTGAGCGGAAGGACATCTACCTTCCCTATGCCCGCCAGCTGGTTGAGAAGGGAGCCGCCTACTACTGCTTCTGCACGAAGGAGGAGCTCGAAGATCGCCGCGAGGCTGCTGAAGCCCGTGGAGAGGTATTTAAATACGACAAGTTCTGCCTTCACCTTTCGCCGGAGGAAGTCCAGGCAAAGCTTGATGCCGGAGTTCCCTATGTCATCCGGCTGAACGCTCCCGTATCGGGCGAATCCAGCTACCATGACATCGTTTTCGGCGATATGACCTTTCCCAACGATTCCCTCGACGATATGGTTCTGATCAAACAGGACGGCATGCCGACCTACAACTTTGCCAACGTGATCGACGACCACCTGATGGGGATCACGCACGTCATGCGCGGCATGGAGTATCTTTCCTCCACCCCCAAGTACAACCTGCTCTACGAAGCCTTCGGATGGGAAATTCCGCAGTATATCCATATGCCGCCGGTGATGCGCGACGAACATCACAAGCTTTCCAAGCGGGACGGGGACGCCTTTTATGAGGATTTCATTGCCAGGGGATATCTTTCCGAGGCAATCGTCAATTATCTGGCGCTGGTCGGCTGGAATCCCGGAACGGATCAGGAATTCTTTACGCTTCCCGAGCTGGTGGAGGCTTTTGATGTGCACCGCATCAACAAAGCGCCCGGCATTTTCGACGTCAACAAGCTGACCTGGTTCAATGCTGAGTACATCCGCCGGATGGAACCCGCCCGCTATCTGGAAATGGTCACCCCGTGGTTTGACCGGGTGCTGGCCGGGAAGGGCATCGATTATACCCGTCTCGCCGAACTGACTCAGAGCCGGACGGAGGTTTTCGAGCAGGTGCCGGACATGGTGGCGTTCCTGGGAAATCTTCCGGAATATGATCTTTCACTCTACACCCATAAAAAGATGAAAACCGACGCTGCCGTTTCCCGGGCCAGCCTGGAAATGATCAGGCCGGTTCTGGAAAGCGTCGCGGAATGGTCCGAGCCCGTCCTCCATGATACAGTCATGGAAGCCATCGCCGCTCACGGCCTGAAGAACGGTGCAGTTCTGTGGCCCCTGCGTATCGCAATCAGCGGTCAGGCCAACACACCCGGCGGCGCCATCGAAATCGCCTGGCTGCTTGGCCGGGAGGAAACACTCCGGCGGCTCGATATCGGCCTGCAGAAGCTCTCCTGACCTTTTTTCCCTGCCGGAAATCCCGGTACAGCCGCCGTCCCGCGGATGCGGACGGCGGCGCTCATCTGTGTTCGCGGCTTCAGCCGTGAAAGGAGATTTTATGATCAATTTATCCTCGGATTACCTCGAAGGCTGTCATCCTTCCATTCTGAAAAAGCTGATGGAAATCAATGAAAAAGCTGATTCAGGCTATGGAACGGATCCCTACTGCAAAGAAGCGGCCGAACAGGTTCGTTCCGTCTTTTCCTGTCCGGATGCGGACGTTCATTTTTTAGTCGGCGGAACCCAGGCGAATGCGGTAGTGATTTCCTCGGTGCTGCGCCCCTATGAAGGCGTCCTCTGTGCTTCTACGGGACATATCAACGTTCATGAAACCGGAGCGGTGGAAGCAACCGGGCATAAAGTGCTTCCCCTTTCCTCCCGGAATGGAACCATTTCTTCCGCACAGATCAGTGTCGCCATGGCGCTGCAGGCGGATGATGAGCATGTAGTCCGCCCTGGCATGGTATATATTTCCCTGTCTACGGAACTGGGAACGCTCTATAAACTGACGGAGTTAAAAGATCTTTACATTACCTGCCATCAGATGGGCCTTTACCTTTATATCGACGGTGCCCGGCTTGGATACGCGCTCTGTTCCCCCGTCTGCGATCTCACCCCCGCGGATATCGCCAGGTATTCCGACGTGTTCACCGTCGGGGGCACCAAGCAGGGTGCTCTCTTCGGTGAAGCGGTGGTGATCACCAATCCGGCACTGAAAAAGAATTTCCGATACATGATGAAACGGTCCGGCGCGCTGCTGGCCAAGGGGCGTCTTCTGGGGGTCCAGTTCCTGGAGCTGCTGAAGGAAAATCTTTATTTTGATCTGGCCGAAAAGGCGGTTCAGAGCGCTATGCGGATCCGGGAGGCTCTTCTGGAGTGCCATATTCCGCTTTTCGTGGATTCCCCGACCAATCAGCTTTTCATCATCCTGACGGATGAACAGCTGGAGCAGCTGGAGGAGAATTTCATCGTTTCCACCTGGGAAAGGGTGGATGAAATGCATACGGTGATCCGGATCTGTACCTCCTGGTGCACGCCGGAAAGCTCGGTCAATGCGTTTATAGCCGCGATTCGCTGCCTGAAGTCCGTCCCGTCAGAGAGCTGATCATGCGTGGTTTTATTTGTCGTGTTTTTTCAGCCG
>JAEEGL010390333.1_pt1 | contig 12888 bp, 11 predicted proteins | sample 9134231 | NCBI WGS metagenome assembly JAEEGL01 (sample SAMN16246548, study PRJNA631951) | gut metagenome | biome: gut microbiome; feature: rumen; material: fiber-attached | host: Bos | place: Iran: Karaj | collected 2018-10
ATGGGATATTGTTCATCATACGATAAACGTTTGCTCTAGGGTTATCCCATGAACGGAATACGGCTTTAATAGCTCCCATTAATTGTTCTTTTGGATCACTTGGGAATTCTTTACCAATTTTCTTCTTATATTCTTTCTTAAATTGACTAGCTAATTCCTTTAAATCTTCGGCAGTTAATTCAACATCTTGTTTAACTCCCTTTTTGTCTTTCATTTTATCAATTAGTTCTTCGAAGTATTTCTTTCCTACTTCCATAACTACATCTGAATACATTTGGATAAATCTTCTATAACAATCCCAAGCCCATCTTGGATTATTAGATTTTTCAGCTATTACTTCTACTACATCTTCATTTAAACCTAGATTAAGAATTGTATCCATCATACCTGGCATTGAAGCTCTAGCTCCTGATCTTACTGAAACTAATAATGGATTTTCTTTATCACCAAATTTTTTTCCAGTAATCTCTTCCATTTTTTCAATATACTCATTAATTTGAGATTGGATCTCTTCATTTATTTCTCTTCCATCTTCATAATATTGAGTACATGCTTCAGTTGTAATTGTAAATCCTTGAGGTACTGGCAAACCAATATTAGTCATTTCTGCTAAGTTAGCACCTTTACCACCAAGTAATTCACGCATATCTGCATTTCCTTCTGTAAAAAGATATACATATTTGTGCACAATTTATTCCTCCCTTTTGTGTTACCACAAAATTATAACAAAAATACTTATAATTGTAGATAATTACTAGCTTTTTTTGACATTATTTGACAAAAAAACTTACCTTTATTGAGGCAAGTTATTCGCTGCTTTGTTAATATTTGAATAAGCAGATTGTATTTCTTTATTAAAACTCTCTAAATATTTGTAATACTGTTCAGTTTGTTTTATTATTCTATCATCATATTTTTTTGAAAAACTATTCCATTTGTCCTTAAATCTATTATAATCACTGCCTTGCCAATGATTTTTAAGATTACTAATTATTTTGCTTTGTCTTTTTATTTCTGAATTTATTGTGTCAATTGCTGGCTTCATTTCAGTAACAGCACTATCTAAGACATCAAGGTCTATTTTTATTTTTGTCATGATTCAAATTTTGATAAAGCGGCATTAGATTCACTAAATCTTTTTGACATACGTGTATTCATCTCTTCAGCCACTTCATATCCTTCTAACACTGTATTTATATAATCCGAATAGTCTTCTTTTGCAGGTTTTACTCTTTCATCAAAACGGTCGGAAATAACATCAAATTTTGCAATATATTTGTCTCCTGCTTTTCCACTCCAACCGGTACTTAGTCTTTTTTTTACATTTCTTATTGTACGATATGCATTATCTAAGTTTTCGTTTGTTTCAACAAATTGATTATAGGCATTTTCTATCTCATTCAAATCAACAGATTCTTTATTATCTGCCAATTCTGCACCTAGATTAATATATTTTTTTTTATTTGCCATGTTCTACACCTACTTAGTATTATTTTTGTAATAGTCTTCTAATTTTGAAATAAAATCTTCTCTTTCCTTATTTGAATATCCTTTAAATATTACTTCATCAATCTTATTATGCATTGCATAAAAAACTGTTTCTTTGTTAATATAGCCTTCAGGATATGGTACTGTTAAATAATCGTAAGTTTCTCCTGTTGTTAATTCTCTAGGTTTAATTCCTATTATAATTAGGTTTTTAGTTCCTTTTTTTAATCTTATTACACTGCCTACTGGTAATAATTCTTTTATTTTAGTCATGTTTTACCTCCTTTTAATTATTAATCTTCTAAATAGTCATGCTCTCGTTGTTTAGCAAATCCTCCGGATCTTGTTGAGTCATGACCTAGGGCACCGTTGGTTGCATTATCTATTATGTTTAATATTGTATCAGAAGTATACTCAACTACAGATTCTCCTGTATTGTATTCACAATAATAATCAGCAGTATAACTTATAGCAACACCCGACACTTCTCCTACCACTAGTTCAACAACAGGTGATAAAGGTGCAGCTGGTGTTACACTTACTATTGCCCCGGCGGCTTTGCCAATAGCTTTTCCAGCCATTTTGTACAATGCTTTTGTACCAATAGTTAATAATCCTTCTAATACAGCTTCACTCTTACATCTTTCAGAGAATTCACCATATTCTTCATAATTACTTGTAATAGAATCAAACATATCAAAATAATCGCCTATTGTTCCAAAATAATCCTTTAAAAAATCTTTACCTAACCATTCTGCAATACTTTTAGCTGATGATATTGCATTGTCTCCCAATTCTATCATTAACTCTGCAAAATCTAAAAAAGTCTTATCTTCTTTATCAACATAATCCCATATTGCTTCATTTGAAGATAATATTGATTTTGATATAGTACCAACTGGATGTCCTTTAGTGATTTTACCATCTGCGCCTTTTTTTCCATCTATAAAGTCAAATCCTTTAAAGCTTTTTTCCCCCATACTTTTGCCCATATTTTGATATCTTTCCTCATAATATTTTAATCCATCTTCATAATTAGTAGGTTCTATTTGGAAATATTTTTGATCTACATCTACAATTCCTGCTTTTATTGCTTTCAAATAATTCAAATTTGAATTAAGATATTGTGTAATAACACTAGTATCTATTTTATTAATATAATTTGTCGTATCTGGGTAATTAATATCTGTTTTATTTAATGAAACAAACCAATCTGTTCTTAACTTCTCCACTTCACTTATTCTATCGATTAACGAATTGTCATTTACTTTTATAACTGTCATTGTTAACCCTTCTTTGCTTCTGTTCTGCAAGACAGAGTACTTTTTTTCTTCTTTTTTTCTTTATTAGAGTTAGAAGTTGTATTTTTAATCGTTGGTGAATTAGGTTGTGGTACTCCATTAAAAGAAGGCATATTGAATTGTCTTGCGGCTTCTTCGGCAATTCTTTTTTGTTCTTGTGTATATACTGATTGAATATTGTTTCTTATATCTTGCATTTTTTTAGCAATAAATTCCATACTTCTATAGTGTTTTTCTATACCCAGATTAATGACTTCTATGTCTGTATAAGACAAATCCTTTGTTCTTTTTATTATATTGTCTAGATTACTTAATAGATTATCTATTTTACTACTTGCCATTATTATTACATGAACTGACTTCCAACACTAGTGTTAGAATCTTCAGTTTCAACGAATCCTTCAGCAGCCATTTTTCTTAGATAATCTACATAAGTATCAATCATTTCTTTATATTTATCGTAGTATTCTGCAGCAAAAGCATCTACAGATGATTTTGTTGCATTTGCTGCTTCTCCACTCCAACTACTTGAAAGTCTATCTACTTCTTGTTTCACTTCTTTTAAAGTAGTATTAATTCTATTATTGTTATTTTCTATCTTACTAGCTAGATTTAAAATCTCTTCTGTATTAATTACACTTTGTTCTTGCATTCTTATCCCTCCTAATTAGGTAAATTGCTAGCAGCTTTCTTGTTAGCACTTACTCTATCTCCATAGTTTTTAGCTTCTGTTTTAAGTATTTTAGATAGTTCTTCTAATTTTTCTACCATTTGTTTCATCTTTGTAGATAAACCATTTACTTTTTCTACAAACACTTTACTATCTTCTGAATGATAATAAGAATCTGATTCATTAGCTAGTTTTATTATTTCTTTATATTCTTCTGTAAATTCTCCTGCTTTTCCTTTAATTGCTGTTGAAGCGTTTTCAATATCGCTTACTGTAAATTTAATCTTTGCCATTTTTTTCCTTCTTTCTTATATTAATATTATTTTTGAACCATTTTCTATATTGGTTTCTTTTACTAAAACATCGTTATCATATTCTTTACCTGTAATACTATCAACTAAAACATTACTAACAGATATAAATCTTTTATTTGATAGTTTTTCTATTGAATTTCCTAAGATATTTTTAATATCTCCCATACATGATTCTGATGAAATATAAACATCATAAGACTTATTTATACTTGGTACATAAATATTTACTAGTATCTTATTCATCTGAATCACCACTTTCTAATAGTTTAACTACTTCAACATCTCCTTCTTTTACTAATATACCATATTTATTTTGTAGCTTTGTACGCGAATCAAATGATTTATCATAATTAAATAGGTATTGATCGTCGAAGTTATCTCCTACCCATAGGACATTATCTCTATTAACGTTTTTAAACCAACTTCTTGCTTGTAGTTGATTTAGTTTAGAGCTTTCTTCAAATAAAATTATATGAAGATTATAATCTGTACAACCTTTTTCTAAGACAGCTTCTAATTCATCTTTCTTTTCTTTTTCTAAATCATCAAGTATCTCTCTTAAGTTACTAATTATTATAATCTTTTTAGGAGGTACTTTATATTTTTTATTTTCTTTTAAAGCTGTTTTATATTCATTATTTCTTGTTAAGGTTTCGTTAAATACTCTATCTCTTATTTCTTCACTATTTGAATCATTTATTATTTCTAAATCTAATTTATATGTTTTTGATAAGAATTCTATAAATGCTTCTTTAAAATCATTATATTCTTTATAATTATCACCTGTAACTATTGATATATAGTTATTTTCTATATCTAGATATGAAGGTTCTAAAGTTTCTTTATTAATGCCGATAGGTATATCTAGTTTTTTAGTTTTATATTCTTTTAATAATTCTTTAGTGATTTGTTTAGGTAATGTCTTAACTAAGTTATCTATTTTATTATCTTTAGTACTTAGTTCTTTACCTTTTTTAGCTACAAATGTAGATACTTTTTCATCAATAGTTAAAGTAGCTGTTTGATATTCATATACTTGTTTATCTATTTTCACTAATCCTCTACCGTCATATGGACTTGGAGTAATATTAGTTTTACCGACAATGCTATAGTAATTAGCTTCATCATATAGTTGTAATGTAATAGATTGAGCAAAGTTTTGAGATATAGCATAACGCATATCATTTTCTAATGATAATGTTGCAATTAAGTAAATACCATATTTATAACTTTCTCTAACTATATAAACAAAGTCATCATCATATTTGTCATATAGTTCTCTAAATACTACAAAGTTATTAATTATAACTAGTATGTTTGGTAGTTTATCTTCATCTTTACTATCTATTAATTCTTTATAATTCATATGATTTTTAGAAATAGATTTCTTTCTTGATTCTATTTCTTTTATTAAAGATTTAATGAGAGATTCTACTTTATCTTCTTCATCTTTTAATATTACATCTGCTATAGTAGGTAAATCTTTAAACATTAGTAGATTTTCTGAATCAAAATCTAGTATATAAGTATTTAGTTCTTTAGATGTATAAGATGTCATACAAGAATAGATAAGTGTTGTTAAGAATTTATTCTTATCTGGTGCTATAGAACCATATACTAGTAAATTACCTTTATCAGTAATAGGTATTCTAAGAGGTTTATTTTCTTGGGATTCTAAATCATCATATAATCCTATAACTGGGTTTATATAATATTCTTTTTCTTTTATATCATATTCTTTTTTAATATCATCTAATAGTATTATATCTGGCATTGTTTCTTGCCATATCTTACGTGATTTAAGTTTATTATCTTTACATAAGCTATTTATGTATTTTACTAAGACATCTAGTTGTTTACCTTCACTTTTTAATGTAGAATTACTCATTTTTGTTTTATATAGTGATAACAAGTTATTATCTACTATATTTACTTCTGGTACTTCTTCTTTAGTTAATCTACTCTTTGGATAGTAATCTACTCCTCCATAAGCAGATTGGCCTAGTTCAAATAATTCGTTATTTCCTACTTGTAGGTAGAACCTACCTACTTCTTTTAAGTAGGCTGCTTCTGGACGCTTTAACATTTCTTGACTATCAGCTACATCTTGAACTTTTAAACATACTCTAAATTTTGAGTTTGACCAAATTTGATCACTTACTACACCACTAGGTTTTTGAGTTGCTAGTATTAAGTGAACGCCAATAGAACGTCCTATACGAGCAGTTGAAATTAACTCATCCATGAACTCTGGTTCTTGATTTTTTAATTCAGCGAATTCATCACTAATTATAAATAGATGAGATAGAGGTTCTTTTAATTCTCCTTCTCTATAGTATTTCTGATATTTATAGATATCTATATTACTTTCTCCTACTATTTCTTTAGCTTCGTTAATAAGTTTTTCTCTTCTTTTTAATTCAGCGTGAATACTTGTTATAGCACGATTAACAGCTGATTTATCTATATTAGTTATTATTCCTGATACATGAGGTAGTTTTTTAAAAGATTCAGCCATACCTCCACCTTTATAATCGATTAGTATAAAAGATACTTCTTCAGGAGAATAATTAATAGCTAAAGATAAAATATAAGTCATAATAAATTCTGATTTACCAGATCCAGTAGTTCCAGCTACTAAACCATGTGGTCCATGGAACTTTTCATGTAAGTCTAAATAGAAAGTATTACCATATTTATCTACGCCAACTGGTGCTTTTAAACTCTTAGTAATATCATTTTCTTTATATCTATTTAGGATATTTAGTTTTTCTATCTTTCCTACGTTATACATATCTAAGATACTAATTGTTGTAGGTAATTCAAAGTTAGCATCTTTTTTTATTAATTTAATGTTAGCTAACTTTTTGGCTAGTTCCATTGTATTATTCTTTAATTGATTATTAGCATTAAAATCTATTACATCGTAACTAGATTCATTCTTAGTTAGTATTCTTGATTTATCTTTATTTAGTTCTATAATCGTACTACATTCTTTAGGTAGTTCTTCTATAGAATTATAAAAATTTATTATTGAGAAATTAAGATTAGTATGTTTATCATATATATTGTTTATGAAATCTGCTCTGATAGCTAGATCTTTATCTAAGTTAAATACTATATAATATGGTAGTATTTCTTCATTATTATTGTTATTAGAATTATCTATTCTATTTTGAATATCTTCAGATAGATAATAAGATATTTCTTTAATCTCATCTTGATTAGTAGCTATATATCTAAAGTCATTTTCATTACTAAATGTATGAGGTAACCACTTAGTAAAATCAAATTCTTTATCTTTATATATAACAATAAATTTTACTTCATCATAACTATATAAAGCCGATGTTTCGATTATTAAACTTTTAGCAAATTCTTTTACTTCATTTGAACTACCTATAACTCCACTTACATAGTTATCATAAAAGGATACACTTATTGGAACATTTTCTAATATCTCCTCTTCTTTACCTAATTTATTTAGTTTTTCTTTTAGATTATCTTCAGCTAGAGTGAATTTTTTCTCTTCATATTTCTTTTCTATGTCTAAAGGTTGATTACCTGTGCCTATTCTAAGTTTTAAGAAATCGTCTTGAAATACTTCTCTTTCCCATAAACTTCGATCTTTAGCTATTATTCTTTTTTCTAATGTTTCTATAGGAACAAAGTTTTCTTCCAGTATCTTTTTTTGTTTTTCTTTCTCATTTTTTATGGAATCTTCTATACTGTTTAGATACTCTTTGTAACGAGATTGTCTTGTATATTCATATGTATCAACGTTACTTTTATTATATGCTCTTGATATTATTGGCCATAATATAGTAGCTATAAGAGAAATAATAGATATAGTTGGATTAATTGCCATAAATACTAAGGAAACAATACCTGTTGTAACAGAAGGACCTATAGTAAGTAATAATGGTGTCTTTGTTTCACTTTTCTGCTCTGGTGGGGAATCAATATTAAGTATAAATGTCTCTATATCTTTTTTAAGTCTTGGAGAACGATAGAAGGTATTTTCTTTTTTCTCTATTCTTTTTATTTTTTCATTGGTTTTTTCACTAAATATATCTTGTTTAACATAAACCATCTTATTAGGATTATTAACCATTATAAAGTTATTAAATACTATTATTTTTAAACCTAGTATATAAATAACATCTCCGTATGATAGTTCTTTTTTATCTATTAATTTATTATTAACAAATGTACCATTAACACTATCATTATCTTTAATAATCCATTTATTATCTTTATAAGATAATTTAGCATGATTAGAACTAATAAATTTGTTTTTATAAATAATAGTATTATCATCTTTTCTACCTATAGTAATTTCAGCATCATTATTTAGATAATACTTTTCATATATTTTTCTAGTTTCATTATCTTCTTCTATATAGATAAGTCCTATTTCATCATCTATTTCTATTAAATTTATAGTATTTTCTTTTAATATTAATTCATTTAATTCATTTTCATCATTATCTAATAATTTATACTTTTTACTCTTATATATAACCCAATAATCATCATCAGATTCAATACTAATAGAATCTTTTATATTAGGTATATTAATATTATATGAACCTTCTATTTTTTTAGGTAATATTAGTTCTGTTAGATCATCCTTATAAATGAGTGTTACTATCATTCTTTACCTCCTTTTCTAAATATATCAAATATACTCTTTTTTACTTCTATTTCTTCTACAATAGGTATTTCTTCTTCATAGAGATTTATTATTATAATAGTAGTATTATCCTTAGCTCCTTTATCTAATACTTTATCTATTAGTATTGGAAGAGCTTCTTCAATAGAATTATTATTTATTACTTCTTCTATATCTTTTAAAGATAACATATCGGTAAGTCCATCGGAACATAGTATTATTTTATTAAAATCTTTTATATCATATTCCTTTATATGGGGTTCTAAAACCATCTCATCATCTTTTAATCCTAAGTGTTGAGTTAATGCTCCTTTAGAATTAATACCTAGTTTTTTATTTGTTTCTTCTTCATTATCATCAATTGATAATTGAACTAGTTTATTATTTTTTAAACCTAGTATTTTACTATCTCCAACATTACATATTTGTATTTTATCTTTATTAAAATATATACCTACTATAGTAGTACCCACTATTTCACTTTTCTTAGATTTTTTTAAAACTCTATTATTAGCTATTTCTATATATTCAGAAAAATCAAAAGTATTATTATCATTTATATATCTTTTTAAAGTAGTAGCTGCAGTTAAAGATGCAACATCTCCTTTAGTTTCTCCACCCATACCATCAAAGATACAGATAACATCTTGATCTTTTATCTCTTGTTTTAAATTTAATTCTTCTTCTTCTATTCTTTCACTATTATTAAAGTAGAAATTATCTTCATTATGTTTTCTTACTGTTCCAATAATGGAAGAACATACGGCTTTTACTTTTTCATACATTTTAACACCTCTATTAATGGTTTTCGAGCTATAAAGCACATGTTGGCTTATTTTTCTTTATTTTAGGTATCGCTTCTTTTATATAATCTTCGAGAGCATAAGTTGATAGTTTATCTATATAGAATAGATGATTATAGATTGTATTGTCTTTTATTAAAAATAGTAATGGGAAATTACCGACTTCCTCATCAAAATTATCTTTATCATCTCTATTAGTTCCATCGCATTCTTCTAAATCATCATAAATATTATATGCTTTTTCGTCTATAATGTTTCCCGTATAATAATCTCTTATTTTACTAAAATCTAAATAATATAATGCAAAGTATTTATAATCTTGATGTATTTTTTCAGCCATATTTTCATAAGTCGCGCAATAGCCATCACAAACTAATAATAATATTGTTTTATTTTCAGATAAACTTGCTATACCTGTTGCAGTTGTTTCGACAAATCCGTCGGTAATACTTCTTGTATTCTTATACATATTTCCTAAAAATAGCATTGAAAGTACTATAATTATTAAAAGTATTATTATTTCTTTTTTATTTTTAATATTGAATTTATCATTTATATTTTTCTCTTTTTTTATTTCTTCTTTTTTATTTTCTTCTTTAAATATTGTTTCGTTTTCTATAGGTTCTTCAGAGGTAACAACTGATTCTGCTTCTTTTTCTATATTAGAAAATGATTTTTCTTTACTATCATTAATAATTTTGTTTTTCTTACCATATAAACTAATAGTTTTATCCTCGTCATCTATATCACTTAAATGTACAGTTTTATTATATTCTTCTATTTTTTCTTCGCTTATATCTTCAAATATATTGCTAGCTTTTTTAATATTAGCTAAAGCATTTTCTAAATCAATTTTTAATTCAGTAGCATTTTGATATCGGTCTTCTTTATTAAAAGCGCACATCTTAAGTATAATATTAGCTATTTCATCATTAGCAGATACCGGTTTAGGTAGTTCTTCCCCACTGTACCTTTTAAGTCTAGCTTCTTCTCTAATTTTTACTGTTAAATTAGAACCATCTACTGGATAAAAAGGAAACTTTTTATTGTTAAAGAATCTATATAAAACTATACCTAATGAATATATATCTACTGTTTTATCTATTTTTTTAGCACCTAATAGTTCTGGAGCCATATAATGTTCTGTTCCTTTAACAGATACATTAGAAATTGTTTTACTTAATTCTCTAGCTTCACCAAAATCACCCAGCTTATAAACTCCTCTTTTATTAACAAATATGTTCTCTGGTTTTATATCTCTATGGATAAACTTTTCACTTTCTAACTCTTCTAAAGCAGTAGCAATATCTATACCTAATTTTAATACTTCTTTATCTTTTAAGTCTTCACTCAAGAACAAATCATCTATACTTTTTAATAATTCCATTCTTATATAGATTTTATATGTTTTAGAGCAATATTCATTATCAGTATTTATTTCTTTTACTTCATAATCTTCTATATTAACTATATTAGTTGAATCTTTAAATTTATATAATGTTTTAATCTCTTTTTTTATACTATTAACGTGTGATTCTAATTCTTCATCTATGTTTGCTAAGGTCATTCCTTCTGTCTTCAAACTAGATATATCTTCTATATTATTAGGTATACTTATTTCTTTTATAGCACTGTATAATTCTATTTCATCATCTATTTTTTTAGCTTTATATACTGTACCAAAAGAACCCTTACCTAATATTTCAACACTCTCCCAAGTGTTGTTAAAAAACTTTTTACTCATAGTAACTCCCTACCAATTCTTATCTTTAGATATTAAACTTGTAACAAAGGTTGCTATTAAGTAATTCATACAACAATATATTATAAAACCAGGGATATCTTTGGCAGCAAGTTCTATGTTAGTTATTATAACTATAGCCATAATAACAGTATAAATAATTGGTGGATAATGACGTTTTTTATAAGTTTTATCTTCTTTTTCTACCAATAGTTTGAAAATAGTATTATTCTTTTCAACAAGTAATATTCTTTTTCTAGCTCTAAATGGAGGTATTTTAACCATTATAGATTGACCATTATATGATACGAATTTCCTACAACCTTTTTCTGCATCTGCTACAGGTATGTGTACTTTTTTATGCCATGCTGTTTTATTTAACGTATCTGGTGTAACAAATATATTATCTGATAGTAATACTAATAAAACATTTTTTACACTATCTCCTTGTTTTACTTTAAATATTTCTCTATTTTCAAGATCATTTCGTAATGGTATTTGAAGAGCCGCATCATTTCTTATATTAATACTTATGGTATTACCATCTAATACATCTTTTTTAGTAGCAAATAAAACATAATCATAGTCCGTTATTGGGTCTTCAATATTTTTAGTTTTTTCGCCAATAATAACTTCTTTTATTTCTTCAGATTTTGCTTTTTCTTGTTCTATGTCTTCTTGTTTTACTTCTTCTATTTCTTCTTCATTAGGAGATATACTTTTACTATCATTTACTTTTTGTTTTCTATTTCTTCCATATAATGATATAGTTTTTTCTTCTTCAATTTCTTCAATAACTGGTGTTGTTTTTTCTTCTTCAGAAGATTCAGTCTCCTCAACCTTTTTTATTTCTTCTGGTTCTTCTTTACTTTTTTTCTTTCTAGCATATAAAGAAATTGTTTTATCATCTTCAGTAGATGCTTCTTCTAATTCAGTATTTTTATCTTCAAAAATATTCTTAGCTCTTTTAATACTATATAAAACATTTTCTAAATCACTTTTTAATTCAGAAGCATTTTGGTATCTATCTTCTTTGTTGAAGGCACACATCTTTAAAATTATGTCAGATATTTCTGGAGATGCATTAATTGGCTTTGGAAGAGGTTCGCCACTATATCTTTTAAGGCGTGCTTCTTCTCTTTCTTTAGCTGTTGCTGGTTTATCACCATTTGGGTAAAATGGGAATTTTTTATTATTAAAGAATCTATATAAAACTAGACCTAACGAGTATATATCAACTGTTTTGTCTATCTTTTTAGCACTTAATAGTTCAGGTGCCATATATTGTTCAGTACCTCTTACAGATACATTAGAAATAGTTTTATTTAATTGCTTGGCTTCACCAAAGTCACCAAGTTTATAGACTCCATGTTTATTAACAAAGATGTTTTCTGGTTTAATATCTCTATGAATAAAACTTTCTTCTTCCATTTCTTCTAAGGCAGTAGCTATATCTATACCTAGTTTTAATACATCTTTATCTTTTAAATCTTCATTTAAGAACATAGAATTAATACTTTCTAATAATTCCATTCTTATATGAACTATGTAGTTTTTGCTATGGTATTCATCTTCACTATCTACTTCTGTTACTTTAAAGTCTTCAATATTAACAATATTTACGGAATCTTTAAATTTATATAAGGCTTTTATTTCCTTTTTTAAATTGTTTAATTCTGATTCTAATTCTTCATCTATATTAGCTTTTGTCATGCCTTCGGTACGAAGAGTTGATATATCATTTATATCATTAGGTATATGTATTTCTTTTATGGCACTAATGGCTTCTATTTCTGAATTAGTCTTTTTAGCTTTATAAACAGCGCCATATGTTCCTTTTCCTATTAATTCAATACTTTCCCATTCTCCATCAAAAAATGTTTTTTTAGCCATAAC
>JAEEGL015708515.1_pt1 | contig 12888 bp, 11 predicted proteins | sample 9134231 | NCBI WGS metagenome assembly JAEEGL01 (sample SAMN16246548, study PRJNA631951) | gut metagenome | biome: gut microbiome; feature: rumen; material: fiber-attached | host: Bos | place: Iran: Karaj | collected 2018-10
GCAAATACCTGCCCTTTATATGATGCAAGAGCACATTCCACCGAAACAGAGCCTGTTCCGGCACCGATGTCCCATACAACAGAATCAGAATGCAAAGCCAGCTTTGCAATGGAGATTGCCCGGACTTCGGCCTTTGTCATAGGGACATCGCCCCGCACAAACCTGCTGTCGTCAATCCCGAAGCGTATTGCTCCGGCAGCTTCCGGGTTTTCTATCAGCACTACAGAAAGGGGATCAAAGTCGCCTGCAGAAAGCTCTGCAGCACTGCCTCCGGTTATCTTCTCATCGGGATACGACAGTCTCTCCCCCACTGTGCATGAAAGTTCACCTAAGCCATATTCCTTTAATTTTCTGCAGACAGCTGACGGTGTGTTTTCTCCGCCTGTAAGGAGGAAGACTTTTTTATTTTTTTCAACTGCATTTATAAAGTTTCCATCGCAGCCATGGAGGCTTATCCATACAGCATCATCCCAATTCACCCCAAGCCTTGCCGATAAAGCTGAAAGAGAGGAGATACCCGGAATCACCCTGATCCTTTCCCCTTCCAGTTTCCTGATCATCCTGGTTGCACCGCTGAAAAAACCGGTGTCACCCCGGAATACGATTGCCGCATTCCTGATTGAGGGATGGGCCTCCAGCACTTCATGGACCTTTGCCGGATCATATTCATCAAAGGATGGCTTTCTTATATTCAAAGCCCCGATCACCGAAGCTGCACCGATCACTGCATCGCAATTCTCCAATGCTTTCTGAGCCTCAAGAGTCAGCATCTCCTTGTTTCCAGGGCCGATACCTATAAGTGTGATCTCTCTTTTTGAAAGCTGATATATTCTGCCCAGTTCTGCAGCTGCTTCATCCAGTGACACACCTGAGACCTGAGGCGGCTGGCCGATAATGACTGGAATGACATGGCATTCTGAAGCGGCCCTGATCTTCTCCTCAAAACCCCCTGTGTTTCCTGAGGCTTTTGTGACAATGTATCTGGCATCTATCATCTTAAGCTGTGCAAGATTGACATCTTCTGTAAAAGGTCCCTGTGCAGCGATTATATGGGAAACAGGGATCCCGGCCTTTTCACAGGCTTCCAGTGATGTGGCTACAGGAAGCACCCTTGCCCATACCCTGGACATATCAAGACCTTCGTAATCTGAAAGCTCCTTTGATCCAGTGGTGATAAGGATATTGCCATCATGCCCGGCAAGATACTCTTCTGCCTCCTTGACAGATGAGACATATACTGCCCCGGGGATGCGGTTCTCTTTTTCCCTCAGGATCCGCATATACGGTATCCCGGCCTTCCCGGCGGCAGCAGCAATATTATCAGTGACAGCCTGGGCATATGGATGGGTGGCATCTATTATTCTGTCAAACTTTTTTCTGTTGAAAAACACTGCCATCTCCTCTTCATTCATACGCCCGGAATGAACCTTAATTCCATGGATTCCGTCAAGCATAACCCCGCCGTATTCAGTTGCCACACAGGCAGTCACTTCTGCAGCATCCTTAAGCAGCGCTGTCAGCTTTCTTCCCTCGGTTGTCCCGGCAAAAATGCAAATCTTATCTGACATTCTTATAACCTCTGGGTGTGACCATTTTCCCGTTTATATTCTTTGTGGCTGAATTGCCTATGAACACTGTGGTGAACATATCCACCTGTGCCTCTGCAAGCTCGGCCAAAGTCATAATACGAACGGACTCCCCTTCCCTGCCAATGTTCTGAGTGATGCCGCAGACGGTCTGGGAAGAACGGTAGCGCATTACAATTCCGCAGGCACGCTTAAGATAATCGGAGCGTCTTTGACTGGATGGGTTATAGAGCACAATGCATAGGTCTGCCTCTGATGCATTCTCAAGCCGTTTCTCAATCAATTCCATAGGTGTCAGCAGATCAGAAAGGCTTATCACCGCAAAATCACAGGTCAACGGAGAACCCAGCAGAGCCGCGCCCGAGGAAGCGGCTGTCACACCTGCAGCAATCTCTATCTCCACACCATATTCATCTGCAAGCTCAAGAACAGGAGAAGCCATGCCATAAATACCGGCATCGCCGGAACAGATCACAGCAGTTGTCTCGCCGGCTGCAGCGTGTTCCAAAGCAAGGCGGCACCGCTCCACTTCCTGCATCATGGGTGTGGATAGAAACTTTTTCCCGGGGAAATGGGGCTTGATCAAATCACAATAAACTGTATAGCCCACAATAAGGTCTGCCTTCTCAAGAGCCTTGACAGCACCAATGGTCATTCCTTCGTAGCTTCCGGGACCTATCCCCACTACAGACAGCTTCTTCAAAACTCAATCCTCCAATCTTTCTCTGCCACAGCCACTGTCACACCATCTTTCATGGTTTTTCTGACAATAAGCTTTCCTCCGGCAAGGAGAGCAGAGCGTTCGCACACATTGCCGGTTCCCACTGTCTTCCTCACAAAGTCAGATTCATCGAAATCGCCATCCAGAGCGTTCAGCTCATCAGCAGTATAGAAAAACAGTTCGGCATTCAGCGTCTTGGCACAGGAGAGCAGCCCCTCCTCCCCCTTTTTCACATCTATGGAAGCGATTCTTCCCACAGCCCTGATATCCAGACTGTTATCTGCAAACACAGTTTTTATCACTGAAAGAATATGCTCTTCCGGGGTGCCTTTACGGCAGCCAATACCCAGAGTAAGGATCCGCGGAATCAGACGGAGGGTGGTCTTGAACGGAGAATTTTCATGGATTCCTATATAAATGCCTATATCACCGGTTTCTCCGGGCACAAGCCCGTCAGGCAGAATGGAGGGCAATTCATAATCGGAAACAACCGGAATATCGTTTTTCAGTATAGCGGCAGAGACCTTTTTAGCAGCTTCCATAGAAGAGATTGCACAACAATTCTGCACTGCCCAGGCGTCGCAGGAGAACTTTCCTGCGCCGTCGGTGGCTGTGGTCACCACCGGGATTGCACCCAGCTTTGATGCTATCTGCTCTGCCAGTTTATTTGCACCCCCTATATGTCCTGAAAGGACAGGGATGACATATCTTCCCCGGTCATCAATCACAATCACGGCCGGATCGGTGGTTTTACTTCTGATATAGGGAGCAACAGAGCGCACTGCAATGCCGCAGGCACCGATAAATATCAGAGCATCTTTTTCTGCAAAAAGCTTTCCCATGTCATCGGCAATACCCCGGCAGATGCAGTCCTGTCCAATGCCAAGCAGCTGACAGAGTTTTCCGGCCAATACTGCGCCGGAATCGGAGAAGCAGAAAACAGAGACTTTCATTCAGAGGCCTCCCGGAACTCTGTGGAAAAGCTTGGGTCGTACAGGCAGGAGCGGGAGAAGCTTCCCTCCAGAAATTTTCCTACAGTGACCAGTGCTGTCTTTGTGATGCCGTTAGCCGCCGCTGTCTGGCTCAAGGTGCCCACTGTGCACCGGCAGACCTTCTCGTCTGCCCAGGAAGCTTTGTAGACTATGGCTGCCGGTGTGTCGGCATCGTAGCCGCCGGCGATAAGGTCGCCTTCGACCTTATCCAGAAGACCTGTGCTCAGGTACAGCACCATGGTGGCCTTGTGGGCAGCCAGTGAGCGCAGGTCTTCAGAACCGGGTACACCGGTTCTGCCGGCGGCCCGGGTTATGATAACGGTCTGGGAGACATCGGGCAGTGTGTATTCAGCCTTGAGAGCGGCGGCGGCACCGGAGAAGGCGCTTACGCCAGGGGTTATGTCATACTCTATTCCAAGCTTCTCCAGCTCCCGCATCTGCTCACCTATTGCACCATAGAGAGAAGGGTCTCCGGTATGGAGGCGCACAGTTGTAAGCCCCTTCCCCTCCGCGTCGGCAATCACTTTAATAATCTCTTCCAGGGTCATCCTGGCGCTGTCGTAAACAGCACAATCCTTTTTTGCATATTGCAGAAGCTCCTTGTTCACAAGGGAGCCGGCATAAATGATAACATCGGCATTCTCAATGTGCTTCTTGCCCCGCAGTGTGATAAGGTCGGGAGCGCCGCATCCGGCACCTACAAAATGTATCATGCTTCCTTCTCCTTTACTATTGTAACAAGATAATAGCCTGCATCCTCCGGAACCGCATCGGCAGTTCCGTATATATGTTCATCCTCAATGCCGCAGTTCTCCACAGCCTGAGCATTTTGTCCGCTTTCCTTGATTGCACAGAGAAGCGGCGAAAGCTCCCCTTTCATAAATACCTTTGTACCGGAAAGCTTCAGCGCTTCCCCTGCATTCATGCCGCCGGGAATAACATGCAGCTCCTCCCGGTCGGTGCAGAGGGGAGAACCCAGGGCCGCAGCCGAGGCGCAGAAGGAGGTCACTCCCGGAACCCAGACAACATCGAATCCCTTTTTCTTAATATGAGGTGCAAGGTATGCGAATGTGGAATAAACAGAAGGGTCGCCGAGGGTCAGGAAAACAACATTCCTCCCTTCAGAAAGGGCCTCTGCAACTGCCTTTGACCCAGCCTCGTATGCCGCCATACGCAAGGCCTTATCCCTGGTCATGGGCATATCTACAGGAAGAGTCGGCTTATCCTTTGCCTCAGGCACTGCTTTGAGGGCAATCCTATATGCAGAGCACTCCCCTGCTTTTCTGTGGGGAATTGCAATAATATCGCAGCTTCTGATAAGGTTCACAGCCTTCAAGGTAAGCAGACCCGGGTCGCCGGGCCCCACACCTACACCATACAACACACCCTTTTTCATGCGTTAGCCTCCATCCATTTCCGGGCTGAATCATTCTTGAAAAGCTCTATATTTCCAGTGGTGAATACAATCACTCCGATTTCCAGCTTCCCGGCAAACCTGGCACAAAGCGCCTCATCGATACGTTTTTTCAGCGCTTCCATAGTTTCGGCAAGCAGCCCTTCCCGGCCGAGGATACGGAGCATCTCGTCGGTTGTCACACAGTCAAACATGGCCTTGGCTGTCTCTTCAGAAGCGCCGGCAAGCCTTGCTGCAGCCCCCATCAGCTCAGCCCGGTGGTCACCCTCCTTTGAGTGGGTGTTCATAATTCCGCCGGACAGCTTTACAAATTTACCTATATGCCCGGCCATAAGCACCTCGGAGAAGCCTGCATCAACTGCAGCCTCCAGTGCCTTTCCTACATAGTTTGAGCATTTCACAATCTGTTCATCTGCAAGAGCATATTTTGATCTAAGGAAATCTGCACCGAAGTTGCCCGGCGTCAGTATCAGCATTTCATCCCCAAGGGCTTTCCGCTGCCGGATCTCAAGGGCAATGCTGTCGATGAGCGCTTCCTCGCTCATAGGCTCCACAATCCCGGTGGTCCCTAAAACAGAAATGCCACCTACCACACCCAGCTTGGGATTAAAGGTCCTTTTTGCAATCTCGGTTCCAGCCGGGGCAGAAATAATAACCTTAAGACCCCCGGTATAACTGTTATCCTCGCATACCTGCTGCAGCTCTTCTGTAATCATTCTGCGGGGAACAGAATTGATGGCAGCGCTTCCAACCTTCTGGTCCAGCCCCGGCTTTGTCACCCGGCCTATTCCCTCGCCGCCCTCTATCTCGATGGTATACGGAACTTCTGATTTCTCCACCCGGGCATAAACTGTGATTCCATCTGTCACATCCGGGTCGTCGCCACTGTCCTTTATTATTCCGCAGGAAACATATTTTTCATTTATATCAATATCCTGCAGCGGCAGCTCCAGCTCTATGCCAAAAGGTGTGATCAGATGGACCCTTTCCAGCCTGCGCCCTGCAAACAGCATGACAGCAGCCGATTTTGCGGCGGCCGCGGCACAGGAGCCTGTGGTATAGCCGCGTCTGAGTCTTTTTCCATCTTTTGTTATAAAGCTCTCCATCATCTTGTAATCTGATACATCAGCGCATTGACTATGGCTGCGGCGACGTTCGACCCTCCCTTTCTTCCTTTGGCAACAATATAAGGAACATCTGTTTCCATTATTGAGTTCTTGGATTCAACAACATTTACAAAACCCACAGGGACACCTATCACAAGAAGGGGTGATATCTCTCCTGCATCAAGCATTTCCCTGAGCTTCAGCAGCGCGGTAGGAGCATTGCCGATGACAAAGACAAGGGGCTTCTCAAGCCTTGCTGCCTTCTCCATTGAGACGACTGCCCTTGTGCAGCCCCTCTTTTCTGCCTCCTCAGCCACATCCGGGTCGCTCATAAAGCAGTGAACCCTGCACCCCAGCTTTGCAGCCGCAGCTTTGTTTATGCCGGAAAGGGCCATCTGTGTGTCTGTAACAATATCGCAACCCCCGCGCAGCGCTGCAACAGCCTGCTGGACAGCGTTTTCTGAGAAGATCAGGTTTCCGGCATAATCAAAATCGGCTGTACAGTGGATAACCCGCTTGACCACTGCCTTGTTTTTTTCGGGAATACCGGCAGGGAGCCCGCTCTCTATGATTTCCATGCTGCGCTTTTCGATTTCCATGGGATCGGTTATGATCATCACCTGCTCTCCTTATATTTCAGACACTTTTTATAAAACGCCTCTGCTGCCGGAATATTTGATGGAAGGAAAAGATGGGGATATCCGGCATAAAGGGTATCTGTCATCACTGCACACTCCCACTCCCTGCCGCTGGGCTTTCTTGCAGTGAAAGCATCTCCGTTGTCTGTGCTGTCCCAATAATGGAACTCGTGGGCCTTGAACTTTGTCCCTGCCGGACCGAAAAGCCCGTTTCTGCGTGATGTCAGGGTGATATATCCGAACCTGACAAGGTGCTCTGTCCTGGCAGAGGAATGCTTGAGCACGCCGCACATTTTATGGCCATCCAGTGACTCTCCCAGATATTGGAAACCGCCGCATTCTGCGATTGTCGGCATTCCCGAAGCAACTGCCTTCCGGACGCTCTCCTTTGAGTGGATATTTGATTCCAGCATGCCGGAATAAAGCTCCGGGTATCCGCCCCCAATCATGAGGCCATCGCTTCTTGCAGGAATCTCTTCGTCTTTCAAAGGGGAGAAAAAAGTGAGCTCTGCTCCCATCTCCTCCAGCAGATCAAGGGTTGAATCATAGTAAAAGCAGAAAGCCTCATCCCGGGCAACAGCAATATTTATAGATTCAAAATGCTTTATATCAGGCGGTATGAACTCAAGCTCAGAAGAGCTTTCTGTGGCAGCCAGAATTGCGTCGATATCAATAGTAGATTCACAGAGGTCGGCTGTCTTCTCAAGACGCTCCTGGATATCCTTTATCTCTGATGCTGTCACAAGCCCAAGGTGGCGTGACGGTATGAGACAATCCTCGGGAAGAGGCGGGATATAGCCTATAGGAATTACAGCCCCTCCGAACCGTTTCTGCATCAAAGCCCTGATGCTCTGATAATTCATCGGAGTCATGCGGTTGAAGAGCACCCCTTTTATGTGGCTTTCCGGAACAAAATGGAGAAATCCCTCCAGCGCCGCAAGGAGCGAGGCCCCGGAAGCTTTGCCGTCCACCACCAGAATTACCGGAGTATCTGTAATATCAGCAACTGTGAATGTGCTGTTGTCTGTCCCCTCCCTGCTGGTTCCGTCATAGTAGCCCATGACCCCCTCGATCACTGTGATCTGCCTGCAGTTTTTACAAAGAAGATATTTAAGCAGATTCTCATCACAGAAGAACGGATCCAGGTTTGTACAGGGCACACCGGAGACTCTCTTATGGAACATGGGGTCGATATAATCGGGCCCGCATTTGCAGGCTTTAACCTGCATACCCCGGCGCTGCAGAAGCGATAACAAGGTGCAGGCCGCAGTAGTCTTGCCGCTGCCGCTGGAGGTACCGGCCACCAATATTCTTGGCAGCCTCACAGCTCTGCCTCCGCAAGAGCGGCAAGGGAGCTTATAATAGCTTTCCCCTGCTCCGAGGCATAATTGAGCAGCTCAGAATTGAACCGGTTCAGCTCCCCTGCCGGGCAGCCGCAGTCTATGACAAAATCTACGGAATCTATAAGCTTTCTGGCCTCTGCAATGTCACTCTGGGAAGCCGGCATAAAAGGTGGTGTTTTCACCACATACTTTGCCAGTGGCTCAGCCACTGCAAGGTCGATGTCGTTTCCCAAAAGTATTCCGGCGGCAAAGGGGATGCCCCGCTTCTGCAGCGCCCTGTAATACGGTATACCGCAGCCGTCGCCGCCCACAACAAAGCAGCGGATTTTCCCACACGGGGATGCCAGCTCTATATTTCCCAGCCGGGCATTGAAGGAGCCGTTTCCAATATCGTAAAGCTTTTTTATGGTATCATCAGTGAATATCTCTTCCGGTGTGCCGTAGGCGGCAATATGCTCCCCTTTCACGCATACAATCTTGTCGGATATGCGCTGGGCAAGATCTATCTCATGGAGGCTCATGACCACAGAGATTCCGCTGTTCTTAGCCATGTCGGAAAGTATTCCCAGAAGCTCGATCTTATGCCGTATATCAAGGAACGATGTGGGCTCATCCAGCACTATCACCTCCGGCTCCTGGCATATTGCCCGGGCCAGCAGTATACGCTGCCGCTGTCCATCGCTGATCTGGGATATATCCTTGTCTGCAATATCAAGTGCATTGACCTTTTCCAGCGCTCCCTTCACCACCTCTTTATCATGGGCAGTAAGCAGACCGAAGCTGCCGGTATAAGGGTAACGCCCGGCAGAGACAAACTCAAAGCAGGTCATCATCTCGGGCCTGATGCGCTCGGTAAGCACCACAGCAAGCTGCTTTGCCACATCAGCGCCGCTTATCAGGCGCATATTCCTTTCATCCAGATATACGGTACCTGCTATTGTCGCAAGGTGGCGGGTTATGCTCTTCAGAATAGTAGATTTCCCAGCGCCATTAGGGCCTATCAGGGTCAGGATCTCCCCTTTTGCAAGGGAAAGGGAGATAGAGGAAATAAGAGGAACTCCGTTGTATCCGACGGAGAGCGAATCCAGCCTCAGCTTATCAGACTTCATTCCGTCTTCTCCTTGAAATAAGGAGCCAGATCACGATAGGAGCTCCGATTGCGCTTGTCACAGTGCTTATTGAAAGCTCTGTGGGCGAGAACATAGTCCTTGCGGCAAGATCGCACAGGACACAGAACAATGCGCCGCATAGGAATGAGGCAGGTATCATAAGAATAGGCTTTGATGTCTTGAGAAGCAGCCTGGAGATATGGGGTACTGCAATGCCCACAAATGAAATAGGGCCGGCAAAGGCTGCCACACAGGATGAAAGTATGCCTGTCATTAGTACCAGCAGAACACGGAATGCCTTGATGTTCACCCCAAGGCTCTTGGCATATCCCTCCCCCATGAGGTATGCCCCCATAGGTTTAGAAACGAAAAATACAATCAGAAGCGTGGGCAGAACAATTAAAAAAGAAATATGCACATCCTGCCAGGTGGCGGCAGAGAAGCTGCCCATTGACCAGTGGGTCAGGTTCACGATATCTGAATCGTTTGCGAAATTGATCAGCAGGTCTGTGATTGCGGAACAGATATAGCTTATCATTATTCCGATGACCAGCAGGATGGACATATTCCTGACCTTTCCGGTGAACAGAAGGACCAGCAGCAGCGAGAGCAGCGAGCCCACAAAGGAGGCTAAGACTGTTACCGACACCGGCATCTGATGGAAGAAACCGGTCATTATGATTGTGGTTATAGCCAGAAACAGCTTTGCACCCGAGGAGATGCCCAGCACGAAAGGCCCTGCGATCGGGTTACGGAAGAAGGTCTGGATCAGGAAGCCGGAAAGGGAGAGAGCCCCTCCCAAAAGTGCAGCAAGGACAATCCGGGGAAGACGTATCTTCCATATGATGTTATAGGCAACAGAGTTTGATCTGTCACCTTTGAATACAATATCAAATATATCCTTCGCAGAGATACTGACACTGCCGATATGGATGCTCAATATCACTGCGGCAAGCAGAAGTATGAGAAACAGTGGAAACACAATGCAGGAACGGATTCTGCTCAACTTACCTCCTTACTTAAGCTTATAGAAAAACGGCAGTTCGGAAACGCCTGCCCCTTTGTCTGAAAAGATTTTATGCAGACTGCTTATCATCTGGCCCAGAGCAGTTGTCTCCTGGTACATATTCTTATTGGTGCACCAGACATTGCCGGTCTTGACTGCCTTGAAATCTGCCAGAAGAGGGCTTTTCCCAACCATCTGGGAAATGGAATAGATCTCATCAGCTATAGTAGCATTATATATGATTATATCAGCATCCTTGGCCTCTGAATAGAAGTATTCCGGCTCAAGGGAGACTGTGGCCATCCTGCCGGAATCATCACCAAGATTGTCAAAGATGTACTTTCCCCCTGCCAGAGCAATCATCCTGCTGACATAATCACCGCTTCTCCTGGCTATGATTTTGCCGGATGAATTGACATAGAAGAAAGCGACTTTCTTTCCTGAAGGAGCACTGTCCTTCACAGAATCGAGATACCCTGCCTGCTCGGCAAACACTGCATCTGCCTTGGCTTCTTCGTTCAGCAGGGCTCCATAGAGCTTGATCCATTCCGACCGACCCAGGGGATGAACCTCGTGCCCCGACTGATCCACCAGCACCGCTATATCCAGCTGTTCCAGCTGCTTCTTTATATTCAGGGCATGCCCTATCATAGTCGATTCAACCGCCAGAGGACATTGAGATGCTGTTATAAGCTCATAATCTGGAGCATTGTATTTACCTGCAAAAAGGATCTTCCCCTCTTCCATCGCCTTCCTGGCCTTCGGGATGTACCAGCCCTCGGTCTTGGCACCGGAAAGCTTTATAGCATCAAGCCGGTCCAGTGAATCGAAAAGGCACATGGCTGAAGTGGCTGCAAGATAGATGTTCTTTATCGGCTGATAAAGGGGCGTGGCCACCTTGTCAGCACCTGCCGGAAGGGCTTTACCTTCAGGCACAATAAAGAAACGGCTGCCATCTGCAAGGGATATGAGCTTATAGCCCCCCTCGTAGTAGTCAACCGAGAACTGATTCGCATAAGCAAGCTTCATCTGTCCTGTAACCTTAAGGCCGAAGGACAAGTCTGTCTTAGGGACATCTGCCGTGATTCCGCCTTCTTTCCCTGCCGGAACAGGATTGGAGACCGAGACCTTGTGGTCATACCATTTCCCCTTTTTCCCCACCAGTGCACAGTCAAACTCCTTGTCCAGATACGGCACCGGGATATCAAAGCCGTTGGCTTTTTCGATAAACCCGTCAGAATGGGTCACTGTATCAACAGTAGGTACAATCAGAGCTGCACCGGGGGATACAGCATCAGATGCCTTGCCGCAGAACAGCTTCAGGATCTGCTTTGAAGGCATAGTGACATGGATTGTCATTCTGCCGTCCTTGACTGTAAGAAGTCCTTTACCGTTATAGGCTTCATTCACATGGAACATACTGCTGTCGGTGCTGAAGTCGGCAGAATAAACCCCGTCCTTAAGCTGGGCGCCAAGGACAGGGAAACAGATAATAACTATAAAAAAGACAATTGCAATTCTTTTCATCACAGAGAATCTATAGCAACCTGAGAATGAGAGATATAAATCTTCTGGATGGCAGTAAGCCGGCCAAGGCCTTCAATCTGCGGATCAACCTTGTCAAATTTACCGGAAGCCTTGAACATGCTCAGCCAGGAATCATCATCCTCGCCTGCCATATCGTTGTTGGCATGGTCGCCTGCAACAACCATGAGAGGGCGGAGAATCACATTCTTATAACCTGCTGCTGCAACTGTCTTGATAATCTCTTCGCAGGCAGTCTCTTCCGGCTCTCCCTCGACAGTACCGATAAATACGTTCTTGTAACCAAGAGCGTTCATCTGAGCCTGCATCTGAGAATAGGAAACCTTTGCAGTGTGGGAGGTTCCATGGCCCATGAATACAAATGCTGTCTTAGCTTTGTCGGCAGCTTCCAGTGTGTCAAAGCCTGCATCCTTGACTGCAGCGGCTGCTATTGCAACAGCTGTGGCTTTCTTATCGGCATTGATCTTGGAAGCATCTGCCCCTACTTCTCCAAGAAGAGGCTCAGCAATGACAACCTTGGCAAACTTGGAAGCATATTTGTCCACTGCTTCCTTAAGCTCATCATATTCTGCACCATGCATAAGGTGTGTAGGCTGGATGGCAAGGACCTGAACGCCATTCTTGACAGCCCGTTTGAGAGCCTGGTCTACATTGTCGATCTTCTCGCCGTCCCTTGCCTGGACATGGTTGATGATGATCTGTGCTGTGAATGCACGTCTTACTGACCAGTCCGGGAATGCCTTCTGGAGTGCATCCTCTATGCCCTTTATATCCTGGGCACGGCTGTCGTTGAAGGAAGTTCCGAAGCTTACAACCAGCAGCTCCTTCTTGCCGATATTGTCATCATTGCGGGGGTCATCCTTGCTGGCATCGCCGGTATCCCGGCCGAAGTAGTCAGGATCTGCCTCTTCGCCCTCAACAAGCTCCTTCTGAGCGTCGGTAAGCTTGTCCCATGCAGCCTTGGCAGCAGCGCACTGCTTGTCAGTCTTGGATGTCCATTCCTGGACATAGATGGCATCAATCAGTGCAGCAACCTTGTCTGCAATCTCTTTGTCTGTCTTTTTTGCTCCGAAGGCAAAGCTCGGGAGCATGCATACAGCAAGAACGATGCATAAAACTTTTACGATGTTTTTCATTTTGTTCCTCCTATAAAAACATTTTTCAATAATCAATCTTTATGGTGAAGTACAGGCCCCCCTGCACTCCTGCAAGCTTCTTTGTATTCAGGGTTCTTGTGAAATAGCCGGACATCTTTCCATTGTTCCCCACAGCATCTTTATCTGCATAGATATAGCCCAGCTTATACTGAACACCCTTGTCCGGTTTTATAATTACACCGGCTTCGAAGGTCTGGAAGGTCTTGTCTCCGGCCGCATTCTCCTTGTAGTCGCCGAAGGCAAATCCGCAGCCTGTGATCAATGTCAGCCA
>JAEEGL015991908.1_pt1 | contig 12888 bp, 11 predicted proteins | sample 9134231 | NCBI WGS metagenome assembly JAEEGL01 (sample SAMN16246548, study PRJNA631951) | gut metagenome | biome: gut microbiome; feature: rumen; material: fiber-attached | host: Bos | place: Iran: Karaj | collected 2018-10
GGCCTGTATAGATATGCTTCAGGCTATGAATACCGGTCATAGCGGCATGTCCACAGGACATGCTAATTCCGCAGCGGATATGCTTTCCCGTATGGAGACACTGACTCTGCTTGGAGCCGATATACCGCTGCAGGCCGTAAGAAGGCAGATCGCATCGGCAATAGATATTATCATACAGCTTGGAAGATTCAGGGATAAGAGCCGAAAAGTCGTCGAGATCACGGAAGTATACGGATATGAAGACCAGGAGATTCTGCTGAATTCGCTGTACCGGTTTGTTGAAGAGGGGGAGCGGGATGGACATGTTATCGGGCATCTTGAAGCGACAGGAAAAGAACTCATCCGACGGGAAAAACTCGAAGCGGCAGGATTATGAGAATTACCGGATGAATACGAAGGAGAGGGTCACCGCAGCCATCAAAGCGATCCTCATGATCATAGGTATCGCTCTGCTGTGTTATGACAGTATTTTCGCGGCACTACTGCTGTCTCCTTACATTTTTCTGTATATGAAGCGGAAAACCGAACAGCTTAAAGAAGATCGCAAATGGGAGCTGAATCTGCAGTTCGGTGAAATGATAAAGAGCCTGAGTGCGGTCCTTGAATCCGGATACTCCGTTGAAAATGCCGTTACGGAGGCATTTAACGACCTGAAGCTCACGCATGATGAGAATTCGATGATAATGAAAGAGCTTAAGATCATTATCAGTTCATTGAAAAGCAATGTCCCGATAGAAGCAGCATTTGAGGAATTCGCCGAAAGAAGCGGGATAGAGGATATCAGAAGCTTTTCCGATGTCTTTTCAACGGCCAAGAGAACAGGCGGGAATATCATTTCCATAATCAGGTCGACAGCAGCTGTCATCCGCACCAGAACCGAGTTGAAAAGAGAACTTAAGACCATGATAGCCTCGAAAAAATACGAATCAGATATCATGCGGCTGATCCCGTTTGCCATACTCCTGTATCTGCGCGTTTTCTCGCCGGATATGGTGGGTGCATTGTACGGAAATATGTTCGGGATAATATTCATGACGGTAATTCTTACTGTGTATGTTGTACTTGGCATGACTGCAGACAGGATAATCAGGATCGACTATTAGGAGCCTGGATTTCGGGGAAGGATGGATAACTGGAAAAGGGTATTTACAGGGAACAGGGAAAGGATGGATATCGCGATGAGGACAGCGATGGAAAAGAAGAGCGGAGAGAAGCCCGGGAGAAGGAAAAGTAAGGAAAATCCGTTCTCGGGGCTCGACAGGAAGGAGCATCCGTTGAAAAGTCTGTATCCGGCGGCAGAGGTGATATACGGATGGGCACTTAAGGCCGGAAAAGCAGATATTTTCGGAGACAGGCAGACATCAGCCTTACTTACCCGGGGAGAGGATCCTGAGTATGAGGTAAGGCTCGGAGCATATAAGACGATCTCGTATATACTGGCGATACTGATCACGACAGTCGTGCTTGTGATCCTGTGTGTGGCGGCTACTGAAAGCATGATCCTTTCAGGCAACAGATTGAGCCGTGCGCAGAGCGGACAGGGGGAATCTGTATATGAACTGACTGTGGAGGCGGAAAAGGGGATCAAAAATGATATTTCCGTCACCGTAAGTGAACAGAAATGTCCCGAAGACAAGCTGGATGAACTTTTTGAACAGGCTGCCACGAAGCTTAAACTTGCGGTGATCGCGGATAATCCGTCAGCGGATGAAGTTACCGGCAGGATCGATCTGGTAAAGGAAATTGCGGGAACTTCGATAAAAGTGAAATTTGATGACCCTGACCCGAATTACATTTTTTATGACGGAACCGTCAGATCGGAAAATATCACTGAGCCGGTCATTATCTATCTGACCGCGGAACTGACCTATTTTGACGAATCGAGGATCGTAACAATTCCGATAAGACTTGTTCCGGTACAGGAAGATGAAGCCGAAGTCTTCGAAAGACATCTTACGGAAGAGCTTACTGCTGCCGACCGGGCAAGTCTTAACGATCGGTTTATGATCCTGCCTGACAATGTCGACGGCAGGCGGATAGGGTGGAAGGATAAAAGAAATACAGCTCCCGGGATCATAGCAATGCTGGGATTGATCACAATGCTCGGTATTATACCGGCAAAAGGCGCAGACCTGAAGAAACAGGTCAGATTGCGTGAAAAGGAGATGATATCCGATTATCCCGATATCATAAGCAAGCTGAGTCTTCTGCTTACGGCAGGAATGACAAGCCGGGCAGCATGGGAAAAGATATGCATTGATTACACAAAAACGAAAAATGAAAGAAAGGCGGGAAACAAAAAAACAGAACGCTATGCTTATGAGGAGATGGTGCGAACGCTGTCACAGATGAATCTCGGAAGGTCTGAGAGTGAAGCATATGAGGATTTTGCAAATCATTGCAGAGTGGCCCTGTATCAGAGACTGGGATCGTTGCTTTCAAAAAACTTAAGGCGCGGCAGCCGCGAAATGATCGGATTATTGCAGGCTGAAGCAGAGAATGCAATGGAAGACAGACGACAGAGCGTAAGACAGAAGGGCGAAGAAGCCGGAACAAAGCTGTTACTGCCTATGTTTGGAATGTTCGGGATCGTTATGGCTATTGTGATCGTGCCGGCAATAAGCTCAATGGGAATATAAATTTACGGAAAAAAGGAGGAAAAGATGGAATGAAAGAAACATTAAAGAAATTCAAAAATGATAATTCGGGAATAGGTGTCGTAGAACTGGTCCTTATCCTGGTCATCCTGATCGCGCTGGTCGTGATCTTTAAAGGACAGATAACAAAAATAGTTACCGACGCATTTAATTCCATAACCAATAACGCTGATTCGATAATCAACTGATATGAATGATCACATTTACGAAAATGGTTCGATTACGGTTTTTTTATCTTTGATCTTCGTCATCGTATTTTCGCTTGTCATGACGAGCCTTGAAGCTGCAAAAAGCGCAGCCGCAAGATCATTTGCAGGGATGCTGCTGGTCTGTGCGGCAGAGTCTGAGGCAGCACAATTCTACAGGCCGCTTTTTGAAGAATATCACCTTTTTGCCATAGATACAGGCTTCGGAGGTCCCGCAGGCGATATTTCCAAAGTGGCATCGGAAATAGAGAGCAGAATCCCCTCAAATATCTGGAAAATTGAAAATGACGGCTGTACACTGTCGGCTTATGAAATGATCGCAGACGGAACAGGCAGTATATTTACCGAACAGGCCGTAAAGTATGAGGTAATAAAAAAGGCCGGCGATCTGCTGCACGGACTTGCCGAAAAACTCGGGATCGTCGGATCGCAGGGAAAAACCGCCAAGGTGCTCAAAAAAAAGCTTGAAGCGGAAGAAAAGATAGCAAAGATAGAAGAACACACACTGGAGCTCATGAAGCTGGTAGACGGGGTGAAGTGTAATATTTCCGGGAACGGCGAAGCACTTTACAGTACGGAACCCGGTTTCCTTAAAAGATTTCTGAACGTTCAGGCTTCCATGTATTCCGCTCAGATCAACAACAAAGATATATATGCCGCCCTTTCGGGAAAATATGTCAATCCGGCTGCCAGACTGGAGGAGCTGAGGCTTCTGGTTGTTAAATATGCTCAGGCGCTTGAGGAGGAGGAAAGGTCTATGGCAGATCTGGAGAAATTAAAGGATCAGAAGAAAATAAAGGAAACGGAACTGTACTTAAGCAGGGATGCGCTGGCTGCCATAAATGCCGTTATCGAGGCCAGAATAGCAGCACTATGGATCAAAGCCGGGCTGTCTGATACAGACAGTGAGGCCGAAGGCGGTGAGTCTGCAGAAGAGATATTTGCTGCGGAAGCGGAAAAGATACGGCAGGAATACAAAGATGAGATAATACTTTGTGAAACCGGGATAACGCGGCTTGAGCTTGAGATCGGTGAGATCGAAGCCAAAATATCGGAGGAAGAGCAGAAGCTTGAAAAGTACAGGGCCGCCACATCGGAAAAAAATAATGCGGTAGCGCAAAAAGCGGGACCGTTGCTTGAATTGTTTGTTGAGACAGCTTCATATGTCCGGGAATCGTTAAACTGCATAATGAAGATCAGAACTGCGCAGTCAGAAGCCGAACCGGAGGTTGATGAATACGGACTGAGTATTGAAGAAGCAGGGGAGGATATCGGGACCGAAATACTTGAAGATCATGAGAAATCTTATGGACTTATGAAGGAGTACCTCGGAAAGAGATCCGCAGAGAGCGTATTTGACATTGAACGGGCTGAATCATCCCTGCGCAGGGATATGCAGTTTCTTGAAGAATGCGGATATGAGGCTCTTCTGACATTTTCCGGAATGGATTCAAAGGCTGCATATGAACGGGCGGAAGCATTGAAGGTATTGGAAAGCAGGACGGGTGAATTTGTTTATGACGGGCTGGTTTTTGATTACAGCTCGTTTACGGCGGACAGCGGGGCTTCGGAAACAGGTATGGCAGATGAACTTACACGGGAATTGGGAGACGGGTTTCTGTCATTTATACTTAAAAATACCGAGGATCTTTCAAAAGAAGAGCTTTCGGCAGCTTTGCTGCCGAGCAGGATCGACAGTGTAACCGAAAGTGATCCGGAAAACGATGCGGGAGCAATGCCGGCAACTTTGGAAAATACAAGCGGAGCGGCTGCGATGGCCGATTCGATCGGTGCTTCCGATATGGATGAAATATCGGTCATATCAGGTGAGATGTCTGCTGAAGAGGACATATCCGATGCTCAATACGCTGATCTGAGCGGTGCGATAAGATCCCTGGGACTCGTGATGTATTGCGCCGACAGCTTCGGATGCTATACCGATCAGGCACTGACCGACGATACCGTGATGAAATACGAAAGAGAATATATCATAGGCGGGAAACTTCCTGATAAGGACAATCTGACCAGTGTGCTTTTGCGTATTTTTCTGTTAAGGCTTGTAACAAGCGGAATTCATGTGTTCTCGGACAGGGATCTTGGCAGCAGAGCGGAACTGCTGGCAGCCGCAGCAGTAGGATTTACCGGAATGCCGTTCCTTGTGTCACTTGCCAAATATCTGATCCTCTTTGTCTGCGCGATCGAGCAGGCCCTGATCGAAACCGCGGTTTTAGTGCGGGGAAGGAAAACGGCCGTGATCACCGGTAAAGAGGGATTTATGGCAGATATAGCCGATATTGCTGCATTTTCTCCGGATTTTATACAGAGACAGGCTGATGCCTATCCGGAAATAAAAGGCGGGATCGGATATGAAGATTACCTGGGTATCCTTATGCTGCTCAACGGACAAAAAAAGACCGTATACAGAGCAATGGATCTGATACAGGAAAATCTGCGTTATGAATACAATGAGGATTTTCTGATGATCAACAGTTTAAGCGGTTTTTCGGTGAATGCTTCTTTTAATGTTCCGGGACAGTTCATAAACTTCGGGGGATACAGGATCAGCTCGGAGTATGAGCTCAGATATTAGTTTTTTCAGGTTTCAGGCCGTCACATCTGCGCCTTGACATTTAAAGCAGCCCTTTCTGAATATGTTGCCGATGTTCATCAATGCATAAAAACTCTCCGTATCGAAAAAGACCAAGCGCATGATTGAATCGATGTCAGGCACAGATGTGACGGCCTGAGCATATAAAACAGAAATATGAGAAAGAAAAAGAAACATTTCCGTGCATCCCTCACAGTTGAGGCAGGACTTGTCTTCCCGATCTTCTTTTTTGCCGTAATGGCATTATGCTGCATTTTCAGATATCTGTATACCGAGTACACAGTAGAGAAATGCATGCTGAATGTAGCCAGAAACATAGGACGTTTTCCCGAGATAGTCAGTGCTGCGACAGAGAGAAGAGACGGGTTTGCGGACTCATTGCTCGGAGAGATGTCACAAAAGGAGATCCCACTTATAGGGTTGTCGATAACGGAGATTACCGGAAGAACGTCTGACGGTTTGGTTATCAAAGGGTTGCTGGAAAATGAGGTAAGCCGGTATCCTTTTGCCTGCGCAGCAGTCTTGAACGGGAAGAACGGATTCAGTTGCATGGGTTCGGTACTGTATTCCGAAGACGAAACGATACTGATCAAGTGCTCATACCGGTTAAGATCTCCGGTATCATTCTTTGATATCGGGTCGGTTCCGGTCAGACAGGAACTCGAATACAGGTATTTTACGGGACTTCCTGAAGTATCAATGCTCAACGAAGAGGAGGAAGAAAACGAAGAAACCGATGATGCCACTGTGTACATCACTGAGGAGAAGATCGTTTATCACAGATCCCTTTCATGCCCGAGCTTGAATCTTGTCATATCCTCATGTGCTCTTAACGATGTGGGCAGCAGGCGTAATAAAGGCGGCGGGAAGTATTATCCATGTGAAAGATGCGCCAGGGGCAGGGCGCCTCAGACGGTCTTTATTGCAAAGGACGGTGACAGATACCATTATAAACGGGATTGCAGCGGTCTGAAAAGGACAATAACCCAGATCGCACTGTCTGAGGCAGTCAAAACAAGAAGAGCCTGCAAAAGATGCGGGAAACAGAAGAACGGGGAAAACTGAGGGTGGAAAAACTAATGGAATCAAGGAGACTGTAAAAAATGATCACGGTTGTTGTTCTGACAGGTTACCTGCTATCTGCCGCTATTGCTGACATTTTGAGAAAGAAAATACCGGTATGGCTGATCGTCATGGGGATCTTTCCGGTATTGCTGGGGATATTTATGAGCCTGAGCGGTACAGATCCCGGGGAGGTTCCGGAAGTCGTGATCTCACATGGTGCAGGTGCTCTGATCGGGGCGTCTTTCATCCCGGTAAGTCTCATGACACGGGAGAAACTCGGAAAAGGCGATGCTTTGCTGTTTACAGTCTGTGGCGGAGCTGCAGGATATGAAAAACTGATGATCTTGATAATGTCGGCGTTTTTGCTCGGAGCATTATATGCGGCTGCCATGCTGGCAATGGGCAGACTTACACGCAAAAGCAGTTTTGCGTTTGCTCCGTTTATACTGGCCGGCTATGTTATGACGGAGGTATTGATGCATGGCGGATAAAGGAAGTTCAAAGGGATATGTGCCAGGGTCTGCCTCAAGAATAAGGATCGGGGTGCTTGAGGGATCGTTTACGGTAGAAGCCGCTTTGATCATGCCCTTGATGATCGCGGTCATATTCGGCGTTTTTTGGCTGTTGTTTTATATGTATGCAAGGATAAAGACAGATGCGGATCTCGACAGGGCAGCATTTGAGATGGTCCAATATATTGCCGCAACCGGAAAAACCGATGACGGACCGGGCATGACTGTTTTTCTTGACAGGAATATCCGTGATTACCCATATTTTACAATAACTGACAGAAAAATGGAAATCGGACATAACGGGATCAGTCTCGAAGCGTCGCTGAAAATGATGGGAAACAGAGGGCTTTCGGGCATATTTACAAACAAAACGGAAACAGTTAAGGCAGCTGCAACCGTAAAATACTGGGACTGCCCGAAAATAAAACGAACGATCGATGTTATTATTCAGACAAAACAGGAATAAAAGAGGCTCATAATGGTAAATATCAGTCATTGCAGAAGCCTGGGACGGCAGGTTATGACCGTTACGGGGAAAAACGTTACCGGAAAGAATACGGAAAGCGTTGCCGGGAAAACGGACTTCAGGGAAAGGATGCTTTCTTACAATCATGTGGAAGGAGTTCTTCCTTTCGATATCGTCAGTGAAGGCAGTGAGAAAACCTACGAATACAATATTGAGGATAAATACACACTTGAAGAATTTTTCGGAAAGAAAAAGCCGGACAGTGACCGGATAGCGGCTGTACTGAACGGATTGCTCGAAACGGTGGGTCGCGGCAGGGAATACATGCTGTCGGAAAATGATTATATCATCCGGGCCGATACTGTTTTTCTTGATGAAGAGGATAAAATACATGTACCGTATTATCCGGCATACCAGGTGGATTTAAGACAACAGCTGTCCGAGCTTGCCGAGTACATGATGAAAATAGTGGATTATTCGGATGAAAACGCCGTACTCATGGTATACGGCTTCTATATGCGGACCAGGGAAAAAGGGTATACCCTCAATGATCTTACGGAAAGTCTTAAGCCCGAAAAAAGGATACAGGATGACCGTGCGGATCATTTTGACGGTTCCCGGCCTTTCCAGGTGGCAAATACGGGAGGCAACGCCGATCTGCAGCCCCGTTCGGGCAGCAGTCAGAGTAGCTCACCCGGTTTTGCGGGCTCATTTCAGACAAACGACCCGGACGGTTACTCCGGCCGGATTCAGGCAAACGATCCTGTCGATCACGCCGGCCGGATTCAGCCAAACAAACCGGTCCGTTACACCGGCAGGAGCTTTGGGGCGAAAAAGGACAGAGCGTCCGGAAAGGCAGCAGTCATGTCCGGAAGCGCAGGATCAGATGTATCGGAACCTATAGAAATACGTTGTCAGGAAGAAGGGTATGTTAAGCCGGATCCCATAAAGGTTTTTGCCGAGAGTCCTTCAAAGCTCAAACTGACCGGATTTCTGATCCCTTTGGCATCGGTCCTTATCATATTTATCTTTATCGGTTCGGGACTGTTGGTCAATCCGGATACGGGACATAACGATGTGATCAAAACGGGACTGGTCATCCTGGCGGTTGCGGGAGTATGCTTTGAGGTCGAAAAGCTGATCTGGAGCGCATATGCGAAGAAACTGGCGGGCAGCATACAGTCTGCTCAGAAAGAATCTGAGGAGGCAACAGTCTTTCTGTACGGGGATGATTCTGTAGGATACCCGTTTTCCCTTGTTTCGGATGATCAGCCTGCGATCAACGTGAGTCATTTCCCTTACTTTGTAGGTAAAGATGCCAGGCATTGCGACCATGTCATGACGACTCAGGTCGGGATCTCAAGATACCATATGAAGATCGACAGGGAGGGGGAGGATTTCGTCGTTTCCGATCTCAATTCAACGAACGGTACGTTCATCAATGGGGAAAGACTCGCCCCGCATCTGCCGCATAAAATAAAAAGAGGTGATGAGCTGAGGATCGGCAAATGCATTTATTATTGCAACTAAGGGCTTTTTAGTGTATAATCAGTTCTCAGGAAACAGGGGAGATTTTATCGTTATGAAAGATTTTTTCAGAGAACTGAAGCAGTATGTGACCCCCGCCAATACTGTTATGATCGCAGTATGCGTAATCCTATTTGTTGTGGAAGGTGTGATCGCGGCTTCATCGGGAACAGAACCGATCACGAAGTTCGGAGCGCTCGGCTGGAAACAGGTTCTTGAAGATAAGGAATATTACAGGGTTTTTACATATATGTTCATCCATGGCAGTATCGGACATATTTTTAATAATATGCTTGTGCTGCTCGTTGTGGGAAGCGCCGTTGAGAAGATAATGGGCAGCGGAAAGTACCTGATCAACTATTTTGCCTGCGGACTGGTTGCGGCTCTTGTTTCGGTGTATTACAACTTATGGCTCTACAATCATACGATCGCGGCAGAGAAGTATTATGTGATCAGCGTCGGGGCGTCCGGAGCGATATTCGGAACCGTCGGGGCATTGCTGTGGCTGGTTCTTGCCAATAAAGGGCGTATCGAGGGAATTAGTACCCAGAGAATGATCCTGTTCATCATATTCTCGTTTTATGCGGGGTTTACGGCAGCCGGAATAGACAACGCGGCTCATGTCGGTGGTCTGCTGTTCGGATTTGTCAGTGCCATGATCCTGTATGACCGTAAGAGAAGATCTGTATAACTTGGAGGTTGAGCGATGAATGTTAATATCTATTACGGGGGAAGAGGAGTTATCGAGGATCCGACTCTGTATGTGATCAACAAGCTGACGGAGGTGCTGGAGGAACTGCGGGCTACCGTTACCAGATACAACATTTTCGAGCAGAAGAGCGGGATCGCAATGCTTGCCAATACACTGAAAAACGCTGATGCAGTCATACTTGCCGTAAGCGTCGAATGGTTCGGCATCGGCGGAATGATGCAGCAATTCCTTGATTCGTGCTGGCTGTATGCCGACAAGAACAAGCTGAAAAAGATATACATGTTTCCGGTGGTCATTTCTACGACAACCGGCGAAGCGGAAGCGGAATATATGCTCTCAAAGGCATGGGAGATCCTCGGAGGTACCGTGTATCCAGGAATCCGCGCTTATGTCGAGAACAATGTTGAGTTTGAGTCGAATGAGAATTATAAGCGGATGATCGAGAAAAAGGCCGAAGACATTTACCGTGCAGTCAACCAGAAAGCCATAACCTTTGCTTCAAGTGTTAATTCGGGTTCGGGAAGCATCACGGGGTCGGCAATGATAGATCTGACGCCTCAGGAAGGTGAACAGCTGTCCGAATATGTGTCCAACGACACTTTTGTCAGGAAACAGAAGGAAGATGTCGAGGAGCTTTCACAGCTGTACAGGAGCTTTCTTGAAAAGGGCAAGGATGACGACTCCATGGAATTTGTCAGGGAATTCAGGGCTGCTTTTCATGCGCCGGATGATGATTTCAAGGCAACTTATCTGATCAGGATGACTGATTCGGGAAGGAACTTGGTCCTGGAGGTGGCAGGCAAGAACCTGAAGTGCTACTACGGAGATTCCGACAAGGCGGATGTTACGGCAACGACTACAAGAGAGACTGTCAACACCATTACAAGAGGGCGTGCAACATTCCAGGGAGGATTCATGTCGTCGAAGATCACGTGCAAAGGTGACTTTAAACTGTTGAGGACTTTCGATCAGGTATTCAGATTTGAATGACCGTCGGGAAATATATTTGATTGATTTTCAGTGGGGCTGTCGCGGCGAAACGCGGCTGCCCCTGTATTGATTATTGACAGGTCTTTCTTGGAGGAAATACCTTTCAGGCTTTTCCCGTGCGAAAACCATGAGCTGGAAGCATATCGATGGTTACTGATGGTTTCCGACAGTTACCGACGGTTTCCGATAGTTACTGATGGTTTACCGACAGTTACCGCCTGCGCGACTTATCCCTCATGCTTGCAATCCTGATGGGTATATCGTATAATTAGAGAAACATTGTTTAAGTGTTCCCCGCGCGAAAATCGCGAGTGCCAAGCAGCTCCCACTGCGGTTTTCTCTGCATCTTTGCAGAGCGGTATTTAAGGAAACGATGATTTGATCATCATTTTCCTGGATGCGAGAGCCTAATCATACCATATAGCCAAAATATGCGAAACGGGGGTTCAGTGATGTCTTATTTGGCTTTGTACAGAAAATACAGACCATCGGCTTTCGACGAGGTAAAAGGGCAGGATCACGTTGTTTCAACGTTAAAGAACCAGATAAATTCAGGCAGGATAGGACATGCCTATCTGTTTTGCGGAACACGCGGAACGGGCAAAACTTCGGTTGCCAAGCTGTTTGCCAAGGCTGTCAACTGTGAATCGCCCGTCAACGCGAGTCCGTGCGGCCGGTGCGCCGCCTGCAGGGCGATCGAAGATCATACCTCCATGAACGTGATAGAGATCGATGCGGCGTCCAACAACAGTGTCAACAATGTCAGGGATATCATCGAAGAGGTTAAGTATTCGCCTGCCGAAGGAAAATACAAGGTATATATCATAGATGAGGTTCATATGCTTTCGGTCGGAGCGTTCAACGCTTTGCTGAAAACACTGGAGGAACCGCCGTCGTATGTTATTTTCATACTGGCAACCACGGAAGCCAACAAGTTGCCCATCACGATCCTTTCAAGATGTCAGAGATATGATTTTAAGCGCATCTCTGTCGATACGATAACGGAATGTCTCAGGGCTGAGATGGAAAAAGAGAACGTTATCGCAGAGGAGAAGGCGCTCCGGTATGTTGCCAAAGCCGCAGACGGATCGATGCGAGATGCGCAGAGCCTTCTGGATCAATGTCTTGCGTTGTATATGGGACAGGAGCTTACGTTTGAAAAAGTAATTGACGCACTCGGAACGGTCGATATTGAGGTATTTGCGAAGCTGTTGAGATTTATTGACGAACAGCGTGTCAATAAGTGCCTTGAGATAATTGACGACATAGCCTTTCAGGGGCGCGAGATGTCCCAGTTTGTCAATGATTTTGTCGGATATCTGAGAAATCTCCTGATCATACAGACTGCGGAGTATCCGGAGAATATCCTGCAGTACTCGTCGGAAAACATAGAGCTGATGAAAGAGGAAGCCGCGCTGTTTGAGGAACCTGTGATAATCAGATTTATCAGGGTGCTTTCCGAGTTATCCAATAAGCTGAGATATGCGGTGCAGAAACGGCTTCTTGTGGAGGTCGAGATCATACGCCTGTGCCGTCCCCAGATGGATCGTGACAAGGATTCGCTTCTTAACAGGATCGAAAATATCGAGAAACGTCTGGAATCGGGGATCGTACCTGTTCCGGAGGAAGACCGGCAGGAGGAAGATACCCCGGAACAGGTATTTGATGATGTTCCTCTTTCGGATCGTGTAAAAACCGCCGCACAGAACTGGAGCAGCATAGTTACGGCCATAGACAGCAGACGCGTACGGTTTCTTGCGGAACTGTTCAAGCTCGGTTCATCGGACGGAGAGAAGCTGGTGCTTCATACCGATAAAAAATTCCGTATGGGCAACGGCGAAGATGATTTCTTTTCACCTATTTCCGATGCGATGAAAAAGGTGCTGGGATATACGGTGGACTTTGTGATTCAGGAGGACACAAAGACAGATTTTGTCAAGAGGGGCGATCTGAGCGAAAAACTGAAACTTCTGGACAACCTGCAGCAATGAACGGGTTTAAGGTAAAACATTTGGACTCAATAAAGAATAATCTTGATCGGAGGATGATTTTATGGCAAAAAGAGGCGGATTTCCGGGCGGTGCAATGCCCGGCAACATGAACAATCTGATGAAACAGGCACAGAGGATGCAGCGTCAGATGGAA
>JAEEGL016765590.1_pt1 | contig 12888 bp, 10 predicted proteins | sample 9134231 | NCBI WGS metagenome assembly JAEEGL01 (sample SAMN16246548, study PRJNA631951) | gut metagenome | biome: gut microbiome; feature: rumen; material: fiber-attached | host: Bos | place: Iran: Karaj | collected 2018-10
AACACCTCCACCTCCCATGATGAGAAGTGTTAGACTTTTTCTCTGTAATATATATGTATTTGTTAAAAATGTTTGCTATTTATATATAGTTTTATATAGATGTTTGTGATGTCTATATATGTTTATATGTATATATAAATTGTGTATGTTTTGTAACTCTATGACTCTACTGATAATTAGTATAGATTAAAACCATAAGTGTGTCAAGAAAAAAATTAGCTGTGTTCGGAGAACATTGAATGCACAATGGCCGCGGCGACAGCGTCGGCGGCATCATCTGGCTTGATGACTTCATCCATTTTCAGGTAGGCTCGAACCATTTCTTGCATTTGTTTTTTATCAGCGTGCCCATAGCCCGTCATAGCTTTTTTGATTTCGTTTGGAGAATATTCATGGATAGGAAGCTTTGCTTGTGCGGCTACGAGCATTACGACACCTCTAGCCTCGGCGACAGAAATACCAGTAGTGATATTTTGCAAAAAGAATAACTTTTCAATTGATACACAATCTGGCTTGTCTTCTTTGATAATTTCATGAAGCGAATCGTAGATATCAAGTAAACGATCTTTAAGCGGAGTATGCGCTGGGGTCGTGATTGCACCAGCATCAATTAGAACCGGTGCACCTTTTTTCCTTACTTCTAACACGCCAAAACCACAAATACCGGTACCGGGGTCGACACCGAGAATTCGCATTAGGACAAGTCCCCGTATTTGTGGTATTTTTTGCGAGCAACATAAAGTTTGCCGAGGGGAGAAAGAGGAAAGATGTAAGTTCCCCATAGCTCTTCAACCGAAGCACGAAAACCATTTTTGAACTCAAAAACACCGTTTCCTGTTTCGGGACGAACGCCATAGAAGTTATAACGTTTGAAATTGTGCCCAAAGGCAAAGTTTATCATTTTCCATTGAAGTGCATATGAGCCAGCGACGTGATTATATTCTGGGTCAGCGCCAGAGTATAGATAGACGACCTCATGGCCATAGTAAACAAACATGGCAGCAGCAACCGGTTTACCTTCATAAAAAGCGGCAAGAACTTTAAGTTTATCTCCGAATGCATCGAACATTGATTCATAGTAAGACAGTGATTGGTCATGGAAGCTATGCTTCTCTGCGGCTTTTTCTGCAAGGGACTTTAAAATCGGGAGCTCGTCTCGCGATAACTCGCGAGTTTCGAGATGAAAGCGCGTGTCGGTGTATTTTATTGAATAACGGTGGCCCTTACGAAATGTCTTAAATAATTCTTCGGGTGAGGAAAACTGCGAAAGATCAAGCGTAGAAATCCATTTACATTGGGTGTACTCGCCGAGATACTTAGTGCCAGAGAGTTTCGGCGAAGTATCACCCGGCTTTACTATAGTGTTTGGGGATATTTGGAGAGCGAGACCATGACGTTTTTTTAGAAACGGCCTTGCAGAAGCAAGAAATGTTCTAATGAGACTTAAGGCATTTGATTTTTCGTAGTTCAAAACTGGGCCACCGGGAGCAGAAAAAACCTTTTGATTTTTAATAGAATTAATTTTTACGACAAGAGCAGCAAGAACAATCCTGTTTTTTGAATCTTTTAAACCGAGAATATATGCTTCTCGCTTTGCTGTTTGATAGCGATCATACATTTCACGCGACTGGAGGAAATTATCGCACTTTTGCATTGATACAAAAGCCTCAAAATCCTCAGGTGAAAGCTCAGTAAAACTATAGTCTTGCATTAGCTCTATTATACACCTACTTGACGTGGTTAATGAGGGTTTGACGGAGATCTTTAACAGGAATCACGAATTTATCTTTTATTGTAGCCGGCGCGATAGCATGAGTAAACCCAAGTTTCTTAGCTTCGGCAATCCGTTGATCTGGTCGGAACGCAGAACGAATTTCGCCACCTAAGCCAACTTCGCCGAACACGACATATTCTTCGTCTAGTTTTCGTCCAGCAACGGCAGAAGCAATAGCTAAACATACCGCGAGGTCAGCGCCGCTGTCATTAAGCTTCATACCACCTACGACATTAACAAAAATATCGTACTCGCTGAGTTTGAGTTTAGTGCGACGTTCTAGAACAGCGATAAGCAATTTTAGACGGTTTAGGTCGAAGCCAGATGCGGTACGATTTGGATAACCGAATGTGGTTTTCGTTGCTAGAGCCTGAATTTCCACAAGCAGCGGACGATTACCTTCCAGAGTTGCAAGGATAATTGATCCGTCGGTATTTTGCCGTTCGGCAAGTAGTGCAGCTGATGGATTCTTAACTTCTTTAAGCCCAGAGTTGGCCATTTCAAAGATTGCCACTTCACTAGTAGCACCAAAACGATTTTTTACGGCGCGAACAGTTTTGAACCCACCATAACGATCACCTTCGAAGTTTACTACAACATCGACCAAGTGTTCGAGGACTTTTGGGCCAGCCAATGTACCTTCTTTTGTGACGTGTCCGACAATAACAACAGCAGTGTCGGTTGCTTTTGCTGCGCGAATGATAAGGTTCCCGCAGTTAGTGACTTGAGAAACGCCGCCTGGGGCTGAGGATATTTCCGCTATGGAGAGGGTTTGGATTGAGTCAACTACGACAAAGTCAAACTCGCCACTTTCGATCGTTTTAGCGATATCATTTCCGGAAGTTGAGGATGCAAATGAAAGCTTGTCGGAGCCTGCTCCAAGACGCATGGCGCGAAGTTTAACCTGGCCAGCTGATTCTTCTCCAGAAATATACAAAACTGGGTTCGTTTCGGCGATCTTCGCACATATTTGCATCAGAAGTGTGCTCTTGCCAATGCCAGGCTGTCCAGTCAAAAGTGTAACAGATCCTTTTAAGAACCCACCGCCAAGAACTATGTCGAGATCTTTAAATGGAGTTTTAAGACGCTCTTTGGCGTCGGATGGAACAATGGAGTTTATATTGACATAATCGAGTTTTTTGCCAGAGATTTTCGCATTAGAAAGCGCGTTCTTCCCTTCGGCGCTTTCTGCCGGTAAGGTCTCTACAATAGTGTTCCAACTGCCACAGTTAGTACAACGCCCAGCCCACTTTCCAAAAGTCATACCGCATTCAGTGCAAGTATATTCGGCACGCGTTTTGGCCATAAGCTAGTCTCCGTTTAGTTTGTTATTCTGCGCCACAAACTACATTATTAGCGTGGACCCATCCTTCAAGGGAGCCACCATCTAGGTATTCTCCGTCTGTTGGAGCGGCACGCATAGTGCCTCCTTTTTTGATGTAGCTCGCGAATGGATCAGTAATCATATATTCTTGATCGAGTGGACCAAAATCATGAGCATGAACGTATTCAACAATTTCTTCCATGAGTTTCGGGGAGATAATATATTTGCTAACGGATGAAAGACCTGTCAGTTCAGCTTCGCTTGGTTTTTCTTTAATGGAGGCTACTTTATTGTTCTTGATTGTGATGGCGCCACCATTGAGGAGTGCGCTTTTTGGGTGAGTAATGCCAAGAAGAGCGGATTCTCCTTCACTCTTGACGGCTTTCAGAAGTGATTCGGCAGCAGACTCACCACCTGGGTTCCAGATGAAGTCATCACCCATAAAAACAAAGACCGGTTCGTGTAGATTGTATTCTTCTGCAACCATGGCGACTGGCACCGCTGTACCATATTTATCTGATGGATCTTGTGATACGTAGTGGATGCGAACGTCGTTTGGAAGAGTTTTTGCTAATTCTAAACGGTCTTTTTTGCCACGTGCTTGGAGATAAAGGTTGAGAGCAATGTTGTCTTTGTAGAACTCACGAACTTGGCACGGTTCGACGTTTGAAATAACCATATAAATGTCTGTAACGCCTGCTTCGATTAATTCCTGCACAGAATAGTCAACGAGCGGACGGTTGCCCACTGGGAGCATAGATTTTTCAATAATCTTCGTAATCGGGAGACGACGAGTTCCCCAACCTGCAACAGGAATAATAGCTTTGGTAATAGGCATGAGAAAACCTCCGTTTAGTTTATACGGCCTATTTTACAACAATTAACGAATCGCGCCAAGAGGCCGGAAAGTCCTCTAGACCTAGTAACGTAGCGATCGTAGCAGCAACATTAGAAAGGCCTTCGGTCTTTGCATTAGGGTTTTTCGTGTAATGATTGCGATTATCGGTGTTGTCGTAGAAAATGCAAGGAACGAGATTGGTTGTATGAGAGGTCTTAGGCTCGTCGTTCTTGTCCAATATCTCTTCAATGTTACCATGATCAGCGGTAATGATCATCATACCTCCGAGTTCATCAACTCTTTTTGCGATGCGAGCCAGCTCAATGTCGATTGCTTCCATAGCCGCGATTGATGGTTCAACTTCTGCGAAGTGACCAACCATATCGCCGCCTGGAAAGTTGAGACGAACAAACTTGTATTTGTCGAGGTTATCAAGAACCGTATCAGCTATTTCTGCAGATTTCATCCATGGGCGCGTGTCAAATGGTAGCGTATCGGAATCTATTCGAATGTGATCTTCCCCAGGTGCTTTGTCGTAACTGTTGCCATTGAAATAATACGTGATGTGGCCAAATTTAACGGTTTCAGAAATAGCAAGCTGAGTAACGCCGTTTCTGCCCAGGAATTGATTTAATGGGTCGTGAATTGTGATTGGTGGCACAAGCTGAAGCTCGGGGACGTGAGTATCTGAGTTGTATTCGGTCATACCTGCGAAGACAACGTCTTCTGGTTTATAATCACCACGATCGAAATATGGAAAATCGTTATATGTAAAGGCTTGAGAGATCTCGATAGCTCGATCCGCACGAAAATCATAGTATATGAAACCGTCGCCCTTCTCGACAGGCCCAACAGGATGATTCTGGGCATCAACAATGATGAATGGCGGAAGATATTGGTCTTGAACGTTTGGATCGTTGTTGCGGAGAGATTCAATACCTTCAACAGCGGAATGAAATTGATGCTCAGCGACTCCGTGGAACATGTCCCAACCGCGTTTGACCATAGGCCAATCATTCTCGTAACGATCCGACACGACAACCATACGGCCACCGCCGGAGGCGATTTTATAGTCACGGCCTTGTAAAACAAATTGTTTTAAAAACGATTCGAGGCGAACGATGTATTTCGGTTCACTTTGAGGCGGCACATCACGACCGTCAAAAACTAGGTGAACGCGTATTTTTTTGATGCCAATGGTATTGGCCATAACGATCATCTTTTCTAGGTGAGCGATATTGGCGTGGATATTGCCGTCTGAAAAAATGCCCGAAAAATGAAGCGTAGATTCGTTATTCAAACAGTTTTCAGTAACTTTTTTCCATGCGCGAGATTCCCAAATTGCGCCAGTTGAAAAAGCTTCTTCTACGCCAGCAATGCCCTGTTTAATAATCTGCCCAGAACCCAAGGCGTTATGGCCAACTTCAGAATTTCCCATGTCGCCAGGCATTATGCCTACCGCTTCTCCAGACGCCCTTAATGGGACATTCAAATAATCCTTTGAGATGCGATCAAGGAATTCGGTGTGAGCAAGACTAACGGCGTTGCCGGGGCCATCCGGCGCGATGCCGACACCATCCATAATAGCAAGAACAATTGGCCCATCAAAATGCAATTTATTCATAAGTATATTATACCATCCGAATGGCATACTGTGCATTTTTATTTATTTTGATTAAGCAATTCAAATATGTTTGCTTGATTAGAAACAAGCGTTTTCGGTTGTAGTGGTAAGTGTGGTTTGTTGTGCAATATCGCTAAAAGCTTCAGAGATTCCAGAGCCTCCTCCGCCCAACGTTACGGAATATACTTTTCCATTGGTGCTGTTAGTAATATTGCCGTAGTTACTGGCAGACCCACTTCCCCATGCGTCAATATAAACAACGTAGACACTAACTCCCAATTCAAGAGCTTTGCTAATGACGCTTGATTCTCTACCGTCGATTCCATCATATTGTTGATCCGTCTTAGTAGGAGCATCCGTCAGAACGACAATTGCACGATTTTGATTTTCCCATGTTTCTTTGGCCATAATGTAGGCCATGCCATAGGCTCCGGACTCTGGAATGTCGGATCCGACCGCCATACCATGGGACGGGATCCAGTCAACTTTGTTTTTGATTGTGTCGGCCGATTTAGAACAGGATTCATCCGAGAAAGAACAGTATTGTACTACTTTTTCATAATCGGACGATCCGCAGCCATATGGATCAGGATTTATAAGACAGTCAATCTCAGAGAAGGTATAAAGCGCCACTCTTCCGCCTGCGTTAATTACGGTTTCAGAAGCCGATTTAATCTCGCTGGCGGCTTGTTGGATTGGTACACTCATAGAACCAGAAACGTCAAGCAAGAAAGCAACGTCAGCACCGGCGCTAGTAAACGTGAGAGTGGAACTCTGCTTAGTTTGTATCTGATCGGGATTGAACAAACGAATGGTCGAAGATGATACTGATGCGCCGCCACGAGCCGAGTTCCAACAAGTTTGAATATGAAAATCATAAAAATCTGGTCGCGTTTTACTTGCATCGTCGTCCTTGCATTGAATACTGCTTTCTGACTTGATGGCGGTGATCCAAATACTCTGCGCTTCGCCTAATTCAGCTTTATCGCTGTTAAGCGAAATTTGTTGGTCGTGGACGCATGCATCTGACATATTAAATTGACAATCGACACTAGAAGAAGTGCCGTTATATAGAAGACGAGGATAAACCGGAGAAAAGGTAAACGCATCAGGTTTTTCTTTCTTTACGGTAAAAACGTATTTTTTTATGTCATTCTCGCTCATGGCAATCGGATTTCCATCGCTTGGGTCAATCTCTGAAAGCTTTTCTAGACCACGTGGATTTATTATGAAAGAATTTTTAGGAATAGTTGGAAATAATCCTTCGCAAACACTGTCCCTGCTAATGATGCGCGTGAAGAAATCTGGATCTTCTTCAACTACGCCGCCAGAGTATTTCCCGGTGTTTTTGTCGTAAGTTGACGGCTCGTAAGCGGTGTCTATGATCATTTTCCAAAGTTTTCGGAAGTTGTTTTTATCATTGGGCTCAGCGTCAGGATCTGTCGTTGACTCTATGCTTTCCTTTTCTGTAAGATAGGCATTCTGAATAAAACGTAGTGCTTCGGCTTGAGCATCGATTTCTTGACGGGCCATGGTAATCTCTAGATTGTTCTGGGAAGCAGCTAGACCTTTATTCATGAGGGAGATGGCGCCAACAGCCGCCAGACCAAAAATACCAACAGCGAACATAACCTCGATCAAGGTGTCGCCTTTTTTCATATGTTCTTTAAAGCGCTTAAGCATATATTTATTATATCATATTGTCGAGTACGTCTCTCGAAAAGATTATTTAAAAGCAGCTGGTGATATCCATAGAAGGACGCTGAATGAGAATTCCTTGGATGACGGCTTCGTCACGTTGGCCGCAGCCATGGCTTACGTGAGTAAAACCAAGCGTAATTCTGATGTTGCCGTTGTCGCTTGGATCCGTGTAGGTGGATTTAAGATCACTTTCATCGAGGTCTTTATAATCCTTGGCCTCACTGGCATAGATTTTATAATTACCATGATCATAATTTATCCAAAGGCCGAATTTAGGGCCTAAATGACCGCCCGAGATTGTCGTGCCGGCCGTCTGGATATCGCCACCGCTAGAGCTAATGGCCGCTGAGACTGGACCGATGGAAATATGAAATGTGCCATTAGTATGGTTGACGAAGAATTGACCCTCTGCATTGAGTTTGATATCGACAACTGTTTCATTATCAAGATCGAGATATTGTCCTTCGTCCATGGCGCTCACATGGTAACCATGAAAAGTGACCGTTCCAGTGCCATCTGAGTTGTCTTCAAAAATAACATGTGGAAGTGCGTCATCTGGATACATAGACGTTGGGTGGCTTGCAATGTTATCGTAATAAGTCCAGCCGCTTGTGAAGGTGATAGTGCTAGTGTGGCCTAAGTGTATTTGGTCCGGATTAAAGAGACGAACTGTGGAAGAAGATACCGATGCGCCACCGCGGGCTGAATCCCAGCAAGTGTGGACATGGAAGTCATAGAAATCTGGGCGTTTTTCTGTGTCGTCTTTACAAAGAACTCCACTTTCTGATTTGATGGCGGTAACCCAAATGCCTTGCGCTTGGCTTAATGTGGCTTTTGCGCTGTTAAGCGAAGTTTTCTTATCGTTTTTAACGCATGCGTCTGACAGATTGTCGGAATCACAATCTGGATCGGTAGTGGCGGAGTCGTAAAGAAGACGAGGATAAACTGGAGTAAAAGCGAATGCTGAAGGTTTTTGATTTCTGACCGTAAGAACACTATCTCTTATCTCAGCATCGGTCAATACTTTTATGTTCCCGTCGGCATCGGTTTCTGAGAGTTTCTCTAGACCACGCGGATTAATGATAAATGATTTTTGAGGCACGGTTGTGAACAATCCCTCACAACTGCTTTGTGCGCTAACGGAACGCGTAAAGAAATCTGGATCTTCTTCGACTACACCGCCAGAATATTTTTCTGTATTTTTGTCATAGGTTGATGGCTCATAGGCGTTTTCGATAAGCATTTTCCAAAGTCTACGGAAATTGTTCGAATCTGTAGCTTCGTCACCTGGGTTGCTTGGTTCTACAAGTTTTTCTTTTTCTGTGAGGTAAGCATTATGGATGAATCGTATAGCTTCGGTTTGAGCGTCAATTTCTTGGCGAGACATGGTAACTTCTAGATTGTTCTGAGAAACGGCTAGACCTTTATTCATGAGGGAGATGGCGCCAACAGCCGCCAGACCAAAAATACCAACAGCGAACATAACCTCGATCAAGGTGTCGCCTTTTTTTACGCTTTTTGGCGAATTATTAAGCATATTCATATTGTAACATAGTTTGCTTTGAAAAAAAATAACCCCTTAATGGGGTTATTTTTTATTATGCGCGTGGCACCTGCTGCGTAATACAATGAATGTTACCGCCACCGAGAAGGATCTCTCGAGCGTAAATCGTTTCGATTGTTTTATCTGGGAAACAGTCTTGCAGAATGTTTATCGCAGCTTGGTCATGCGGATCGTTAAATATTGGAAGGATAACTGCGCCATTACAATTGTAATAATTGATGTAACTGGCTGGTAAACGATCCCCTTCGTTGCGTGGGAAAGTCCCCTCGACAACATCAACACCTTCCGATTCTTCTTTGGTAATTGTGATTGGGTTCGGAACATGAATCTTAATGATCTCAAGTTTGCGACCTTTTGCATCGGTTACTGATTCGAGATATTCAAGATCTTTTACGCTGCGTTCATGTTGCGGGTCCTCTTCGTTGTCTTCCCAAGCAAGGACAACTTTGCCCGGAGCGACAAATTGGCAGACATTATCAACATGTCCATTAGTATCTTCATCTTTGTAAATACCATATGGTATCCAAAGAACTTTTTCCGCACCACAATAGTCGAGTAAGTATTTTTCGATTTCTTCTTTGCTCAGATCTGGATTACGTCCTTTATCTAGGCAAGTTTCTTCTGTAACTAGAAGCGTGCCTTCGCCGTCGCTGTGGACTGAACCACCTTCGAGGACAAAGTCGTCAGTGCGGTAACGATCAGTACCTTCGATTGCGCACACTTTTGCGGCGATTTGGTCGTCAAAATCCCACGGGAAGTAAATCCCATTATAAAGACCACCATAGCCGTTGAATTTCCAGTCAACTGCGCGCATATCGCCATCATGGTTAATAACAAAAGTTGGTCCAGTGTCACGAATCCAAGAATCATTGTTGGATATTTCTACGACGTGAACGTTTTCGAGATTCATGCCAAGAACATGGGGATATTGACTTTCGTTAACGCCAAGGACAACCGGTTCATGTTTAGCAATAGCCTTAATAACATCTAGAAAAGCCTTTTGTGCGGGCTTGGCCCCGCCCCGCCAATTGTCGGGGCGTTCAGGCCAAAGCAAGTAAGTCGCAACGTGTTCGGATAATTCTGATGGCATGTAGAAGCCATCTTCTTTAGGGGTTGAATTATTTATTCGCACGGCGTGTAGCCTTTCTCTTTGCTGCATTGCGACTAGCATTGAAGACGAGGACCTCGCCAATTACAACGCACACAATGGAGCTAATAAGAATTGGTTTATTTACGAGCGCGTCGAAGGCGCTGATCTTTTCCCAATCTTCTTTATTGAACTCTCCTGCGAGATCTTCAGCGACCAATGCTTCTTCCTCTTCGGCTGTGTCTTCTGAAATCAAATTAGCATCTAGCGAATCCAAAACTACTTCGTTTGGATTAACTGCGATCAGATTGGTGTTTAGTAGACCTTCAACTTCTTCCTCCTCTTCCTCAACATCTTCTACTATATATGTATAATAGGTTCCGTCTAAGACTACTACATCACCATATGCATATTCAGCTTCTGGATCGTATTCTGAAACAACATTAATAAAGGTAAAGACGAGAGAGGCTACAAGCATTATTGCAGGGACAACACCGTAGATGACACGCTTCAAGTCACCGCCAGAGATCCAATATCCTTTCTTTTCTTGAATGCCTTTCTTATGAAGTTTCATGAAAGCAAAGAACATTGGAATATAACCAACTAATAGACAAACTAGCGATAGATCGAAGAATGCCCAGAACATATTGGATAGTTCTTCGGCTTCTGGGAAGCAATAGGCAAGAATGATGCCGGCAATGGCAAGAACTGCAGCGACAACACTTGTCCACATAGAAACAACGACTGGCGCGCCATTTTTGTTAGTCTTAGCCCAAGACTTTGGAAAGACGCCGTCTTTAGCGGCATAGGCCGTAACGGAATAAACACCGAATTGCCAAGAAGAGATGTTTGCAATTAAGGTGTAAAGGAAGAAGCCAGCAACGACGGTAATAATGGCACTAATTGCGCTAGCCGAGAGACCAACTGTTTCGAGAAGAACCTTATATGAATCGAGAAGACCCGAGTTGGTTTCAAGTTCTTCGAGAGGAACAGCAACACCGATGCCAAAGCTTGGCAGGATATAGAACAAAGCAATCAAGACAGCACCGAGAATAATTGCTTGTGGTATTTGTTTCTTCGGGTTGTCCATATCATCAATGAACGTGCCGACGACTTCAAAGCCGAGCATGTTAAAGATGATGAGCGAAATGAAGGAAACGCCGGTCCAATCGATTCCGCCTCCTTGAGCAACGAGAGGCATTAGATCGTGCCATGATTCGATTGGGTTCGCAGAACCTTGCTTAGCAAATACATAGATGCCGAGAGCGCCAATGCCAGCGAGAGTGATGAATTTAACGATTGCGCCAAGGTTCGAAACCCATGCGGATTGCGAGATGCGAAGTTGGCCCAAAATCGTAACGATGGCAATATATACGATCTCGATTATAAGCGCCGTGACAATGGTTGGCTCCATGCCAAGCATGGTCATGACGAGAGTCGTTGCGAGGTCGGCAAGCGAAGCCATCCAAAGCGGAAAGTTCACCCAATAAAACCACGCAACGCGGCCAGCCCACTTTGGTCCGAGGGCTTTCTTTACCCAGGTATACATACCACCTTCAGATGGGTATTGCGTACCGAGCTCGGCTGAAATTAATGCGTATGGGATAAAGAAGCCGAGGATCATTATTACCCACCACGCGTACTGGCTGTTCCCAATTGATGCGGTCGGTGCGACGGCGTCAATCACGAGAACAATACAGACTGTAGCGAGTACGGCGCTGAACAGCCTGAATTTTGGCTTTTTAGCTGGCATTTAGTTGCCCTCCTTTTGTTGTTTTATGAAGTCGAGCGTTTCCTGTGCTTTCTTGCCAAAATAAAGCACTAGGGCACGCTGAGCGGTCAAGCGGTTCTCCGCTTGGTCGAAGCAAACTGAATTCGGACCGTCCATGACAGAATCGGTCACTTCTTCGTTGCGGTTCGCTGGCAGACAATGCATGAATTTACAATTTGGATTTTCCGTAGCGTTCATTAAATCGTCGTTAACTTGGTAGGTTGGGAAGAAATCTTGCATGTAGATTTCTTTTGGCGTTTCTTTATCATAAAGGCCATACCAAACATCTGTATAAATGAAATCAGCGCCTTTAAGACAATCGCGGTTAGACGTAAATTCAACTGAACCACCGTATTTTTCAACATTCTTGCGGCCAATTTCACGGAAGTGCTCGTCGAGCAGCTTATGATCAGGCCCGTAGTGGACAAAGTTCATGCCAAGTTTAGTAGTGATCATCATGAGGCTCGCACAGACTTGCGTGCAGTCACCAACGAAGACAACTTTAACGTCGCCCCATTTCTTTTCGGCAGGAAGGTTATCGAGTATGGTAATAATGTCGCCCATTTCTTGAGTTGGGTGGTTGTAATCAGACATACCATTTATGACTGGAATATCGGCATATTTCGCGAGCGCTTCAATTGAAGCGTGGCGATCGACGCGCGACATAATCATGTCACACATGCGACCAAGAACACGTGCTGTGTCCTCAATTGTTTCATGTGCGCCGAGTTGGATTGCGCCCGGTGCGAGATTAAGTGCGTGTCCACCAAGTTGCATCATTGCAACTTCAAATGAGACGCGAGTGCGCGTGGACTTTTGCTCAAAGAGCATCGCGAGGTTTTTGTGATACATTGTGTCGAGAGTCCCACCCGACTTAATATAGTCACGAACGACAACGCCGGTTTTAATAATGTCCAAGATTTCGTCTTGGTCAAAATCGGTCGTGTCGATATAGTCCTTTTTTGAAGGAACATCATGACTTAGTTTATATAAGTTGTCCATAAGTTTAATTATATATTAAACCTTGTCAAACCACAAGCGGGATGGACTTCAGTAATTCCCTGTTTCCCCGCCTAGTTTATCGTTCTGCCATTAGCGTCTCTTCTGACGCCGTTAGTATCAGTAAATGACCCGCCTTCGCCAGCCCGGATAATTCTTGATTGTTGCTGTTGTTGCTGTTGTTGTTGCGGGGCGATCGATTCGAG
>JAEEGL017365140.1_pt1 | contig 12888 bp, 10 predicted proteins | sample 9134231 | NCBI WGS metagenome assembly JAEEGL01 (sample SAMN16246548, study PRJNA631951) | gut metagenome | biome: gut microbiome; feature: rumen; material: fiber-attached | host: Bos | place: Iran: Karaj | collected 2018-10
CCTAAATGTATGCTTTTTATATTATATGGTAACACATCCAGGAGTGTGGCTAATTAAATTTGCATTTTGGCAATGTCTGCTTGTGATATTGCCGAACTTGATTATCACAATAAGGGCACATTTCTTGTTTCCAGAGTGCCGAATTGTTAGACAACATTTGAATTGCTGGGGAAATGTCAAGAAAATGGCTGCTTTTGCGTTTTGGAATGCCCTGGGCTGGCTGGGGGCCCTTCTCAGGAGGCAGGGAGGGGCAATACTTGTTAACAAATGTTTTGGTCCACTGGCAAATGCGGGAGTGGCGGTTGGGACGTCGCTTTCTAGTCATTGCAACACTCTTGGGAGCAGTATGCTTGGAGCGTTCTCTCCCGCAATTTATAACGCATGGGGCGCAAAAGATTACGACTTGGCGCGTAAGATGGCTTTTCAGACTTGCAAAATAGGCACACTTCTAATTCTTATTTTTTCCCTTCCGTTGTCCTTGGAGGTTGATGAAGTCCTTAAGCTTTGGTTGAAGAACCCACCGCAGTATGCTGGAGGTATCTGTCTATTTGTGATGGCGATGACTGTGATTGATAAAATGGCAGTCGGTCAGATGATTTGCGTCAATGCCAATGGCAATATAGCAATGTATCAGTCGTTTCTTGGGACAGTGCTTATCCTGACATTGCCGCTTGCATGGTTGTTGGTTGAACTTGATGTCGGTGTATATTCAATCGGTTGGGCAATGGTCTCGACTATGGCGATTTGCGCCTTGGGCCGCGTGTTGTTTGCGAGACGGCTTGTTGGTATGAGTGCCAGATATTGGCTGCATCGTGTGTTCTTGCCACTATTGTGCGTAATCGTATTGTCTTTGGTGGTGGGAACTATCCCACGTTTGTTTATGGGAACGTCTTTTGTTCGAGTCTGCCTGACGACAATAATAGTTGAAAGCATTTTGATTCCTTTTTCGTGGTTTTTGATACTCGATTTGTCGGAAAGGGCGTTTGTGTTGTCGAAGCTTCGTTTGGTTCTGGCAAAAATGCGAGGTGCTAAATGAACCTTTTGCCAGAGAAGGTCAAGTGTACTGGATGCTCTGCATGTTTTGCCGCCTGCCCACGAAATGCCATATCCATGTCAGCTGATTCGGAGGGTTTTCTTTATCCTTGCATCGATGAAAGTTTGTGCGTCAAGTGCGGACTCTGCAAAAAGATATGTCCATCATTGAATCAAGAATGCAGTTGTGAACCTTTGGAGGTTTATGCGGCAAGAGCTAAGGATGATGTTCTGCGAGAACAGAGTTCATCGGGCGGCATGTTCACGTTGCTGGCAAGGGAAACAATCAAAAGTGGCGGACTTGTCTTTGGCGCGGCGTTTGACCATGACGACTGGCATGTGTTCCATCGTGGAGTGGACAATGACAATGATTTATCAGAATTGCGTGGTTCGAAATATGTCCAGTCTGACATGGGTAATGTTTTTAGAGAGATAAAGGCAGAGCTTTCTCTTGGGCGAAATGTTATGTTTTCAGGAACGCCATGTCAGATTTTAGGGCTTAGAAACCACCTCGGAGCGTTCCAAGACTTTGTGAGGGATAGACTTTTGCTTGTTGAGGTTGTGTGCCATGGAGTGCCATCTCCATTGGCATGGAAGAAATATCTTGAGAATCGTGTCGCGGACGCATATAAAATGCAAGAAGGAGGATTAAGGAAGATAAGGAACATTAATTGCAGATGTAAGAAAAGCGGCTGGAAGAGATACTCCTTGTCAATAGTTTTCGCTAATGACAAGGAGTATATCAAAGACATGTATGATGATTCATTCATACGTGGATTTCGTGCCGATTTGTATAATCGTCCTTCGTGCCATGAATGTCCTTGCAAGAGTCTTAAGAGTGGTGCTGACTTGACAATTGGCGATTATTGGGGCGTCAGGTTAAAGTTCATGGAAATGGATGACAATAAGGGAACATCGTTGGTTTTGGTGAATTCAGAGAAAGGTCTTGATTCATTCTCCAAGATAATGGACTCTATCGTGTGGCAGCCATCCGACTTCAGCCATTGTTGTAAATCGAATTCAGTAATTGTTTTTTCAGCCAAGCCACACAGAAAACGCAGTATTTTTTTTAAGAGGATTTCTCGTTCTGCTTTTGATAATTTAGTTGAATTGTTGTTGAGGCCGCCGTTGATGCAACGTTTCAGAACTAAGTTGGGTATGGTATTTCGCAAACTTGGACTTAGAAAATGAAAATTGGAATAATCACCTTTCTGCCATCGCTCAACTATGGAGGAATACTCCAATGTCATGCTCTCAAGCAAACTCTTGAGGGCATGGGGCATTCCGTGAAGGTTTTTCGCCGTTCATCGCCTTGGTTTGACAGCACGTACTCTGGTCCATATTCAAATTGGGGGAAACGCCAATGGCTAAAATGTGCCATTCGGAGCGCATTAGGTTTGGGGGATTTCAAGAAATGGCTCAGATACTATAGGACCCATGAATTCCTTGATAAAAATCTTTCAATCTTGCCATGGAAATTTCGGACTTGGAATGATGCTCCTGAGAATCTTGATCTTGATTTGCTTGTTGTCGGTAGCGACATGGTGTGGCATTGCGGAGACTGGGGGAATCCCGCTCCATATTTGCTTGAGGGGGCCCCTGATATCCCTGCCATTGCATACTCTGCATCATTTGGAATGAAGGAACTTCCTGAGCGAATAGACAAAGGATTGTTCATTGGAGACGACATTCACGCACGTTACCGTAAAGGTCTTTCCAAGTTTTCCGCGATCAGCTGCCGTGAATCCGAGGGCGTTCGAATTTGCAGTTTGCTTGGTTTCCATGCCTCCCATGTCGTTGATCCGTCTCTGTTGCCAGATTTCGGATTGCCTCGGCGGCGGACTGATGGCAAACTTCTTATGGCATATCTGCTTACGCATTCGCCAAATGAACTATTGTCATACGTATCGAAATTGGATTTATTTGCTCGAAAACGCGGTTTGAAAGTCTGTGTTTTCACCAGGGAAGGGATTTCTCAGAGCCTCCAGTCTCCTCCTGTTCCAATTTCTCCGAAAAAGACTGTTAACTGGCTTGCGTATCTGTTACGTCAGGCGACGTCTCATACGGATATTCGGGTGGATGCGGGGCCTGCAGAGTTCATTGCGGCCATGAAAGAAGCGAGATGGTTGGTGACAGATTCCTTCCATGGTCTCATGTTTGCCATGAGGAATAATTGTGACATACGCATCCTGAATCCTACCAATGCTGAGAGGGCAACGATATTTTCCCGAATTGGTGAATTCGCTGCTCATATAGAAGGTCCGCTCTTCTCAAACGGCATAGATGAGGCGCTGACATCATTTGAGAGAGGGGAAAGTGTATCTTTCGACTACGATTGGTTGAATCAATGGCGGAAAGAATCGCGAACATGGCTTGAGAACGCAGTGAAAGAGGCTGTACAACGATAGTTCAGGAGACGAGTTGCTGTGGAGTTTATGAAGCGAGTGCAGTACTTCATCAAACCGTATCTTTTTGGGGCCAGTCCGCTTGACTTCACCGTTTCGTGTGGTATCTTCTTTCCTGTGGTGCATGCCGTCCTCTGGTTGTACGTGTTGCGATGCCATCAGGATAGCATGGATCAGGATAGCATAGACTTTCCTGTTGTCCAGTTTCCATTCTCCTGTTTGACAAATGGGTAGTATTTCATAAGTTATTAAAAAGCAATGTATTATGTAAAATAAGAGTATTTAGGTAATTTGTTGAGATTAAATGGTTGAAATTGGTCATTCGATGTGCAGATGAAGAGTTATCCAGATGGGGGTAATTCATAGAGGAAAACAACAGGTTTTACATGAAGACGGTCAGAAAGTTGAAGATTCTCTTTTCAATGTGGTCAATTGGTCGTGGAGGGGTCACATCTGCTTTCTGCGTTTTAGCACGTTATCTTGAATCGCTGGGATACGAAGTGAAGGTCGTCCATGATTGCCGCCGCAGAAAGGACAGCGCATTGCATGTAGTGCCAGAGCGGTATCGCTTGGGATGGACACCTGATGTCAACAGCCCTATTCGCCATGCTGGACGACCATGGTTCTGGTTGAATTGCCTTCTCGATTGGAAATTGCTTTTTTGTAGAAAAGTGGCATGGGACGACTATGACTATGACTGCTTTGTTCTCTTTAACGGATACGACCTCAATGCCTTCATCATGAGATTTGCAAGGAAAAAACCATCCATCATGTGGCTGCATGAGGTTACGGAAAGGCCGAGGGAGAATCAAAGCAGGCATGCAGGATTAACTAATCGTCTTCTCAAATGGTCAAGAGACAAGGCAATGAGGGGATTTGACGAATATGTAGCCGTGTCTCAACGGGCGGCGGAGACGCAGCGCGAAGCAAAAGGACTGAAAAAGACACCTAAAGTCATATACAATCTGATTGACATTCCCGATATTGATGAAAAGGCGAAGATGCCACAAGACGATATTGCGGGGGAAGAAAATGTCATCAACATTATCTATCTTGGTAGACTTAGTCCAGAAAAAGGCGTTGACCGACTTATTGATGCAGTGTCTGAAATCAGAGATTGTGCGAGTCAATTTAGACTATGGATTGTTGGAAAGAACGACCCAAATTCACGGACGGATTTGCAGGCTGAACTTGAGAATTTGGTCAAACAGCGCGGGCTTAGTGATGTGGTGACATTTCTTGGAGAGAAAACAAATCCTTATCCGTACTTAAAGGCGTGCGACCTGATGGTGTTGCCGTCCCGAAAGGAGGGCATGGGCATCGTAATTTGGGAAGCGCTTGTCTGCGGAACGCCAGTCATCGCAACCGACAGCGGTGGTCCCCGTGAAGCGTTGAACAACGGCAAGTGGGGCACGATTGTAGAGAATTCAACTGAAGGAATCAAGCACGGAATTCTGGAGTTTCTTGAAGGGCGGATATCCTTTGACATGAATAAAATTAGGGCTGATGTGATTACTGCGGATGAAGAAAATCGGCAAAAGATTAAGAGGCTGTTCGATGAGATCACAATGCTTGCATGAAGATATTGAGGGGGACTATTCCAAAGGCCGTTGGAATAGCATTGATTTTCTCAAAGCTTTGGCGTGTCCATCAGTCAACTCTCGTGTGTTGGATGGTACCAGTCATCGTCGTCTCGCTTTCCCTATTTGTGGCATTTGCCATAGTCCAGACAAGATTGTGCTTGGTAAAGAAGATGAATGTCCTTGTAGATAAAGGTATGTTCAAATGAAAATGTTGGTCATTTTAGTAATAAAAATCATTGGGAGAATTAAGGAATCTTGGCGGTTCTTCTATTTCTTGATGAAAAGGATGCCAGACAATCAGCGTATGCACTTTTGGCAGGCTCTTAAGAGGCACGGTATCGCAGGACGGATGAACGACAAGGGGTTCTGGATTTGCAATACGCTTGCATATACGGGGGAGGAATACAAAATCCGTTGCGGCAGACCCGTTGGAGGTATTTATTCGGCCATTAACTGGCAGCGGATGAATTGGAACAGCGATTTGCCTCGCCTCTGTACAGACAAACTAGCCGTTCGCAACTATGTGCGAAACGCCATCGGAAATGACTATCTGATTCCCATGCTCCCAAAAGAGGGCATCTTCTGGAAAGACGCAAGGGAAATCGACTTCGATGCCTTGCCTAATCGTTTCGTCTTAAAACTCAATAACGGCTCTGGCATGAACCTTATTGTGAAAGACAAAAGCAAACTAGACATTCAGAACACGAGAATTCTCCTGAACTCATGGCTGGAATCAAGTTTTGGCTCGGTGCACCGGGAACGTCAATATGATGGAATCGAGAACAAGCTGTACTGTGAGACGTTCATCGATACCCCTGACGGCAATCCGCCTGATGATTACAAGATTATGTGCAACAATGGTCATCCTCTGTTCCTTTGGGTCGATGGAGGAAGGCATGTCAACCACCAACGGAATATATACGACTTGAACTTTCGGAAACTCGATGTGCGCGTAGCCCATGACAATATCGACCATGAGATTTCGAAACCGAATAATCTCGACAAAATGCTGGAAATCGCCTCGAAATTATCGGCTGGTATTCCAATTGTTAGGGTTGACCTTTACAATATTAAAGGAACAATCTATTTTGGGGAAATGACATTCACGTCAGCTGCTGGCATTGAACGGTACGAGCCGTTGTCATTTTCAATCAGCATCGGCAATAGGATAGATTTAACACCATTTTTAAACAAATAAATTAGTTATGCCTAAACTCTCGATAATCATTCCTGTTTACAACGTTGAAAAGTATCTACGTGAGTGTTTGGATTCGGTCGTTGCGCAGACATTCACTGATTGGGAGTGCATCTGCGTAGATGATGGTTCAACCGACGGTTCGCCATCCATCCTAGAGGATTATGCCGCAAAAGATTCGCGTTTCCGCATTATTCATCGTGAGCATTCGAATGCAGGAGCATCCCGCAATGCTGGAATGGACATTGCAACAGGGGATTTTTATAGTTTTCTGGATTCCGACGATATTTTTGCGCCGAGAATGCTGGAATTCCTTATTCGCGAATCAGAAAAGCATGATGCTGAGATAGTTTCTTGCTTAATGATAACATATCAAGATGGAGATAAAACACCGCAGTTGAGTCATTTTTATTGGAATAGTGATATTGTTTGTTATATTAATCCTGCTTTGACAGAAGATATATTTTCAAAATGGAGTGGTCGTGCATGGGATAAGTTATTTAGAAGATCATTTGTCACTGCAAATGCGCTGCGTTTTCAAGAAATACGTTCATCGAACGATACGCTTTTTACCTACTCTGCGATAACTTTGGCGAAAAAAGTTATCAACATCAAGTGTCCGTTAATAGCGCATCGTCGTAATTCTGGATCATTGGAAGCAACGCGAAGTAAAGACCCCAAATGTATAATTGATGCAGTAAAATCATATTACGACAATATGCGATCACAAGGCGTGTTTAAGAAAAGTCCTTCGTTGGAACGTCATTTCAGGATTTGGGTAGTTAAAATTATGTTTTGGTCTATGGATACAATTGACACGGCTGACGCTTATCAAATCGTTCATGAGGCTTTCTTTGACATATCTCGTCTTTATGATTTAAATATGTTGTCACAAGATGATTTTTCTTTTAAGCCAGAATTGTTCAAAAGATTTCAGCGCGTTTTGTCGGGGTGCTCGCCTTTGGAATCTTCACATCTACATGAGCTAATGCTTGCAAAGGAGGTGGCGAATTTGCAACCGTTAATGAAGTTTGCGGACTCAAAAGACTATAAACTTGGCAGAATGCTCCTTTTTCTGCCGCGCATGATAAAATGGTTTCTGACATCGGTCAGCGAGCAAATATTGTTGTTTCTTGAGCGTCTAAAATATCAGAAGTAATTTCAAAACCAGCGCGAAATTACCTCAAATTAAAGGAATCATCGCAACAAAAACATCCTAAAAACAATTAATCTCGAAGAGCATGAAATCTCTTTCCAAATTTCTGAATAAATGTGATTCCCACAAGTATTCACTTTGCGTGTTATCATGTATCATGGCAACATTGGGATGTATTTCCCTTATGTTAGTGAAACGTGTTCTCAGAACATTTGGGCGTGTGACATTAGACCAGATATTGATACACATTACCATACCTAAGGAACTTTTCCCAGATGACATCTTGATGCGCTTTTGGGGGACGGGATGGAAAAGTTTTATTATCCTTTTTATATTGTTAGTTTATTGTATGATTAATGTCGTATTGTGTAATGAGGCAATATCTCGTTCCATTTCCAATCATATCAAAACTGCTCTGGCCATCTTTCGCCTAGACAGACTCTTTGGATTTCTTTACACAAGAACTTGGTTTGTTTTGTTTGCCATTTCATGTTTGTTCTTCACATGTTCATTTCTATACTGTGAAAAACAATTGAATATCATAAAGAGTCTGATTTCAATAAGGCAAACCTCTGATTTAATTGACAGTTACTATGTTCCCAATCAACTCAGTGACTTTTCACCGCCAACGACCAAAAGTAATCTTATTATTATTGTCAGTGAATCGCTTGAATCGACTTATGCGAATGAAGCGCTTTTTCACGAAAACCTTATAAGGGAGTTGACAAAATACAGGAAGTCTGGCAATCATGTGGAAGATCTGTTTAAGGTTCATGGATGTACATGCACTATCACATCACTTTATGCCCAGCAATATGGTTTGCCAATCCTTTACTTGAGGTCTCCTACAGGAACTCCTGTAAAAAACAACTTGTTCTATAAAAAATGCATTTCCGTGTTTGATGTGTTGAATGCCAATGGTTATTCCACAGGACATCTACAAGGTGCAACTCTTAAATTTGCTTCACACGACATGTTGTACAACTCCATTTGTAATGCAAATGTCATAGGCTTTCATGAGATTCCAAAAGAACTATACTCAAGTCGTCAGAAATGGGGGCTTTGGGATAGCGACCTTTTTGAGATTGCCAAGAAAGAGATTACTGAAATGGCGAAAAAAGAACCATTTGCGCTATCCATTCTCACTGTTGATACTCATTGGAATAATACTTTACAGCCTGGCGCTGAAAGAGAGCATGGCGGAGGACAAGAAGACATTATTCGTCTTCAGTCAAAATTGATAGACAAATTTATTCAATGGATACAGGAATCCGAATTTGGTGAGAACACGGTCATAGTTCTGTTGGGAGACCATTTTTTGATGGCGCACAAAATAGGGAGTATCTCATTGTTGGATGAAAACTCCAGAAGAATTTTCAATGTGATTCTGAATTCCAAAGCAAAGAACGTAATACAGCCAAATCGCAAGGCGGCTGTTTTTGATTTTGCGCCAACGGTTCTTGATGCGCTGGGCTTTGAGTGGCCTACACACGCTTTGGGCGTTGGCCGTTCGCTTTATCATGACGAGCCAACAATAATGGAAACTCATGGCTTGGACTACTATAATAAGGAATCATTAAAGCGGTCAAAATTTTATCTTAAATTAATCACCCAATAAGTTATAATGGGAAGAGAGTGCCAGTTTTGATTCACTAAGTCATTTTAGTCTATGAAAGTTGCACATGTATTGCGGCGCTTCACGTTTGAAGAGTGGGGCGGTACAGAGACCGTCGTATGGAATCTGGTCCAACGCCAGCGGAGCGGCGGTGTTGATGTTGAGATGCTTTGTACGAGCGCACTGTCCGTTCCTGGAGAAGAGATTCGTGACGGCATTCGAATCAGGAGATTCGGCTACTGGTATCCCTATTTTCCAATGTCTGCCCAATGCAGGATGGAACTTGACAAGAAAGGCGGGAATCCGTTTACGCCTCAATTGTTCAAGGCATTGGAGCAGGGTGGTTTCGACGTTATCCACATTCACAGCGGCGGAAGGATAGCGGTGCAATGCACTATTCTGGCGCATCGTCTTGGAATTCCATGTTTGATTAGTCTCCATGGCGGTTTTGCAGATGTCCCGAAAGAGGAGCTGGAGAAGCTGATGGCTCCTGTCAAAGGCAAATTCCACTATGGTGGTGTTCTTGACAGAGTTTTGGGATTGCGGCGGAATGCCGTAGAGAATTCTGATGCTGTATTGTGTATTAGTAGAGGAGAAGAGAGAATCCTTTCAGAGCGTTTTCCTGGACACAGGATTTGCTATCTTCCGAACGGAGTCGATTGTGCGTCGTTTAAGACGAAGCCTGATTGTTCTCCTCGAAACGAATGGGGTATTCCGAAAGAGCGTCATCTCATTCTCTGCATCTCTCGAATTGACTACCAGAAAAACCAGAAGATCCTTCTGGAACTCTTGGCAAGGCATGATGATGCACATCTGCTTCTGATAGGGCCGATTACATCGCAATGGTATCATCAAGAGATAATCGGACGTGCCGCAGAACTTGGTGTGTCACAGCGACTGACAATCATTCCAGGGCTTTCGCCAAACGATGCGCGCCTCAAGGCGATTCTACATGAGGCGGATGTGTTTATATTGCCGTCGATTCACGAGCCTTTCGGCATTGTCGTGCTTGAGGCATGGGCGAGTGGCCTGCCAGTAATCGCGTCGAACGCTGGCGGCATCAAGGATTTTGTCGTGAATGGGCACAATGGCCTACTTTTTGAACCGCAGGACGTTGATGCTCTTGACAGAGCATATCTGAATCTGAAGCAGAATCCTGAATTACAATCTAAACAAGTTTCTACTGCGCTGGTTGATGTCGAAAACTATAGTTGGGAAAGCGTGTCCAGCCGTCTCATGGGAATCTACCAGAGTCTGCTCAAAGATAAACAAGTTGTCAAATAGTACAGTGACATCATTGTTATCTTTGAATTAAGTGTGAGATTGGCATGATTTGTGTTTGAAAAAGTCTGGATAGAGCGTGTTTTAGCTTTGAAAAATGTGGTAAAAATGCTATATTTATATTTGTGCTCGTTTCAGAGTTGAAGAAGGCAAAATAATCAATGAAACCACTTTTTTCAATAGTCGTTCCATGCTGCAACGTAGGCAAGTACATACGAGAATGTTTGGAGTCAATGGTTAAACAGTCTTTTGAGGACTGGGAGTGTCTGTGCATTATTGAAGACTCGACAGATGACACAGAAAGCATTGTGCGGGAATTCGCTAAAAAAGACATGCGTTTCCGCGTATTTACTCAACCCCGAAGCGGTTCAGTCTCCGTGCCACGAAATGTAGGCACTGAAAAGGCCATGGGCGAATACATCATTTTCTGTGACGGCGATGACTCCATTGCCGAGAATTCGCTAGCCAAAATTGCAGAACGAATAAAAGAACGTCCTGGGGCAGACATTTATGCCTGCGCCATTTGGGAATATAAAGACGGCGGAGAGTACATCCGCCTCATAGACAACTTCCTGCCTGACGCACCAGCGGAACTATCGGGCCATGACGCTGTACTGCTTCTTTATAATTTTTGGAAAAAAACGAGCCCCATGCTTCAGGAGAATGTCTGGCGCAGGGATTTTCTGAACATGCACAATCTCCGCTGTATTCCAGGACTCTTCAATCAGGACAGCGAGTTCTTTCCCAGAGCACTATATTATGCGCAACGCATAGTGCCGCTCCATGTTATTTTATATCTTTACAGACGGCACTCTCAATGCATTACTTTGAGGTCACATAAGGTTGATTTTAGAATTCAGCACTGGGCTGTGATTCTCAAATCTCTATTTGCGTTTCATGCCAGAGAATCTGTGAAGCCTGGTTTTGACAAGCGCATTGCAGAATGTTGGGCGCGAGAGTGGCTTGATCAGTTGTATGATAAATGGTTTCGCTTGCCTGCCATCAAATCAATCCCACGTGAAAAACGTCTAGAGACTCTTAGAATCATGTTTGCCGATGGTTTTGATGATTTGAACAAGATAGGTAAAATGGCGTCCTTTTCTAAAAGGATGGGGCTCATTTTTGTTAAGCTCTTTGTTTTGCATAAAAGTCTTTGCGTGGTGATTGAAATGTTGTTTGATCGTATTTTTTTCCCTTTGGCCGACATTAAACACAGATGTGGTAAACATTTCCTCGTTAGTCATGAAGATTATACTAGATGATGCCTAAAGTAATTGCATTTTTGTTAACCATTAGGTCCTGTGTAATGTGAAATTATCTCTATGTTTAGAATCGACACATTTGCAGTTGCCGCAAATATGAAAAATTAATGTTATTGAGTTTGCATATTGAATACTCGGAATTAAATTAAGGGCAAATTTCTCCTGAAGTTGTTGATTTAAGAGGGAAAGTGATGAAAAACGTTCATGATATCGAGCCAGAGTTAGAGGTAAATGCGTAATTGATTTATACTTGTTAATAAAATTATTATACCATGAATCCATTTTTCTCAATTATAATTCCTTGCTGCAACGTCGGAAAATACATACGTGAGTGCCTGGAATCCATAACAAGTCAGTCTTTTGAGAATTTCGAGGTGCTCACGATTATTGAAGATTCTACGGACGATACAGAGCAGATAGTATTGGAATTTGCAGAAAAGGACAAGCGCATCAGAGTGTTCAAACAACCGCGCAGTGGTTCAGGCGCAATGCCACGCAACACTGGTATGAACAATGCGACTGGCGATTATCTCCTTTTCTGTGACGGCGATGACTCTATTGCGGAAAACTCGCTTTCATTGTTGTCTGAACAAGTTTTGGCACGACCTGGCGCAGACATTTATGCCTGCGCAATCAGGGAGTATATGGACGGCGGAGAAGATATCCGCATCATTGACAATTACCCTAAAGATGCCCCTGTTGAATTATCAGGCCATGAAGCAGTGCTGATTCTGTATAAATTATGGAAAAAGCCTAGTCCTATGTTACAGGAGAATGTATGGCGAAGGGATTTCATCAATGAGCATAATTTGCGGTGTATTCCGGGAATTGTCTATGAGGATACCGAAGTATTCGAACGCGCACTGTATCTTGCAAAGCGAATTGTGCCGCTTCATGTGCCGTTCTATAATTATCGCCGACATCCAGAGTCCATCATGTTGATTAATCATGAAGCTGATTATTTTTGTTGGAACATGGCTAAAGTCCTCAAGTCTCTTTTTGCCTTTTCCGCCAAAGAGTTGCAAAGGCCAGACTTTGATAAACGCATTGCTGCATGCTGGGCAAGGGAATGGATTGATATTCTGTTTTTTGATTGGTTTGGATGGCAGGCTATTAAGACGATTCCTCGTCAAAAGCGTCTGGAGACGCTTAAGATTATCTTTGAAGATGGATTTGGCAATGTGAAGAAACTGGCTTTAAACACGAGTGTAGCAAGACGCTCTCTTCTCGTTCCTGTTCAACTCTTTGTCGTTTGTCCATTTTTGGCATGGCCAATTGAACTGTTTTTCCAAAAGGTCGCTTTCCCATTTGCGTTATTGAAAAACAAGAATAAAAAAGTTGCTTGCAAATTGCATGGGC
>JAEEGL010477995.1_pt1 | contig 12887 bp, 11 predicted proteins | sample 9134231 | NCBI WGS metagenome assembly JAEEGL01 (sample SAMN16246548, study PRJNA631951) | gut metagenome | biome: gut microbiome; feature: rumen; material: fiber-attached | host: Bos | place: Iran: Karaj | collected 2018-10
GAGCGCCAGACAACGACAGGAGGATGAAACATGATCAATCTTCAGGAAATGCCCAAACTCGGATTCGGCCTGATGAGACTGCCCGAAAAGGACGGAAAGATCGACCATGAAGAAGTCTGCCGCATGGTGGACGCTTATATGGAGGCAGGACTGAACTATTTTGACACTGCTTACGTGTATCACGGCGGAAAATCGGAAGTTGAGGCAAGAGAGGCGATCGTCAAAAGATATCCCAGAGACCGTTTTACGCTTGCGACCAAACTGCCGATCTGGGAAATGAAAACAAAAGAAGACCGTGACCGGATTTTTGAGGAGCAGCTTACGAGGGCAGGTGTTGATTTTTATGATTTTTACCTGCTGCATTCCATTGAGGACGGAAACATTGACAGATATGAGAACCTGGACTGCTTCAACTGGGGGATGCAAAAGAAGAAAGAGGGAAAGATCAGACATTTCGGTTTTTCGTTCCACGGAAGTCCGGAGCTTTTGGAGCGTGTGCTTGATGCGCATCCCGAGACGGAATTTGTACAGATCCAGTTAAATTATGCGGACTGGACCAATCCGGTCGTCAGGTCCGGCAAACTTTATGAGATCCTTCATAAGAGGCAGATCCCGATGATCATCATGGAGCCGGTCAAAGGCGGCACGCTCGCAAGCCTGAAGCCGGAACTGGAAGCAAAATTCAAAGCCGTCAGACCGGACGCTTCCATAGCATCGTGGGCGCTTCGTTTTGTGGGCTCGCTCCCCGGCGTGATGACCATTCTTTCCGGCATGACGCATGAGGATCAGATGCGGGACAACATCGGGACCTTTACGAAGTTTGAACCGCTGACGGATGAGGAAAAGAAGACCGTGGACGAGGTGACGGCGATCATGCTCGACATTCCGCAGATCGGCTGTACGGCCTGCAGATACTGTACCGACGGCTGTCCGATGAAGATCGCCATTCCGGATGTATTCCGTTCGATGAATACGATGACGCTTTACAACGAGGAGTTCAGGCCGAAAGCATTCTATAACGGGCTGATCGATGCCGGAAACGGCAGGGCATCGGACTGCATCGGATGCGGACAGTGTGAAGGCGTATGCCCGCAGCATTTACCGATCATCAGTCTATTGCAGGACGCGGCCGAAAAATTTGACAAACAGTAGGAGAGGTCATGAGCAGGCATCAGCATTTCACAGAGAAGGTTCGAAAATATATCTCTGATCCGACAGTCAATATCAGGGACAGGGCATTTATGCTGTTCTCGATCCTGGTGCTGATCGCGTTATTTGCTGCTATTCCCTGCGGCCTGATCATGAAGGAACCCTTATCCGCCACACTTTCCACGCTTGTCGGCGCGATTCTTTTTTCCCTGTATGTTTATATCGCCTACAGGAAACGCAGGATCGCCAGGGCCAGAGTCGTGCTTTCCGTTGTGGTCGTTTTCGTTTTCCTTCCGGCGATGTTTTTTACAAACGGCGGCGGGAGCGGCGGAGCGCCTTTGTGGCTTCTGCTCGGGACGATCTACATCGCGCTGATCCTCGAAGGAAAATTCAAGTATGTGATGCTCGTGCTCAACGCGCTCATCCTTACGGCCTGCTGGATCATCGGTTATTATTACCCGAATCTTGTAACGGAATATTCGAGAGGTCAGAATTATTTTGACGCGCTGGCGGCTCTTGTCATTGTCGGCGCGATCGTCTATACGCTGTTTTCTTTCCAGTTCAGTCTCTACAAAAAGGACGCCGAAAACAAGAACCTGCGCCGCCTGTTCGAACAGACCGCAACGGCTCTTGTAAACGCGATCGATGCCAAGGACAAGTATACACACGGTCATTCCGCGCGTGTTGCCGAATATTCGAAAAAGATCGCGCAGTTAAGCGGCAAGTCGGAAGAAGAATGCGACGAGATCTATTATGCGGCGCTGCTTCACGATGTCGGTAAGATCGGTATCTCGGAGAAGATCATCAACAAGGAAGGAAAACTTACCGACGAAGAGTACGGCGTGATCAAGCAGCATCCGGTGCTCGGCGCGCAGATCTTAAGCAGCATCAACGAATATCCGGATCTTCTGATCGGCGCGAAATATCACCACGAGCGCTATGACGGCAGAGGATACCCGGACAAGCTGAAAGGGGAGGATATCCCGGAGATCGCGAGGATCATTTCCGTGGCGGATGCCTATGATGCGATGACTTCCAAGAGAAGTTACCGTGAGCCGATCCCGCAGCAGAGCGTGCGGGAAGAGATCGTCAAAGGCTCCGGTTCGCAGTTTGATCCAAAGTTCGCCAAACTCATGCAGCATCTGATCGATCTGGATACCGAATATGACATGAAGGAAAAGATCGGTGTGCAGGAACTGGCCGGAAAAGACGAGATCGACTGCTATAATTTCTTAGATCAGATCTCCGAGGGGATCGTTGTGGGACCTGCCCCGCAGCCGAGGCGCATCCGCTTAAAATGCGAGCCGCTGGATCCCGGAAACAGCGATTATTTTGCGGGCATGGTGCTGTTCGATTCCCTGGACGGCAGATATCATTCTTCGCCCCGCAAAGTCAAGGATTCGAACTATTTTGAATATGCAAGGATCTTTTCGAACGGCGAATATGAGTGCATCGGCGCCAGAAAGATCGTTGTAAAGGAAAGCGCTCCGAGAGAGTCGGCAGCCGGCCGTAACAAGGCGGACAGTCTGGTCTATGATATTGAAGCGGTCAAGATCAAGGATCATCTGCAGATCACGGTGGACGATTCCATCAGGATCACGACGATCACGATCGCGCTTCCGGACAGTTCCAGATTCGTCTTCATCGGGCTGACCGGTGAGAACTGTCATATTTATGATGTGAGCATTTCCTTATCCGAACAGATGATGCCGAAGGATTACATCCCGAGGATCGCGGAAGAGGTAAGCTATATCAATGTCCCTGCGGGGGACATCCCGAATGTGCAGGTGGACGGATACAGGACCGATTCCACGGAAGGGATCCCGGTCACGGACAAGATGAAGATCGTCTTCCACACCATGAGCCTGCCGACCGCCAGACTGGTATGGCACTGCGCTTATGTGGATCTGTTCTATTCCGCGGACAAAAAGATCAACGGAAAAGATTATCAGGAATATGCACTGATCCGGTTGGACGGCGAGAACTGGGATTCAACGGGACATGCCGAGAGTAAACTCTCGGTCAGCATCAGTGAAGAATTTAAGGGCTGGGATAACTGGAAAGAGATCAATAAGAAAGGATACGATTGTACGGTTTCTTTCCGCAGGGAAGGAAATCAACTGACGGTCGTTACGCAGAATCACGGGATCAGCATCAAGAATGTGACCATGCTTCCCGAAGACAGACCGGAAGTGTATGCCGCACTGACCGGTGACCAGGCTGCGATCACCAATATCAGGATCATTCACGAGGACGAAGAGACGGCGGAGTGAGTTCTGTTATACCTTCCCGTCCGATCCGAACAGCAGGATCTTCTGCTTTACTGCTTCCTTCATCGCCCGGATCTCATAGTCCATGAGTTTTGTCATGACGTTTTCACCCGCCGAGATCCCTTCAGCGATCCCGTTTCTGCCTGCTTTATCGATATCCGTAAAGATGTTTACTTTGGCGATCCCTTCCCGGATCGCCGTTTTAAAATCATGTTCCGATAAGCCCGATCCGCCGTGCAGGACAAGCGGGATCTTTGTCGACTGCGCGATCACTTTGATCCTGTCAAAATCAAGCTTTGGCGGAAATTTATAATCCCCGTGCGCATTTCCGACCGCAACGGCCAGCGCATCCACATCCGTTTTCTTCACAAAGTCCAAAGCCATTTCGGGATCCGTATAATAATCCGAAGGATGAGCAAGTTTTCCGGCGCCGGCATTGTCGCCGACATGCCCGAGCTCGCCTTCGACGGTGATGTTTCTTGCATGACACTCTTTTGTGATCGAAGCAAGACTCGTGACATTGGTCTCATAATCCGCCGTTGAGCAGTCATACATGATCGAAGTAAAGCCCAGTTCCATTGCCTCATGGCAGCGCTCGATCGTAAGACCGTGGTCATAATGGACGCAGACCGGAACCTTCGCTTTTTTTGCCATGGGGATCAGATAGTCCGCCACAAGGTTCAGCTCCGTAAAGGGCAGCAGGATCTCCGCGGTACCGATCATCACGGGAGCATGCAGTTCCTCCGCGGTCTCGATCACGGCTCTTGCCATTTCCACATTTACCGCGTTAAAAAAGCCGACCGCATAGCCGCCTTTTCTTGCGGGAAGTAAGACATCATTCATATTGACTAACATGGTCAAATCTCCTGTCTCTGTTGCGATTATTGTATTCTTGTATTATTGGCCCTTTATTATGGCTTCTGTTTTTTCCAGCCCTGCGCGATCTTCTGTTTTAATTCCGGAAACGTCTTCAGCCCGCTGAGCGCATCATAGGCTTCGACGCAGCAGGCTCCGGTGGCGGCTGCAAGATGCAGACACATTTCAGGGTCTTCCCCGTTCAGGATCGCGGTTAAGAAAGCGGCAATGCTCGTATCCCCGGCCCCGGTGGCACAGACCAGACGGTCCGGAAGATAGGAGGGCTCAAAGATCTCCTTATCTGCCCAGCTTCCGGCATCCGTTTCAAGAGATCCGAAGACCCCTTTCAGATTGTTAACCGAAGCAGTCAAGAGATACAGCCCGGGGGCGCCGCACTTGAGCAGCACGACTTTTGCGCCCATTGCAAGGCAGGCTTTGGCCAAAGGCTTCACATCTTCCTCGATCCGCAGTACGGAAGTGACATCCTGTCCTTTCGCGCGCGTTTTCCAATCCGCATAGCGCGCCCCATCCAGCATGAAACAGAGTTCCTCCACGCTCGGAACAAACAGGTCGACATAGGGCAGCACATTTTCAAGGATCTTTTTCCAGTCTGCTTTCCCGGCGTCAGAATCCGGGTCGACGGCTGCCATGTCAAGGCTGGTCACGCATCCCGCATTTTTTGCCCGCTGCATCAGTGTCAGAAGTTCCGCCCCTTGATTTTCATACATGGAATGCATGATCGGGGGATAGCCGAAATGGAAGAGCGCAGCTTCCTGCAGCGCACTTTCCGGAATGTCTGATGCATAAAAGGAATTGTTTACGCCGGGATGATGCAAAAAGATGCGGTCGGTCCCGGGGATCGATAAGACGACCGAATAGGACGTGGATCCCTCAGAAGAGCGGATCAGGCTGTCCGAAAGGCCGTGCTCATTTAAGATCGCACCCAGCATGTCGCCGAACGCATCCGTTCCGGCCTTGCCCATCAGTGCAACATCCGCGCCGAGCTTCTTCATGGCAAGCCCGGTATTTGCCACCGCGCCGCCCGAAGAGACGGTCGCCTGCCCCACTTCGATCAGCTTCCCGGGCGAAAAGATCGTATCGATCGATCCGCACTTTTCAGGAAAAGCCGGCGTGATATCCACACAGATATGTCCTGCCACGATTGCTTTCTTCATCAGTAGAATTGCCCTTTCCCTGTGTTTCTTTCTGCTGATATTTTATCATGAAATCAAAAAAAATACATACCGGAGAACCCGGAAGGCTCTCACCGGTATGTATTTTCTATTGTAGTCATTTTGCTGAGTTCAGGCGCCATGGACGCAGCAGGCCTCGCAGTCATGCTCTTCCGGGAACTCTGCCGGATCGTAAGCGATCCCGTTTTTGTCATAATAATCCTTGATGGCAGACTTGATCGCTTCTTCCGCGAGCACGGAGCAGTGCAGTTTATGTGCAGGCAGGCCGTCAAGCGCTTCGGTCACCGCCTTGTTTGTCAGCTTCAGCGCATCCGCAAGCGGCTGGCCTTTGATGAGTTCGGTTGCCATGGAACTCGAAGCGATCGCGCTCCCGCAGCCGAAGGTCTCAAACTTCACATCCGTGATCGTGTCGTCCGCGATCTTCAGATAGATCTTCATGATGTCGCCGCAGACCGGATTGCCGACTTCCCCGACACCGTCCGCATCTTCAATGATCCCGACGTTACGCGGGTTACGAAAATGATCCATTACTTTTTCACTGTATAATGCCATGATGTTATCCTTTCTGTGCAATACATAAAATGATAGAGCGTGAGGAACTGTGCTACCGCAGGAGCTGTGTCTGATATTGTTTGAATACATGCGGTCGTTTTCCGTTTACCAGATCCCGCCAGAACGGAGACATGGCGCGAAGCCGCTCCACCACGGATCTGACCGATTCGATGATGTAATCGATCTCTTCCTCCGTGATGTCTTCTCCGAGACTTAACCGAAGAGAACCGTGTGCCACCTCATGCGGTCTTCCGATCGCAAGAAGCACGTGGCTCGGATCAAGAGACCCGGAAGTGCAGGCGGAACCGGAAGAAGCCTGAATGCCAAGGTCATCGAGAAGCAGCAGAAGCGATTCGCCCTCGATCCCCTCAAAGCAGAAATTCACGTTTCCGGGAAGTCTGTTTTCGGGGTCACCATTCAGTTCGGAATATTCGATCTTCGATAGACCGCTGATCAGCCTGTTACGAAGCGGGATCAGGTGTTTGCGGTGTTCTTCCAGATGCTTTGCAGCTTCTTCGAGCGCTGCCGTCATGCCGACGATCCCGGGTACGTTTTCCGTGCCTGCGCGTTTTCCTCTTTCCTGCGCGCCGCCTTCGATCAGGTTGGTCAGCAGGATGCCTTTTCTTGCATACAGGACACCGACGCCTTTGGGACCGTGGAACTTATGTGCCGATAAAGAGAGCATGTCAACGGCGTCTCGTTGCACATCCACGCTGATATGTCCGATGGCCTGTACCGCATCCGTGTGAAACATTACGCCGCGTTCTCTGCAGATCTTTCCGATCTCGGCGATCGGCTGGATCGTTCCGATCTCGTTGTTTGCATACATGACCGTAACGAGTGCGGTATCTTCCCGGATCGCGTCCGCAACCTCTTTCGCGCTCACGATCCCTTCTTTATGAACATCAAGAAGCGTGACGGTAAAGCCTTCCTGCTCGAGTTTCTTTAAGGTATGTAAAACCGCATGATGTTCAAAAGCTGTTGAAATGATGTGCTTTTTTCCTTTTTTGGCGCCAAGGTATGCCGCGGAACGGATCGCCTGATTGTCTGCCTCGCTGCCGCCGGAGGTAAAAGTGATCTCTTTGGGATCGCAGTTTAAGATCTTAGCGACCTTTTCCCTTGCATTTTCCAGGGCAGTTTTTGCCTGTTGTCCGACACTGTAGAGACTGGAAGGATTGCCGTAGCAGTTCTCCATACAGTCGACCATGGCATCGATGGCAGCGCGGCTTGTTTTGGTGGTAGCCGCATGGTCTGCGTATATGTTCATGTTGTTCTCCTTTTTTTGAACCTGATTTCTTTTGCAAATAAAACGGACGGTCCGGCTATAAACCTACTTGCCAGATAGGAATAAGATAACACAAAAACCTATTTTGTCAATAGGAATTTAACCGCAACCTGTTGAATTTGATTTTTACATAAGGCATAATAAGAACTGTTCGGGGAAGATCATCCGGTCGCCGGAAGCAAAGGAGAGCACATCATATGGTTTCAACCAAGGGTCGGTATGCATTAAGGGTCATGCTGGATCTGGCAGAGCATAACAGCGGAGCGTACATTCCGCTGAGTGAGATCTCGCGCAGACAGGGGATTTCCATGAAGTATCTGGAGATCATCCTGAAGACGCTTGTTCGGGAGAACCTGCTGGAGGGCCGGAGAGGGAAAGGCGGCGGCTACCGGCTGACAAGGCCGGCCGGGGAATACAGCGTCGGAGAGATCCTTGATCTGACGGAAGGGACCATGGCGAGTGTCGCCTGCTTAAGCGATGCGGCAAAAGAGTGTCCCAGAGAAAAAGAGTGCAAGACCATATCCATGTGGAAGAAATATGATGCGATGGTGCATGATTTTTTCCGCAATATTTCCATTGCAGATCTGTTGGAGGATAAAATATAAAAATCACACTTGACAGGGTTGCTTTTTTTTGATTATAATAATTGTGCACAAGTAAAACGGACACAAGATAAACGGACAAAATCAAAACAGAAGCAAGACAAAATCAAAGCAGACAAGGCAAAAGAAAAACAGAAGAGGCGGATCATGAAGAAAGATACAAAATATGACATGCTGAAACTTGAAAATCAGGTTTGCTTTCCCATCTATGCCTGCGCGAAGGAACTGGTCAGGCAATACGGACCGTACCTGAAGGAACTGAATCTGACTTACACGCAATATCTCGTGATGATGGTGCTGTGGGAGAAGGAAACGGTTTCCTCAAGGGAACTGGCAGAACTTCTGCATCTGGATTACGGAACGCTGACACCCGTGCTCAAGCGTCTGGACCAGACAGGATATCTGATCAGGGAACGCAGTAAGGAAGACGAAAGGCTTCTGAAGCTGACGCTGACAAAAGAGGGAGAGAAGCTGAAGGACAAGGCCATCCTGATCCCGCCCGCGATCGGCTGCTGTGTCGGACTTTCCGGTGAAGAACTCAAGGTGTTATATACCCTGATGTATAAAGCGCTCGGCAACATGGAGCAGACCGGAAAACAGTGACAGGCAGCAGGAGAGCAGCAACAGACATAAGCAGCAGATAGCATTCAAGGAAACAGAAAGCAGTAACAAGTAACAAACAGCAGAGAACAACAACACAGAACAGGAGGAAACACAATGGCAACGATCTATGATTTTACGGTGAAAGACAGGAAAGGCAATGAAGTAAGTCTGAAGGATTACGAGGGTAAGGTGCTGCTCGTGGTCAACACGGCAACAGGATGCGGCTTTACGCCCCACTATGAGCCTTTGGAAGCAATGTATAAGGACCTGAAGGATAAAGGACTCGAGATCCTTGATTTTCCCTGCAACCAGTTTGCAAACCAGGCGCCGGGATCCGAGGATGAGATCCATGAATTCTGCACGCTGAAGTACGGCACGGATTTCCCGCAGTTTGGGAAACTGAACGTCAACGGCGAGGAAGCGGATCCGCTGTTTGCATGGCTGGCTACGGAGAAACCGTTTGCCGGATTCGGAAAGGGACTGAAGAATCTTTCTCTTAACAAATTTGCGGACATGAACAACAAGAAATTCGGTGACAAGGCTTATATCAAATGGAACTTTACCAAATTCCTGATCGACAGACAGGGCAATGTGCTTGCGAGATTTGAGCCCACGCAGGATATGGGTGAAGTCCGTAAGGCAGTGGAAGCGGAACTGGAAAAATAAAGCAGAATCGCACAGAAATAGAAATGCCGGAGAAACAGGAACGGCACATAACAGGTTGTGAAAAGGGGGAACAATGCAGGCATGGAAGAAAATAACCGCGGAAAGATCATCGTCAGGACCAGTGTGATCGGCATTCTTGCGAATGTGCTGCTTGCCGCATTCAAAGCGGGCATCGGACTGCTCAGCAACTCGATCGCCATCGTGCTCGATGCGGTCAACAACCTTTCGGATGCGCTCAGTTCCGTGATCACCATCGTGGGCACGAAACTTGCGGCCAGAGAGCCTGATAAGAAGCATCCCTTCGGCTACGGCAGGATCGAATACATCAGTTCCCTTGTGATCGCGCTCATTGTGCTGTATGCCGGCATTACGTCTTTGACCGAATCGGTCAAAAAGATCATTCATCCGGACACACCTGATTATTCCATGGTTTCTCTTGTGATCGTAGGCGTCGCGGTTCTTGTGAAGATCGGCCTCGGCCTGTTTGTGAAAAAAACGGGAGAAAAGGTCAACTCGGACTCTCTGGTAAATTCTGGGAAAGACGCGATCTTGGATTCGGTGATCTCCTCCGCGACACTGATCGCAGCGATCGTGTTTGTCCTGTCCGGCATCTCGCTGGAGGCTTACCTTGGCGCAGTGATCTCGCTGGTGATCGTCAAGGCGGGCTTTGAGATGCTCTCGGAGACGCTGTCCAAGATCCTGGGAGAACCGGGAGACGTGAGGCTCATGCAGGAGATCAAGAGAACCGTTTGCTCTTTTGATGAAGTAAAAGGCGCATACGATCTGATCCTGCACAATTACGGACCGGATACCTACAACGGCTCGGTGCATATCGAACTGGAGGACGGCTGCGAACTGACCAGGGTCGACGAACTCAACAGGGAGATCATGACCGCGGTGTATCAGCAGCATCGTGTGATCCTCACCGCGATCGGCATTTATTCGATCAATACGAAGGATGAAGAGGTTAAGGCGCTCAGAAATGAGATCGCAAAACGGGTTCTTGCGCATGAGCATGTCCGGCAGATCCACGGGTTCCACTACAGCAAAAAGGAAAAAGCGGTCCGCTTTGATGTCGTGATCAGTTTCGATGCGAAAAGCAGGCAGGCCGTATTTGATGAAGTGTTAACGGAACTGAAACAGACATATCCGGACCTTACGTTTAATCTGGCCATGGACATGGATTACGGTGAGATCGGAACGTAAAAAGAGAATACCGGGATTCCCGGTATTCTCTTTTTTATTGATGTGTGTGCTCCAAACAATTCTGTTATGAAGCGGATGCATCTTACAGATTGAAGAAACTGATCTCATCCGAGAGTTTTGCGGAGACTTCGTTTAAGCTCTGCGCGCTCTGGGAAAGCTGTACAACCGTCGAGGAAAGTTCTTCCATGGAAGATCCGGTCTGTTCGCTGCTTGCCGCATTCTCTTCGGAGATCGCGGACAGGGAAGTCATGGCCTCCATGACAACATTCTTGGCTTCCACGCAGGCATCCGCATTCCGGGAAATCTCGTCGACCTCTCTTGTGGTCTCGTGGATATCGCGGATCATGTTGTTGACGCTCTCGAAAGTGGATTCGATGACGGTCTGCTGTTTCTCGTTGGTAGCCTGAACATTGCCGGCCATGCCGACAGCTGCCTGAGATTCTTTGAGCAGCGTATCCATTTCCGAACGGATCCTGTTTGCGGACTCGTTGGAATCCGATGCAAGTTTTCCGATCTCTTCTGCGACGACTGCAAATCCGCGGCCTGCATCGCCGGCTCTTGCGGCTTCGATGGAAGCGTTCAGGGCAAGCAGGTTGGTCTGGGAAGCGATGCTCGAAATATCATCGACCATACCGTTGATGCGGTCAACCGCATCGCTTGTAGCGGTGATCTTTGCGGAGATCCCGTTGATCGCGCCGTTCATCTCGGAAGAGCTCTCTCTGAGTTCTTTCAGGCTGTCTGCGGAACTGATGGAAGCTTCCTGCATGCGGCTTGCCAGGTTGGTAAGATCGGAAGTGGATCTCTTGACGCTGGAAACGGCATCTTCGATACGGGACATATTCTGCGTCGCGCTCTGGATCTCTTCTGCCTGCTGCGTCGCGCCCGCTGCGATCTCCTGCACGGCAAAGGATACGCTTTCCGAATGCTGGGAAATCTTATCGGACATGGAAGAGAGTTCTCCGGAAGCGGTATCCACTTCCTTGGCGCCGTTGATGATCTCGCCGACGATGTCTTCCAGTTTGCCGATCACGCCGTTCGTACTCTTCGTGATCTCGCCCATTTCGTCTTTTCTCTGATCGAATCCGTTGACTTTGCTGAAACGGCCTTCCGACAACTCGGCAAGAGAAGCGCCGATGGCGGATACGGGATTCGTGATCGTTCTGGAGAACAGGTAAGCAACAACGATGCCTGCAATGATGAAAATCACACCCAGGACCACCTGCAGGATCACTGTCTGATAAACGGACTGAAGAGCAACTTCCTGTACACGGCAGGAAGCAACGATCCATTCACTGCTCGGGATCTTTTCCCAGGCAATGATCCAGGTGTCACCCATGAATTCGGATACGTAGTTGCCGCTTGTCTTATCACCTCTGGAATCGGTATAGAACGGGTTCTGATCCTGCATTTCAGGGTCTTCGACGTTGACCTCGCGCAAGGAATGCGCAACAACCGTACCGGTCCTGTCGACGATCACGATCTCCTGTTTGTCCTGTGTGACCTCGGAAGCCAGCATATCGTGAAGAACGCCGCAATCGTAGTTACGCTGTACGATACCGATGACTTTGCTTCTGTCGGAACTGTAAACTGGAACGGAGATCGTTGTGATCGCTGTTCCGGTGGACTTGGAAATGATCATGTCCGAAACATAGAACGGATCCCCTGCCATGGGACGCTGGAAGTATTCACGCTCCTTGACATCCACGGTCTTACCGATCGTACGGATCCGCTGCATGCCGTCCGCGCCGGTAAGGGCTGTACAGTTACCGTCGGCCATGTTGTTGTCGATCACGAGCATCTGATCCAGTAGACTCTGCTCGACTGCTTCATTTCCCGGTTCCCCTTCCAGATAGGCGATGGTTTCCGGTGAGGAGGCAAATGACCGCAATGCTTCGATGTTGGCCTTGTAGGTCACCTCCAGCATCTGGCTGACCAGCGATGCCTGCGCTTCATTGATCTCATCTGCTGCGTTTTTTCCCTGATTCAGAGAGATGACCGCGCTGATGATCGTCAATGTGAGAACGGGCACAATGACAAGGCCTGCCATGATGAGGATCAATTTTCCTTTGATTCCACTCAAACTTTTCATTTTTAGATTCCTTTCTCCTCTTTTTTGACGCATGATCCGAAATCCCCCCGGTCATTTTGTCACGTATCTAAATTATACGACATTGTCAGAAAATTTCAAAGTTTTTTTCTGACAATTTAACGTCAGTAATAAACCAAACAGACAATTGAATAAAATCGGCAAAAAGCATACACTGAATATATGACAAAGCTTGCTGTGGGAGAGAGCGGATTGCAGACAGAAACGACGGATCATAAAAAGTTCAAAAACCTGAAAGAAACGGGCCTTGTTCCGCGATATGCCCTGATTCCGCTGCTTTCCATGCTGTTTTTGAATGTGGCGGTCTATTTTTTGACCGGACGGATGACGGGCGGGATGAAGCACTATGATATTTCGGTCCCGCTTGATGCGAAGATCCCGTTCCTTCCGGTCTTTATC
>JAEEGL010852771.1_pt1 | contig 12887 bp, 8 predicted proteins | sample 9134231 | NCBI WGS metagenome assembly JAEEGL01 (sample SAMN16246548, study PRJNA631951) | gut metagenome | biome: gut microbiome; feature: rumen; material: fiber-attached | host: Bos | place: Iran: Karaj | collected 2018-10
GTCTTTTCAGCCAGCGAGTTCACATATTCGATGATTTTGCCCTGCATCAGATCCAGCTTTTCGGACAGATCCCCCAGCTCATCGCCGGTTTTGACATGGCCGGAAATCGCTTCGAGGGTCTGCCGGTCTTTCTCCTCCAGCTCGGCCGTAAATGCAGCAGCCGCGCCGGAAAGTGCCGTAATATGCCGCGCCACAAAGCGATCCACAAACAGGAAATACACCAGGGCCAGCACCAGGGTCACGCCAAGCGTGATCAGTGCGCTGGTCCGGATAAAGGAGCGCTGACTGGCCTCGAGACCGGCCACATCATAGCTGTAAGAAACATAAGCCTGAACCTTGCCGCTTTTATCCGTGTCATAAATCGGAGCAGCGGCAACGCAGGACGTCCCCTCGAAGAAGGCGGTCGGTTCCTCTGCCCCGATCACGTATTTTTTCAGGTTTTCGCTTACCGGTTCCACACTGAAAGGGAACCTATAAGAAGGCGAATTATCCGAAGTGGAATCCATCAGATAGACGATATTGCCGCTTTCTTCGTCGTAATAATAAACGCAGCCGTACGTCATCTGTCCGGCAGATGCCACCAGGCTGAGGTCGGTCAGGATCAACTGGTAATTGTTGTAAAAGACCGCCATCTCATAGGAAAGACCGACGCCCGATTTCGGAGGAAAAACGCCCAGCGTGAGGTTTTCGAAAAATGTCTTTTTTTCCTCAAAGCTGCCTTCAAAGGAGGACATCTCTTCAATGTCCTCTTTATTTTCCGCGTAGGCTTTTACGGCCAGAGACTTAAACAGGCGCAGGAAATCGCAGTACAATACGCTGATTTCCTCACCGGTGGTCTGAGCCGCTTCCAGAACCAGATTCCGGGCATTTTTCCGGATCTGCGCAGAAAAAAGCGTAGATGAAATATACACCGACGCCGTCACCAGCGCCAGCGACAAAGCCAGCGTCAGCAGAATAACCTTGCGGCGGATAGGGAATCTCATATAACTGTCAGTGCTTTGTTAAAGCCCGCCACCTTAAAGACTTCCCGGACGACGTTATTGATGTTTCGGATCACCATCTTATGTCCGCCGGCGACCGCTTTTTTCTGCAGTGCCACCAGGAGACGCAGACCGGCCGAGGAAATATACTCGACTTCGGTAAAATCCAGTTCCAGATCATCTGCTCCCGTCCAGTTTTCATCCAGACCGGCTTTCAGTTCCGCACTTGTCACCGTATCCAGACGGCCTTTCATGCTTGCTACGGTTTTGTCCTGCTGCTTTTCAATGTGAAATTCCATTTGTTGGCTGTTCCTCCTTCTGAATCTGTTCTGCTATGCTGAAATCAGGTCCGGTCTTCCGAGAAAAACCCCAGAGAATCCAGTGCCTGCATCATCCCCGTCAGGTAAGTTTCGTCTGTGATCGGCCACTTGAAGCCCAGACGGTAAAGTGCCTTCACAGAGAAACTGTTGTCGGTATGGATATACTGATGGACATGTTTGTCGCTGGAGGCATAGGAAATCAGGCTGGATACCAGCATGTTTTTGCTGTCATCCTCCATCATGGCCGCCAGCAGCCTGCCGAACTCTTCATCCGGGACGATGCGGATGGAGAAGCCGCAGCGGTTCATGGCCTGAATGACGTCTCCCATCTCCACCTCATGCGAGTTGACCGCATGGAATAGTGTGAACTGCTTCGGGGCACCGGCCAGCAGCAGGATCGCCCGCGCCACTTCGTCGATCGGCGAGAAGTCCACCCGCGAATCGCAGCCCGAGACCGGGAAGCATCCAATCGCCTGATAACTGCGAAGGTCACGGATAAAGCCGCTGGTTACGGAATTGATCTGGAATTCACCGTCGCTCTGGCGGCCCATCAGATTGCCCACCCGGACGATCTTCGCGTCCAGACCGTGCGGGACCGCTTCCAGGATCGCCTTTTCGGCTTTGAACTTCGAGTTGACGTATTTATTGGAAATATCCTGTCCGACATCCAGCTCGTCTTCGTGCAGGCGGAAGGTTAACGGGAACTTTCCGTCAATGTTTTCGCCGGCCACCGAGATCGTGGAGATGTGGATCAGGCGCGCACCGCTGTTCTTTGCCAGGCGGATCAGATTGACGACACCGCCCACATTGACCCGTTCAATGATATCGTCCGCCGCAAAGTGCTTGACGATGGCCGCACAGTTGACGATGGTATCAAACGGCTCGCCTGCCAGTTTTTCACCGAGCGCTTCGTCGGTCACATCGGCATCCACCACCCGGACCAGTCTCCCGGTTTCTTCATCCAGCGGCGAATCGAAGTAATACATCAGCATACCCTTTAAACGGGTCAGCGCATCCAGATCTTTGGTGCTGCGGGCAAGTGCCAGGACCGGCACACCCTGCTGCAGCAGCTCCCGCAGGATATGGATTCCCAAAAAGCCGGTGGAGCCGGTCAGCAGCACCCGTCCGAGCGGTCTTTCGGCCCAAACGGCACCGATGTTTTCCGTTCTGTTTGCCCGAAGAGCTTCCTCCGAAGACGTCTTCTCGCTGCGGCTGCTGCCCGCCGCCGCATTGGCACTGCCGCTCACTGCCGTCACATGGGCTGCGAGCTGTTCGACTGTCGGCGCATCAAAGACATCTCCGTAAGCGATCGGGAGCCCGGCGCCCACGGCCAGCATCGCCACCTTGGAAACAGAGAGCGAGGTCCCGCCCAGATCGAAGAAGTTCTGGTCGGTTCCGACATTCTTCAGTCCCAGCGCCCGGGCAAACAGGCCCGCGATCTTCTTTTCGAGCTCTGTCTTCGGTTCCTTCCCCTGAGTCGCTTCTGTTTCGGGTGCCGGCTCGGGCAGCGCGCGTCTGTCTACTTTTCCGTTGGGTGTCAGAGGAAACTTCTCCAGCTGCATCAGAATCTTCGGCACCATATAAGGCGTCAGGCTCCTGGAAAGGGCATTGGTAAGATCGGCCTTGTCAATCTGAGTCCCGGCAGTAAAGTAACCGGCCAGATAATCGCCCTCCGGCGCGTTTTTCACAATGACGACGGCCGCTGAAATGCCATCGTAGGAGGTAATAGCCTTCTCGATCTCATCCAGCTCGACCCGCAGGCCGCGCAGCTTCACCTGATTGTCCATGCGGCCGAAGAATTCCACGTTTCCTTCGGTATTGTAGCGGGCCATATCGCCTGAACGATAGGCCGGCAGTCCTTCGACCGTAATGTATTTTTCCGCCGTTTTGTCCGGCAAATGCATATAGCCCAGACCGACGCCGGCACCGGCAATGGTCAGGTCGCCGATCGCACAGATCGGCAGGACATGTCCGTGCGCATCCAGAATAAATATCTTGTCATTGGCCACCGGCCGGCCGATGGTAACGTATTCATCGGTAATATGATGATAGGTGCAGCCTACCGTCGTTTCGGTCGGACCGTAGCCGTTATACAGTTCTGCCGTAATACCGGCCGCCCGCAGTTTGCCCACCAGCTCCGGAGAGACGGATTCTGCCGCCAGCAGCAGGCTCTTCAGCTGCCGGAAGGCCCTGGCCACCGGCTCCACATCGATCACATTGGCCGCATAGGACGGCGTCATGAACATCAGCGTCGCTTTTGTCCGGATCAGCGTCTCGGCCAGCAACAGCGGATTCTCGATCTCTTCTTCGCTGGCAATGACCGCGGTATAGCCGTGGCTGAGCGGGACGCATTCTTCCTGAATGGAGGCATCGAAGGACAGCGAGGCAAAGGAATAGCAGACCGGATCGCCCGCGGCGCGGTAATATTGGGTTGCAACGTTATTGCCGTCCAGGCACAGGTTCACCAGATTGCGGTGGGCGATCATGACGCCCTTGGGCTTCCCGGTCGAACCGGAAGTGAAAATAATGTACGCCAGTGAGGACGGATCAATCGCCAGATCCAGGTTGCCGGTATCGCCCTCCGCGAACAGTTCTTCCGCAGCCAGCCACGGCACCTCGCAGCGACTGACCAGCTCTGTTCTTTCGGAAATCAGCTTCGAGACCGAGACAACGGCCTGCGCACCGGATTCCTTAATAATATATTCTACTCTGTCGTCCGGATACTTCGGATCGATCGGAACAAAGGCCGCGCCGCTCTTTAAGACGCCTTCCCGGGCGGCATAGGCTTCCCGGATACGCGGCATGATGACCGCCACCCGGCAGTCCGGTCCGATCCCGTCTGCCGCCAGCCGATGGGCCAGACGGTTCGCTTTTTCATTCAGTTCCCGATAGGTATAGCTTCCGTTCTGAGCGATGACCGCCAACTTGTCAGGCACACGCTCAGCCTGTGCTTCCAACAGCCTGTTGAAGGAAACCGGCGGGATTTCCTGCGCCGTATCGTTGAATTTCTCGTAAAGCGCCCGGTCGGTTTCGCTCAGATACGTCAGATCTTTAATCCTCTCGACCTTTCCGAGCTGCTCCATGACCGTTACAAAGCAGCGGGAAATCGCCGCGATACTGTCCTCATTGTAGAGAGATCCGTCGTATTCGAAACGGAAGCGGAAACGGTCGCCCTCGGTGAAAACATTCATGACAAAAGGCGATTTCGGCGTATCGGAAGCCAGTACCACCGATTCCACCGGATAGCCGCCTATCTTTTCCAGTTTAAAGGAGCCGCCGTGATAAATAAACAGGATATCGGCTGTTACCCCGTACGCCTGAGCGATCTCGGCAAAGGAGAAAAGATCATTCTGCTGAGAGCCTTCCAGCTGACGCCGCAGGGCCGCGATTCTTTCGGTGATCACGCTGTCTTCCTGATACTGTACGAGGACGGGCAGGGTTTTCACCATCATGGATACCGACGATACCGTGCGGGAATCGCTGCGGCCGTTATACACCGTGGTAAACAGCACGCGGTCCTTGTAAACAAATTTCGAAAGCGTCAGGCCGAAGACAAAGTTGAAGACCGCGTTCAGGCTCAGTCCGTGCTGCGAGGCAAAGCTCCGCAGACGGCTGAACGAGAGCGCCGGGACCTCCTCCCGGATCCGAAGTTCGGCCGGGCCGGTTTTCAGATCCTTCTTCGGCAGATATTCGGTCTCCTCGCCTTTCAGGAAGCTGTCATAGTAGGCTTTTGCCTCTTCCAGACGTTTCGTGGCGCGGTCTGCCTGTTCTTCGAGCGCGATCTCATAGCCGGAATAGGTCTCCTGCTCAGGTGTCTGCCCTTCGTAGGCCGCCGAGATATCGCGGAGCAGGATCATTTCGCTGGTACCGTCGCAGAAAATATGATGGAAGTCCAGGAACAGATAGTTCTCGTCGCGGCAGCGGTAGATCTCGGCCCGGTACAGTTTCTCGCCCAGCAGTGTAAACGGCCGGATCAGGCCCTCCCGGTACAGCTTCTCCTGGCTGATCAGATCGACACGGGGTTCGTTATCCTCCCGCAGGACCACTACGTCTCCCTCCTCATTCATGGCCAGACGGCTCATGACATAAGGATGGGCCCGAAGAGTCGCCTCCACGGCCTTTTTCAGGCGGGGCAGCTCAATCCGGCTGTCCAGGCGGAACAGGAACGGAATATTGTAAACCGTGGATCCCGGCTTCGCCATGCATTCCACAAAGATACCTTCCTGCGTGCGGGTCAGCGGGTAAGCGGTCCGCTTTTCGTACTCGCGTTTTTCTTCTTCCGCTCCGGCCAGCGCAGCCAGAGCCCGCACGGTCGGATTGGCAGCCAGATCACTGTTCTTGAAAGGCTTTCCGAAGGCTTTCGACAGCTGAACCGTAAAGCGGATAGCCGACACGGAAGTCAGACCGGCCTCATAAATATCGGTGGTCACACCGAAGGCACTGTGCCCCAGGATCGCCGAAAGCAGTCCGTAAACCGTCTCTTCCGCTTCGTTTTCCGGCGGAACAATCTCTGCCTCGCGCGGCCGGGGCGCCGGCAGAGCCCGCTTGTTGACCTTCTGGTTCTGATTGAGCGGGATGCTGTCGATCTGCATCAGGCTGGCCGGGATCATATAAGGCGGCTTGCTGGCCCCGATAAAGCTTCGCAGAGCTTCCAGATCCAGCTTCTCATCCGACACCACATAGGCGGCAATAAACTTTACTCCGGCCGGATCCGTAAAATCCTTGACCGTCGCGTCTTTTACACCGGGGAACTCTCTTACGATCTGCTCCACTTCGGACAGCTCCACTCTGAAGCCCCGGATCTTGACCTGTCCGTCTGAACGGCCGACAAAATCGACGGTGCCGTCCTTCAGGAAGCGTACCACGTCACCGGTCTTATATAACCGTTCAAAGGGAGCTTCCGTATCGAAGGGATTCTTCAGGAAAGCTTTTTTATTTTCTTCCGGACGGTTCAGATATCCCCGCGCCAGCTGCGGCCCGGAAATATACAGCTCGCCTCTGATGCCCCAGGGCAGCCGGCGGCCGGCCTCATCCAGAATATAGAATTTATAGTCCGGCAGATGTTTGCCGATCGGGACGCTTAAATAGCGTTCCGCAAGCGGCTGTTCGCAGCAAAAAACGGTGCCCTCGGTCGGGCCGTAGGCATTGTGGAAAACAAAACCCTTCGGCGGATCGATCGGAACCAGCTTTTCGCCTCCGACAAAGAAGTGCTTCAGCGTCTTCAGTTCGACCGCTTCCACAAACTGGCGGCCAACCTGCGTCGTAATAATGGAGTGCGTGATCCCGTTCCCGTTGAAATAGTCTCCGAGAGCCAGAAGATCCAGCCGCATCTCCTCGGGAATAATATAAACCGTACCGCCGCAGACCAGCGCCGGATAAAGATCCATCATATCCGCATCAAAACCGTACGAGGCATAGGCGGACATCCGGGAAGAATGATCCTCCTCATACAGACGGTTGTTGACCAGGCAGAAGCTCAAAATGCTTCCGTGCTCCAGCATGACGCCCTTCGGCTTGCCGGTCGTACCGGAAGTGTACAGCATGATAAACAGGTCTTCCGGGCGGGGCCTTTCGGCAGGCGCTTCCGCCTCCGGAAGCGTTTCGATCTCGTCCAAATACAGGCGGGGGCCTTTATAGTCGGGGAGCAGGCCTTCCAGCGCCCGGTCCAGAATAAGGGCCGAGGCCGCGGCATCCTCCACCATAAAACTCAGCCGTTCCGGCGGATAGGAAGGATCGAGCGGCTGATAGGCCGCGCCTGCCTTCAGTACGCCGAGACTCGCCAGCATCGTGTATTCGCACTTGGGGATCAGGACGGATACCACTTTTTCCCGTCCGACGCCGAAAGCCTTGAGAGCGGCCGCAATTCTGTCGGTGATCCGATCCGCTTCCGCATAGGAATACTGCTTTTCCCGGAACACAACCAGCGGATGATCCGGCCATTTCTTCACATTCTCCGCAAAATAGTCCAGTACCGTATGCTCCGGATCGAGGCAGGAAAGATCTGTCCGGTTCGCTTCCTCAAGCAGAGCCAGCTGCTTTTCATCCAGCAGATCTACCTCGTCCAGCGTTTCTTTGATCAGGAATTCATGCAGGGTCCGGTCGTAAAGCGCGATAATCTGCTCGACCGTCTCCGGCTTGTACAGATCGGAGCGGTACTCAAACCACAGCTCGAAGGCTTCCCGGTCACGGTGCAGTTCCACCGACATCGTGCCTTTTCCTTCCGGGATCTCAAGATTGATCAGGCGGATCTTTCTGCCCTTCCAGTCAGCCTCAAACATATAATCGCCCTGATAGGCAAACATCAGCTCCGATTTGACACCCAGATCCCGGCTGGCATCGGCGAAGGAATACAGATCGTTCTTTTTTAAATCATCCAGACTGTCGCTTACCTTCTTCAGATATCCGGCTACCGTCTCCCTGTCGGCAAACGAAGCACAGAAAGGCAGGGTTTTGACAAACATTCCGACCGTCGCGGCGTTTTCTTTTGTCCGGCCGTTGTAAATCGTGGAAAGCAAGGCTTCCTTTTCGCCGTTCATTTTCGCGAGCAGCCAGGAAAAAGCCCCCAGGAAGAAGGCCGACGTGCGGACGCCTTTCTCCCGGACATAGGCTGCCACGCGGCTGCTTTCGAGCGAAAGCCTGGTCACGATCCGCGCGTGGGAAACGGAATCCTTTCTGAAATCAACCAGCGGCAGCGGATCGTTTTCGATCCCGGAAAAGCGGTCCCGGGTCCAGCTCTCCGCTGTCCGATAGGCTTCCGTGGTACGCTGCTCCGCTTCTTTTTCGGCCAGTTCGCCGGCACTGAATGTTTCGGCCGGAACCGTCTCGCCTTCATACAGGGCCACCAGCTGTTCCAGGAAAAGTTTCAGGCTTGTCCCGTCAAATACGCTGTGATGGAACTCGAAGAAAAGATACTTCTTGCCTTCTGTTTCCACAATCGCCAGCCGGTACGGCGCTTCCGCGAACAGGTCGTAGGGTCTGGCCGGCGGCAGATCGGAAAGCGATGCAGGATTGAGCCGGGAAACCTTGAGTTCTTCCTCCAGAAAGACCTTGCCGATGCTGCCGTCATCCTGCATGACCAGGCGGCTGTTTAAATTCGGATGCAGGGCAAAAAAACGCTGCAGGGCTGCCAGCAGCCGTTCCTCTTCCACCTCAGCCGGCAGCTCCAGCAGAAACGGCAGATTGTACGCCGTAGTAGGATTCTGGCAGGCCAGTACGATTCCCAGTTCAGTCTGGCTTAAGGGATATGTTTTATTCCCGGATCTCATCTATTTCTTCCTCCCTCAGAGTAAAGCCACTGTTCTGCAGGCAAAGCGAGACCGCGCAGTCTCCCCGCCTGATATGTTTTCTGTAATAGGTTTTGCCCTGCCAGAATACCGCCCCGTCCAGCGGCAGAGCCGGGACCGACGGCAGATCATCCGGCAGCCCGCTGCCTTCCGCCTTGGTCAGCGCCTCCTTCGAAGCAAACAGGTCCGTAAAAGATACCGAAGCCGGGTTTCCGGCCAGAAGTGTTTTTTCTTCTTCCCGCAGACAGAAGGCTTCAAGCGCCGGATCCGGCAAAAGCACCTGCTGGATATCGAGTCCGACCGGTTCCCGGGCCAGGGCCAGCCCGATCCATCCGCCCGAATGCGAAATATTAAACCAGCCGGATGCGGCAAGCGGTTTGCCGCGGCTGCCGATCCGGATCACGGCGGACGGACCGACATATTTTCTTATCAGCCAGCTGCCGCCGAGCGAGCAGAACCGATCCTCCTCACGGAGAAAACGGCCGGCCTTTTCCCGGTCTGCCGCTTCCAGGCTGCACAGGACGGCTTCCTGCTGTTTTTTGACCGTCAGAACAGCGAGCCAGATCAGTCTGATTTCTTCCAAATATCGCTCTCCTATGAAATAAGTCCCAGCTGCTTAAACGTAAAGATCCACAAAAAGATAGAGAAGATAGACAGGAAAGACGTCAGGGAAACGATCTCGCCCGCCATCTTGCCGTCACATTCGTACGCCTCCGTCATGGCATAGGCAGTCACGGCTGTCGGGGCTCCGAAAGCAACCATTACGGCTACCAGGTTCCGTTCCGACCAGCCAAGGATCAGCGGCAGGATCAGAAAAAGAGCCGGCACCGCAAACAGCTTGACCAGAGATACCAGGATGACGCTGCGGCGGTTGGATTTTAAGTGTCCGAAGTCCAGCCGGGCGCCAAGCACAATAAAAGCCAGCGGGACCACGGTTCCGCCCAGTCCCTTCACCGCTGTCCCTGCCATCTCCGGCATAGGAATCTTCAGAAGACTCCAGACGATTCCGATAATCACCGCATCCAGCAGCGGGGTCTTCAGGCAGTCCAGAGCCAGCGCTTTCACGGAAATCCTGACTTTTTCCGTCTCTTCTCCCTGTGCAGCCCGTACTTTATTGCGGTAGTATTCCATCATCGGGACGGCTTCCAGGTTATTGACCAGCCCGACGATTGCGAGCACAACGACGATCTCGGGAATATCCTCTCCGAAAATCCCCTGTGCGATCGGCAGGGCAAAAACGATCGCATTGCTGCGCGCACTGCAGTGAACCAGCGCCCCCTGCTTGGCCGGATCCTTCTCAAAAAAGGGAATCACTGCCATCATCAGCAGCATGATCGCCAGGGTTCCGAGCCCTACATACAGCGCGACCGGTTCGCGGAAGGCCCGGCCGATGTCCTTATTGTAAATACTGTTGAACATATAGACCGGCAGCAGCACGCGGGCAATAAACCGGTTCAGCCGGCCGGAGAAATCATCCGGAAGCGCGCCGATCTTTCTGAGGAACATACCGAAGCTCAGATAAAACAGGAAGGGAAAAACCACTGTCAGGGTCACATAGAGATTATGAAGCATCGGTTACGCTCTCCTCAGCCGGTTCAGTTCTTCGGTCAGCCAGGCCTCCCAGGCTTCCATGCCCTCGCCGGTTTTAGCCGACACCGGGAAGATACGGATTTCGGGATTCAGCGACCGGGCCCGCTCGCAGCAGGCCTTAAAATCAAAGGAAAAATACGGGGCCGCGTCAGTCTTGCTGACAATCAGCACATCGCTTTCCCTAAACATCAGCGGGTATTTCAGCGGCTTGTCGTCGCCTTCCGGCACGCTCAGGATCATGACCCGCCTGTGTGCGCCGGTATCGTACTCGGCCGGACAGATCAGGTTCCCGACGTTTTCAAGCACCAGGATGTCGCAGTCCGTATAATCGTCGAGGGCCGAAAGCGCGGCGCCTGTCATGCCGGCGTCCATATGGCACATCCCGTCCGTATGGACCTGGATTGCCTTCGCACCGAGCGCCGCGATCTGTTCCGCATCCACTTCCGATGCGATATCCGCCTCCATTACCCCGAAACGGACCTGTCCTTTAAGATCGCGGATGGTGCGGCTTAAAAGCGTCGTCTTTCCGGATCCCGGGGCAGACATCAGATTGATCAGCAGCACGCCTTTTTCCCGAAGAACGGCCCGCAGAGCTTCCGCGTCCCGGTCATTCGATTCCGTCACGTAACGGCCGACATTAATAACACGCATGAAAAAGCTCTCCTTTTCCTGTATCTTTTCGTATTTTACTCTAAAAATACTTCCGTTGCAATGCCGATTCTGCCGGTTTTTTCCGGGAAAAAGCACACAGGACAGAACAGGGAAAAGGTATTGAGGCAGATTTCTTTTATTGACAATAAAAGACAGAACGGAAAGGACGCTTCTTCCGGGTTCCGCATCTTGACAAACAGCCTCTTCCGGCGGATTTCCCCTTGCGCCGCGCGCCAAAAGATGCTATACTGGCGGGGCATTCCGGCGGGAGCACCGCCGCAGCGGAGGAATTCAGATGCATTTCACCTACTTACCCCTCATGAGCACATGGGCCGTCCTCGGCATCATTCTTGGCGTAGTTGCCGTCATTCTGGCAGTGCTGTACTTTTTCGGCCGCCGTCTTCAGAAAAAACAGACCAGCGCCGAGGAGCAGATCCAGAATTCCAAACAAACCGTTTCCATTCTCGTCATTGACAAGAAAAAGCTGCGCGCTTCCGAGTCCGGTCTGCCGGAAACGGCGCTGGCGCAGATCCCCTGGTATGCCAAGCGTGCCAAAATGCCGATCGTCAAGGCCAAGATCGGGCCGCAGATCATGTCCCTCATGGCAGATCAGAAGGTCTACGATATCATTCCCGTCAAGAAGGAATGCAAGGTCGCGCTCAGCGGCATCTACATTGCCGAACTGAAGTCCGTTCGCGGCGGAAAGATCCCGGAACCGGAAAAGAAAAAGAATCTCTTTCAGAGAATTTTCAAGAGTAAATAAAGCATGGAACTGACCGCCGAGTTTATTCTTCGCAGTCTGCTGCTCGGAGCGGGACTGGCTATGGATGCCTTCTCTGTTTCCGTCTCCAACGCACTGGCTGAACCGAATATGAAAAAAGGCAAGATCCACGGCATCGCCGGAACCTATGCCTTTTTTCAGTTTCTGATGCCGCTGCTCGGCTGGTTTCTGGTCCGGACACTGCTGCAGCTCTTTTCCGTTCTGGAAAAAGCCATTCCCTACGCCGCCCTGATTCTCCTGGTCTGGCTCGGTGTGAAGATGATCCTGGAAGGCGTGAAAAAAGCCCGCAGCGAGATCGTGCCGGAAAAGCTTCTGACACCGGCAGCGCTGCTGGTGCAGGGTCTGGCGACCTCCATGGATGCCCTGTCAGTCGGTCTGACGATCGAGCACTATTCGCTGCCGCTGGCTCTTCTGGCTGCTGCCTTGATCGGCCTTATTACCTACGGAATCTGCCTGGCCGGTCTGAAACTGGGCAAAGAATTAGGCAGCCGCGTCCGTCATGCGGAGATTCTGGGCGGCTGCCTGCTGATAGGGATCGGTATTGAGATCTTTGTCAAAAACGTTTTCTTTTAGCGGCGGAAGGCATCGGCAATCAGCTCATCCAGCAGGGCGCCGATCGGCAGGCCCGCCGCTTCCCATAGCTTGGGATACATACTGATCGATGTAAAACCGGGGAAGGTATTCACCTCGTTGAATACCACCCGGTTTGTTATATTTTCCAGGAAGAAGTCTACGCGGGCCAGGCCCCTGGCGCCGACAGCCCGGAAAATGGCTTCCGCAGCCTGCCGGATCTCCTCCCGTTTGCCGTCGGGCAGTTCGGGATCGACGGGCGTTTTGGAATCCGGGTTGGAGTATTTGGCTTCGAAATCATAGAATTCCGCTGCCGCCAGGATCTCACCCACACCGCTGGCCAGAGGACCTTCGGGCGTGGAGCGCACGGCACATTCCAGCTCCCGGCCGAAAATTGCCTCTTCCACCATGACCCGCGTCCCATAGCGGGCAGCCAGTTTAAGCGCCGCCTGAAGACCGGCCCGTTCATCCACCCGGGAGACCCCCTGGGACGATCCGCCGTCGCAGGGCTTCACAAAAACGGGATAGGGCAGCGCTGCTTCCACTTTGGCGGCAGCCTTTTCCGGTTCCGCCAGTTCAGCCTTGGTCAGAGCGATGTACTTTGCCTGCTCTATGCCGAGATCCCGCACCAGGACTTTCGTATAAAGCTTGTCCATGCAGACCGCCGTGGCAGCTACCCCACAGCCCACGTAAGGGATGCGGGCCAGTTCCA
>JAEEGL011587226.1_pt1 | contig 12887 bp, 13 predicted proteins | sample 9134231 | NCBI WGS metagenome assembly JAEEGL01 (sample SAMN16246548, study PRJNA631951) | gut metagenome | biome: gut microbiome; feature: rumen; material: fiber-attached | host: Bos | place: Iran: Karaj | collected 2018-10
ATTTCGCCCGCGCGGTGCTCGAGGGCGTGGCGTTCAGTATGCTCGACTGCGAGCGGACGCTCGCATCGATCGGCATCCCGCATAAAGAAAACGCCGTTATGATCGGTATGGGCGGGAAAAGCCCGCTCTGGCGGCAGATCCTTTCGGACGTTCTGGGGATCCGTCTGACCGTCAAACAGTTTAGCGACTCGTCGTTCGGGACCGCGATGCTCGCGGGGGTCGCCGCGGGGATCTTTTCCTCGTTTGACGCCGCCGTGCGGCTCTGCAACCGCGAGATCTCGGAGACCGTCCCCGATCCCGAAAAGCACGAGATCTACTTGAAATACTTCGAGCGCTACAAGGCGATCGTCTCGGCGCTGTCTCCCATCTACGACGGGGGTCTCGGATGAGGACCGCGGTGCTGGTCAAGGTCGTCGACGGGGAGATCAATCCCTTCGACGCAAGCGCCGTCGAACACGCGCTCACGCTTGGCGGCGAGGTTGCCGTCGTTTCCATGGGACCGAAACCGTGGGTCGACGTCCTTCAGCCCCTCACGCGGCTGGGCGTTTCCCGCGTGCTTCTGCTCTCCGACCCGGCGTTCGCGGGCTCCGATACGCTCGCGACCGCGACGGTTCTGAAAGCGGCGCTGGATACGGTCAAGCCCGATCTGATCCTCTGCGGCAGAAAGACGCTGGACGGCGAGACCGCGCAGGTCGGTCCGTGCCTTGCCGGGCTGCTCGGCGTTCCGGTTCTGACCAACGTCTTCTCGTTTAAAACGCAAGACGGGGAGGTCGTCGCCGATACCGCGCTCGGTTCCGAGCGCGCCGCGCTCCCCGCGATTCTGACGCTCGAACGCACCAAACAACTGCGGTTCCCGTCGCTTTTTTCCAAAGCCGGGAAGGTTGAAGTTTGGGACAACGCGATGCTCGGGGTCGACCCCGAACGATGCGGTCTTGCGGGCTCGCCGACGCGGGTGATCGAGACCGCCGAGAGCGTCAAGGGAGCGCGCGCCTGTAAAAAAATCGCCCCCGAAGAACTCGTCCCGCTGCTCCGGTCTCTGTTGCAAACCGAAAAACGGGTCAGGACCGTTGCCGAAAGCGAAACCAAACTGCCAAACGCGTGGGCGGTCGGCAAAGAAGTGCTGCCCGCGGCGCGCGCGATCGCAAAGACCGTTACGCTGATCGAAAACGACGATCCCGCCGCCGTCGCGGAAAAGGCGAAAGCCGAGCGCCCGGAGGTCATCCTGTGGAACGCCGACGCGCGGGGCAGACGGAACGCCCCGATCGTACAGGCGCTGCTCGGGACCGGGCTCTGTGCCGACTGCACCGACCTTGAGACCGACGGGGAAAAACTCTATATGATCCGCCCCGCCAAAGGGGGAAATATCACGGCGAAGATCCGCTGCGACGTCCTCCCGCAGATGGCGACCATCCGCACCGTGGACGGCTCGTCGGGGGATCTGATCGTCTCCGCCGGTCGCGGCGTCGCGGACGATATCGAACGGGTGCGGGAACTTGCCCGTTTGCTCGGGGGAGAGTTCGGCGCCAGCCGGGCGCTGGTCGATCTCGGGCGCGCGGACTATCCCGAACAGGTGGGGCTGACCGGGCGGATGGTCGCCCCGAAGGTCTATCTCGCGATCGGGATCTCGGGCGCCGTGCAGCACGCGGTCGGATTCCGCGACGCCGACACGGTGATCGCGGTCAACCCCGACGAGGGCGCGCCGATCTTCGGCTGCGCCGATTACGGGATCGTCACCACTTTTGAAGAACTGTACCGGGAACTCGAAACGTTCCCGAAAGGAGAAAAAAACGATGTTTGATTACAAGGTAAAGATCGGTCTTGTCCCGATGCGCCGCGATACCAACAATCGCCCGAAAGGGACCTTCCTCACGTGGTATTCCGCCGAGGAGCGGGGCGACCTTTTCTTCAACTAAAAAGAAACAGTTAAAAGAACTCCGTAAGCAGCAAACAATATTCCGTTTTGCCTTTTCCGGTTCGGCTATCGTAGCATAGCAAAAAGAGGAAGTAAACGGGGGTAAAATGTCGCTGAAAACTTAAAAGAAACAGAGAGAGTCAGGCTTGACAAAAGCTTGGCTCTCTTTTTTACGCAACATTTTTCCCCAGAACCGTTGACTTCCGGGATTGCGACAGGAAAGAAACAAACGATTGCTTTTTCCCATGCTACGTTGCCTCTGCCGAAAAAGGCAAAAAATAAAAACGGAGGTAATCCAAAATGAAAAAAGTAGTCTTCTCCATCAGAAACACCAGAGGAAATCAGGACAAGAAATTGTCCGGTTTCGGATATGTAGCGGAGGGCAATTTGCTCGTACCCTGCATCTCCAAGAACAACAAGCCGTACATCCGGACGTTTGACGAGGTTGAAAAGGCGTGCCATCCCGTCAAGGACAGACCGGGCGAATACAGCGGCTACATCACCATGTACTACGAGCAGGTCCCCGTTTACAGAGAAAAAGACGGCTCGTGTGACATCGTGGATCTTGAAGTCGAATACAAGGTCTGGTTCAAACTCGTCGACGGAAAGGAGGTGAAATAAGATGGACGACACCGTTAAGATCGTTATCGGTTCTTGGGGCTCATATAACGAATGCAACGAAAGAGCCCTGGGATCTCATTGGCTTGACCTTTCGGAGTATTCCGATTGGGAGGAGATCGAAGAAGAACTCAAAAAAGAAGGATTTGACCTCGACGGACTCGATGAAGAACTGTTCATTCAGGATATCGAAGGGCTGCCTTCCGGTTGTAAGAACTGGGACTACACCAGCCCCGAAAAACTGTTTGAAACGCTCTCTGAATCGGGTGTTCTGGAAGATGCTTATCAATACGACGTACTGACTGCCTTTCTTGAAGTGCGGTCGTTCGACGAATTTGAAGAACTCGTGTCAAAGTACGGCTCCCGCTGGGACGAAGATATTCATCTTTACAAGGGATACGATTGGGAAGATTACGGTCGTGAGATGTTCCAGAACTGCGGCTATGATCTTGAAATCCCGGAAAACCTGCTGGACTTCTTCGATTTTGAAGCGTACGGCAAATACCTCGGCGACTACGTTGTTGATGAATACAGCGAAGGTCTGATTGAAGTTGCTTAATTTGAAAGGAGAAAAGAAAATGAAAGTCACGATCGAAGAAAAGAAAAAAGAAGCTCTCGAAAGAATGAAGATGCTGAACCTCTATCCGAACGTCATCCGGGAGTTTGAAAAAGAGAACATCCTGAATATGTCGGAAAGCATCGGATACCTTTATTGGCTGACCGACGAGCAGCAGCAGTATGTGTCCGAGTTTGAAAGCGAACACGACTACCTTGTGTATCACGTCATTCATTCTTTCACCGAATTTGGAGAACTGCTGACCTTCCTTTACGTTTCGGACGATAAAGAAGAGTGGGGCTTTGACCGCGCTGATCTGAAAGACGGTTACGCCTGCGCCTATGTCAAGAATCTGGACGAGGAAGCGTTCTCGGAATTCGGCAGCATCGCGTTCAAACAGCAATTTGGCGGTCTGGTCAGGACGGCGTGAGGTGAAGATGAAACGAAAAAGAGAATACGGTTACAAAGTTTGTTATCGAGAAAAGCACCGGTTTAAATATCGACGTCATTTTCTCGCTTATACCTATCCTCAAGCGAAATCGGTAATGAAAGGATACATACGTTATCCGCCGAGAGCAAGAGATGACGGGCACAAACTCGATAAACCGAAATGGCGTATCATTCCCGTCAGCAAAAAAGAAAACGACTCCGGAATCTGGAGAGAGTGCCCGTTCTGAGGCATTCTCTCTTTTAAAAAAACAAAGAATTAAGGAGATGAAACAAAATGATGAAACTAAACCTAATCGCAGAGAACCAGCAGGAAGAACTCGTCAAGGCATATCTAGAAGAACACGCAAGCGAAGAACTCGCCGAGAAGATCAACAACGGCACGCTCTTTGAAAAAGACGGGAAGCCGCTGACCAACAAGAAGACGCTTGCCGGTTTTATGAAGTACGCCTGCGAAGAAGCACGAAAAATAGCGAAAAAGGGCGAAAATGCGGCGTGCATCGAGGATAAGGTCGTTTACGGCTGGGCGATCCACTACTTCGAGGAAGACTCGATCGAAGGGACGCTTTATCTACTCGACGGATCCGAATACCAGCCGGAACGAAAGGTGTCGAAACCTGTCGAGAAAGCGCCGGTTAAGAAAGTTCCCGAACAGCCCGGTAAAGACCAACTCTCATTCTTCAATCTGTCGAAACCTGTCGAAACCGAGGAAGAACGGATTGAAGATGAAGAGGAAGAAGAACCGGAAGAAGCGGCGCCGATCCCGAAGAAAGACATTGACGAAACGACCGGTGAACTGCTTGTCGAAGAAGATGTTTATTTGTCGAATAATGGCGTTACGCAAAACGAAACCGATTTCGAAAAATACTACGATCCGGAATGCCTGCTTCGGATTTCGGAACTGCTTGACGGACAAATTAGTATGGGGTGATGAAAATGATAATGTCAAAAATCAAACCGATCCCGAAATACATTCTTAAAAGGATCGAAAAAGCAGACGAATCATTTCCCAAAAGCAATCCAGGTCAAACCCGCTTTTACGCATACCTGACCAAGAACGACGGAGAACTCGCAAAAGTGACCGTTGCCGTCAAGATCCGAGCAGGAAAGAGATACTGCAAACAAGTCGCAGTTCACGGTGTTCATTCAAACCTCTGCTTCATCAAAGATATGGTGTTCTATCGGCTCGGCGGTTATAAGGTCGGCTGGTACGAAGAAGGATTGCAGAAAAACCCGAAATGGTATGAAAGCGACGAATGGGATTTGAGTTACGACAACTTGTTTGATCCGTACGCCCCCATCATTAACCGTGAATATCTCGTCAAGTTTCCGGAGTACAAGTATTCGGCATACAATCTCTATCATGAAGTCGAGATATTCAAGTACCTTAGAACGTATGAAAAGTATCCGCAAGTCGAATATCTGATGAAAGCAGGACTATCCTCACTCAAATACTCGAAGCAGATTTTGCAGAAGATCGCAGTTGATAAACGGTTTTGCAAATGGCTGCTTGCGAATAAGGAAGAAATCGCAAAACAGTACAACTACATTTCGGTCATTCTCCGCGCATATCGGACCGGTAAATCGCTTCAACAGTTGCAGAGATTTGAAGAATGGAAACTCAAACTCATTCACGACAGTTCCTTTGACCTGCTTCGCGAAGAATTCAAGAAGGACCTTGATCAACTTTTCAACTATCTCGATCAAAAAGACGTCTCTCTGTATCTCTACAAAGACTATTACCGCGCTTGTCAATTTCTAAATCTGGATATGACCGAAGAGAAACACCGCTATCCTCACGATTTCCAACGCTGGCACGATATCCGGATCGACGAGTACACAACGGCGAAAGCGATGAAAGACAGAGAAGAGCGGAAAGAGCTTTACGATCAGTTCGCCACGATTGCAGAAAAATACGAAGGACTGCAAGAAACCAAAGACGGGTTTGCAATCGTGATCGCCCAGAGCCCTGCCGATTTGATCCGGGAAGGAGAAGCGCTGCATCATTGCGTCGGGCATCTCGGATATGATCGCAAGTTCATTCGTGAAGAAACGCTTATCTTCTTTATTCGCAACTCGACAGATCCGGATACGCCGTTTGTGACAATGGAATACTCCTTGAAAACAAAGAAGATACTTCAATGCTATGCGAACTACAACGCAGAGCCCGACGAATCGGTACTTAATTTCGTTCGTAAAAAGTGGCTTCCGTACGCCAATCGGAAAGTACGGAATATGCAAAAAACAGCGTAAGGAGGAACAACACTATGGCAAACTACTTCAGAATCACCGCGCATCATCCGAAAGAAAACATCTCGCTCATTATCGACTCTAACGGCAAGTTTGAAAAACTCTGGCAATTCTCGTCGTTCCTGGTCTCAAAAGGGTTTAAGGTGCTAACGGTAGGGAACGACGAATCCTTTGATGAAGGAAACATCTTGAAAGCGTCCCCTGATCCCGACAATCTGATCCTGCGAGCATGCAAAAGAGGAGAACCGATCATCTTCAACGAAACCATCACGATCAACGGTCGTCATTATTCGACAAGAAACGACTAAAAAAGACAATTTCATATTCTCTTGGGGGTGGATTTCCATCCCCTTTTTTATGATCGGTGCAAGCCATTTCTTCTGGTTAAGGAACGTCTCAAAAAATGTCCGAATAATAGGACCGAAAACGCCGTTTGCAAGTTAGGCGTGTGCTTGTCTTGATACAAGTGCGCTCGCTGCGCTCGCGCAGACAAGCACACGCCTAAACTGACGGAAGCCAAACTATAATACGGAAACGAGAAGCGAGGCGCGGAGCGGTGTTCGCCGCTGGACCGCTTTAGCGAACACCGCTTGCCCGCTCTCGACATTTTTCTGTTTTTGACCGTATTATGACCGTTTGTGTTCACGTTCAGTTGCTTTTGCGTAAGTGCTTGATCGTTTCGTCGCTTACCGGTCCGACGTAGCACCCTTCATCAAAACAAGAAAAATCGTCAAAAAGCAACAATTTTCGATCCTCCAGACCAACATTGCAAACCACGTCGTCATCAAGAATATCCGAAATGAAATACTGAGGCAATCCGCGTGAATACACGATCTTCTCGCCGGTTTTTTCGATGTACTTGATGATATATGCGATTGCATTCCCGAGAAGCCCCCTGTTATCAATCGGGCTGAAATCATTACGTCCAAAACGTTCTTCAAAATAGGTGTTTTGAAGTGTGGTACGCATCTTATGCTCCGAAAAACTGAAACTTTTCACTTCTTTCATTTCCCCGGGCAAAGTACCTTTTGGGAAATAGAACAATCCGTGGAAATGAAGCCGCTGTTTCTCCGGGCTTCTCTCCCAAACTCCGACATATTTCCACCCTTTTCGACAAGCATTGACATTTAACGTTCCGCGCAACTTCTTTTTGAAACTCTCTTCCGTGTGAAGTTTGTCATTGTAAGTGAAAGTGACAAAGTAGTTGAACTCCTGCAAGTTGACTTTCCGTAACATCCGGATCCGCCGCGCAATCAGGTTGTTCTTTTTGCGGACCATATTCGCGTCCACGAACAGTTCCGCCGTCCGCTCGTCCTCAAAATAGGGTTTCATCTCTTCAAGGATCTGCTTTCTGCGCTCTTTCCTCGGAAGATTGATATGCTCGGCGTAAATCTTGTTGAACACTTCCTTTACCGGTGGATTATCATTAGGAACACGGTCTGGCAGTTCGTGTTCCTCTGGTGGAATTGCATTACCATTACGGTCTAACAGTTCGTATTGTTTTGGCGATTGTGCATCACGTTTACGGTCTGGTAGTTCGTATTGTTTTGGCGGTTTTGCATCACTTTTACGGTCTGACAGTTCGTGCTGTTCTGTTGGTTTTGCATCAAAGACACGCTCTGCCGGATCGCACTCGACGAACACTTTCTCCACATCAATACGGTCTGTTAGACCGTGTTGCTTTGCCGGCGCACTTTCCTTCGGAGGTCCTTTATACCGACCTCGCTTCCGGGGGGTTTCTGTGTGCGGAATGGCAATATAGTGGCTTCCGTCAAAATAGACTTTGGTTTCTCCATAAGGCATAACTCCTCCTTCTGCTTCATAAAGAGGCAAGAGGATACCTTAATCTGCAGAATCCTCCTCATTGCATTTATAAAGCGAGTTGATAAAATAGCTGTTCTGCATTTTTAGTTCTTCAACGCTTGCTTTTTCCGTTTCATATTCCAGATAATCCATCAGCCCGACGTTGCTCTTCTTCGCCATATCCTTGAAAAAGTCGGAGAAGCAGTCCGTCGTGAAACGGTTGCTGTAGATCTTCCTGTTCATCAGGTAATACCGCTTTGATACGGTCGTCCCGTCCATTGTGCCGCGTTCTTTCTCAATCTGAAGAACCGACATGCCGTACTTGTTATATACCCGCGCGTTCCGCTTCCAGAGCCACGCGGTTATCTGCTTCAGGAAGTAGACGAGCAGCGTATTGTCCCCGCGTCGATACCGGAAATCGTAGTAGAGCGAGATAAACCGCCGGAACGCCCATTCGGAGATCGCTTTCTCCAGCGTATAGAAGGGAAGCAACAGCTTCACTTCTCCGGCAGAAACGATATTCACGATGTCACAAAGATCCCTGGCGTCGGCCCCCCAACTTTCGGGGCGCTGCTCGTCGGTGAAGACCTTGATGAACGGAAAGTGATCTACCGTCGCGGAGTGCCGGCACATTTTCAGCCACGAGTTGAACAGGTCGTTCTTCTGATTGGTCTCGTCGTTCTTTTTCTTGACCTCTTTGAGCTCCAGATTGTTACCGCGCTCTTTCCCGATCTCGGTGATCGCCACGACGCCGAACTCAAAACTGCCTGCGTTCGGATTATTCTCCCGGACCTTTTTGCCTAAACGTAAGATATCGAAGTCCAGAATATGCGCGTGACGGCAGCGGTCTTTTCTTCCGGAGAAGAAGCCGAGCGACCAGAGCGGGAAGTTCCCGTTCGTCCGGATCTCATTATCCGTCCGGACGGAGAAATTCGACACGATCAGACTTGATTGAATGACGTAAATGAAATACGCCTGTGCGTAGGTTTCGAGCGTATCAAACAGGTGCTTCTCGGACAGGCAATCGTCGTATACCAGCCCGTAACGCCCGCTGTCATAGCCGTATAATTGTAGGCGGTCGTCACGGTGCTTTTCGTATCTGGATCGCTTGAGAGCCACCCAATCCCGCGTTGTAGCGAGGTTGTAGACCGTCCCATACTCCAAACACTTCAACAGTTCGTTCTCAAAACAGATCCACGGGAAGTTCGGGAAGCACATATCCGCTTGCTGCAAGATGTCAAACGCCTTCTCTCGGAACATCACTTCCTGGGAGAGCGCCATATCGGTGATCATCGTTGTTTTCTTCTTGCCCATGCTGCCGCAGGCGATGGACACGATCGGCAGTTCGTTTATGAAGCCGCAATTCTTCGATTCAAACTTTTCAAGCTTCGCCCTGGCGATCCGCTCCCTGAACCGCAAAAACGCAAACAGAGGGATAAATATCAGGATCCACCACGGGAAAACTCTGATCAGCGTTTTAAGGTCCAGCAGCAGTTTGACCAACTGAACATAGATCGTTCCAAACTGAAAAGACGAAGCAAAGAAGAGGTAGTACGCGAAGAACTCAATCACGATCGTCACGATATTGAGGTGAAACCCCCATATCCAAAGCCAGAAAATCGGCACCCAAGAATGGATACGCAAGAAGTGGACGTATCCGGAGATGCCGTTTTTGACAAACAGATAGAACCGTTCAACCGTCCTTTTGTAGAGGCGTAACGGCAGCGTATCCCGGTTGTAGTGGTTATTGCTTCTGCCGTATAGCCGCTTGATCAACATCCAAAGGCCGAGGATGCACGGCAGCGAAATCGCCAATCCCTTTGAGAAAGACACCGACTTCTTTCCGACGATCGAAAGCCAGGCGAACAGATTGTCACGACTGAGCAGCGTCTTGAAGTACAGCGCCGTTTTCGCTTTAAAGCCGTCGAAATCTGCCGGCAATATCCGACTCCTTTCGACATAATCCGAATATTCGACCACCGAAGGCATTTCGTCTGTCGGGCGGTCAAATATAGCGTTGAAATAGTATTTTAAGCTCCCGAACAGGTCTATGAACGCTTCTCGCAGCCGAAGATATGAGTTCGAAAAACCGAAGTAGAACAGTAGCGCAAAACCGAGCGTCAGCGCCACCGTAATACTAACGAATATAACTTTTTGCCGTCTCATAGGCTTCCTCCGCGTTCATAACCTGTCCGGTAAATGCCAGATACCAAATCGCCGCGGCGATCGCAAGCACCAAGAACATCACCGCGATTCGTTTTATTGTTTTCATAATCTCTCCTTTCTTTTAAAAAAACGCCGACAGGGTTTATTCTGCCGGCGCCTTTTTGTTACTGTTCGTAATCGTCCCATTCGGACTCGTCGATCGACGCGATCACTCTCTCATAGATCCTGCGCTCTTCCTTCTCCTGCCGCCGTCGTTTGCCGAACCTGATGATCGCCCCAATCAGTTTGAAAGGTAAGCAGATGATCCAGATGACAAACGAAATGACGTAGGGAAGGACCGGAGCAAGCAAGACGAGTAAGAGGATCAGCAAAATCAGCCAGACGATCCGCTTGCCTTTATCGTTCAGCGAAACCTTTACTTCGGTCACGTTGGACGGCTGATTGCTGCCCGTCTGCTTGTTGTCGATCACGCCGAGATTGTAAACGATACCGTCGGTCTCAAACTTCAACCGAAGGATCGTAACGTCTCCGACCATCGTGGCAATCTTCCCGTAAGAACTGTCACCGGACCACAGGGTGTATTCGGTTTCCGCGAATCGGAGAACCCAATGCTTCCCCTGCAGCTCCTGTAACGCTTCGTCGGTCAGTTGGGTGGAATAGGTGACGTCAAGGATCGCGCCGTGGTAGATGGTATCCCGATCTTCGTTTGCGATGAACTCTTCAACGCTCTGGATCCGGTCCCAAGTGTACGTTCCGGCAAACAACCCGCCGCCGTTATGTTCCACCTTGTCCGTGTATTTCAGGTAAGCGTAGTTGTCCGACTTCTCGCCGAACTCTTCCTTCTTCCCGACGTATACCGCCCAAGCCATTGAGTATGCTTGCGTCGTGTAGTACACGTCCGCTTCGAGCAGTTTGTCGATCCGCTTGTCTGTATTGAACGCCACGAAATGACTGTCGCACGCTCCGTAGAAGAGTTTGAACCCGTCCGGGTAGCGCACGAATCCGACAAACTTGTCCGTCACGACGATGGTTTCGATGTCAATGCAGTTTACGTAAGGATTGCCGTTGATCGTCCCGAAGCAATACTGCCGGTTGATTGCGTAATTGACTTCGGTGATCGTATTGTTGTTGCCTGTACCTGCGTCGATGCTCGCATCAAAGGGATGGTAGATGGACGTGATGGCGTAATACCGCACGTTTTCATCCGAAACCGTGAAATCCCGCACCTTGTACTTGTAGAACACGCCGCTGCTGTTCAGGTAGTCGAGCTTATAGTTTGTGAAACTGATGGCGTCGTTGATCGTCGTCGAGATATTGATTGAGGACGCCCGCAGGTCCTTCTGACTTCCGCTCGGTTGATAGACGTACACGAACAGTTCCCGGTTGACGCTCTCGGCGATCTGAATGATCTGCAAAGAGTAGTCTCCCGTTCTTTCGGGGTAGTTGGACGTTTGAAAAGAATCGTCTTTCCGCAAATCGTCCAGCACGTCCGAATAGGTCGTTTCTGCTCTTGCAATCAGGGGCGTCTGTACCGCCAGAAAGACGGTACAGAACACCGTGACAAAAGCGAGAAACAACGAAATGATCCTCGTTTTTGCCGCCTGACTCAAAACACGATCGCCTCCTCGTCAAGAGTGACGCCTTCCGTGTCGTAGTCTTCCAGCCGGCATCCGATGGAAACGCTCGCCTTCTTGTCTTTGGAATAGACGATGACCGTGAACAGGTCCGTATCCTTCGGAACGCTCGATTTGTTAACGACGACCTCGCTGTCCGGATAGACGCCGCTCATAATGAACCCCAGACCGCCTTTCGGGACGAGCTTAAAAGACTCGTCATCTTCGACGATCTCAAAACCGCCCGTAAGGTCTTCTTCGTTTGCGAAAGAGTGCGTCGCCCCGTCAACGGTGAAGGTGAAGTCTGCCGCCGGGACGACTTTGACCTCATACCCGGTCAGTTTCTTGCTGAACCTTCCGAACGTATACTTGACGTCCACCTCGAGCGGTGCCGAGGGGGAGATGATCACGTCGGTTTTGGCGTCCAGCACGTTTTCACCGTTGACGCTGACGTAGAACGACTTGAACCCGTCGGTAAACCCATTCGTGAAATAGGCGACGAACCCGACACCGCCCACGAGCAGAAGCACGATCAGGACGTAGGTGATGATCCTACCGGCTTGAAGGGTTACGCTTTTTCCACTCATAGCAGCTCACCTCCCGTTTAGAAAGACAACTCTTCGGGCGACATTCTGATGCTTGTTACGGTCGGCATCGTTTTGACGTTGATCGTATCGGACAAACCGGAAACCGTGTCGGTGACCGTGACGGTAAAGTACGGAACCTTGCCGTCCGTGTACTCCCGGAAATGCCTTTCGAGATAGCCGGGACGGTCACCTCGTATCGAATAGTACGACGCAATCGGAGTCCGCGCGTCCACCATCAGTTTTCCGTTTTCGATCGAGAGATCAATCAAAATCATGAACCCGCCGCCGACGTCAAAACAGCAATACACGCTTCCGTTCACTTCAAGACTGTCGTTTACGTCAAGAATCGTTGCCGTTCCGACCGAATAAGTGTCCTCGTGCGTCGTGTTACTGTGGTTACGATCGTCGGTTTGAATCGAACCGTGTGATTCCACGGAAACCGTGAACTGACCGTAAGTGGATCCGACCGCGTGCAGTTCATTGTCCAGAACGAGATTGAGAGGATAGGTATCTCCGCAAGTGAGTTCCACCATATCCACGCCCCAAGCCGAATCGTGCCGAATCGTTTTGCCTGTGGTGTCGATCGTCAGGCTTTCGGGAATACCTTTGTACTCCACCTGACAAGTGGCATGAAAACCACCGACGCGGGTAGTGACCGTGACGATGATGTTATCGCCTTCAAACGACTTCAGACATCTGACGAATGCAATCGGAGAGCCGTCTTCGTTCGGAGTGACGGTCAGGTACTCGCTGACGTTCTGGTTTGCCCGCGTAGAACCCGGCGCCCAGGCAGCGCTCCAATCGACTTCCTTGTTCGGAGCGTCATACGGAATCACCGTTGCAGTCAGCCGCTTCTCGAAAGAAGATCCGGTGCCGCGGGTTTCTCCCGAAGACGCCAGCAGCTGAACGCCGCATTCTTCGACCACGGTAACCTC
>JAEEGL012408353.1_pt1 | contig 12887 bp, 5 predicted proteins | sample 9134231 | NCBI WGS metagenome assembly JAEEGL01 (sample SAMN16246548, study PRJNA631951) | gut metagenome | biome: gut microbiome; feature: rumen; material: fiber-attached | host: Bos | place: Iran: Karaj | collected 2018-10
TAAAATAATACATAAAGAAAAATTAAATGAAGGAAAAAATGGTTTAACTGAATTTACTCTTTGTTTACTATTAAAACATAAGAAAATATAAAATAAAATTTCAATAAAAATTATACCAACATAAAAACACGAAAATTTTTTTTGTGTAACTTGAGTACTTCCTTTTAACATCATTTCCAATTCTTTTTTTGCTTTTATAATATCCCCATTTAATAAACCATCAGCATATAATTTTTGTATATTTTTTCTTAATTGAATAATTTTTTCTAAATTATCAAAAAATTTATATTTCTTATCTTCTACTTTAAAATTTTTTTCAATATCTTTAATATTATGTTTTTTAAATATTTTAATAGCTTTCATTTGAATTTTTTGAATAGTTAAAAGATTAATACTATGATAAGAATGTAACCAAGAAGTAAAATTATAAATTGTACTTAAAGCTCTTTTAAAACTTGTTGCAAAATCTAATTCATCTCTTTCATGATTATCTAATTGACTTGATAATGTATCTGAATTATCACTTGAGTCATCATCACTTTTTTTAATTTGTTTCATTTTTGATTGTATATTTAAAAATTTTGTCTCGTTTGCTCTTATTTGACTTGAAAAAAATTTATCTACTATTTTCATTTTTTCTCGATAAAATTGAAAAAAATATTCCATTTTTATTGTATCTGGTAATCCACTCATTTCTTCTATTTTTTTCATTATTTCATTTTTTTGTTCTTCTGACATTTCGTTTTCTTCATCTAAATATAATGAATTTTGTTCTTGATCTTTTTCTGGGTTTTTCTCTATTTTTTTCATTTGATTTTTCATTTCATCTATATTTTTAAAATTTTTTAAATTTATTTCATGATTATTTAAATCAGATGGAGTTTTTAATTTAACAGTATGTTTTTTTTTTATTGGTCTATTTACTGATGTTAATTCACTTGGGATGTATTCTGATCTTTTTTTTTTTGATATATTACTTTGTGATGAAATGTGTTTTGATAATTTTCTAAGTTTTAAACTTTCTCTTTTATTTGGTGCATGGGCTATATAATATAATATTAATTTTAAGGAAAAATAGTCAAAATAGTATTCTGACCATTCTGGTATTTTGTAAAAAGAGAAATTTTGAGAAAACTTCATTTTCTGTAATTCTTTTTTATTTTTTATTTAAATTAATGAGTTATTTGTAAATGATTTTCTTTTTGATTTTTTATAAGATGTTTTTAAGAAATTTTGTTTTTTTGAATTTTTTAAATTAATAATTTAGTGTTTTAATACTTTTTATTGAAATAAATTATAAAATTTTATTGTTGAGTTTTTTTTCAAATGGAGTAGGTATATTGAAAAAAATATAATTTACAATTATTATTATTAATGATATATAAAAAAATAATTAATTATATGAAACTAATAAAAACATAATTATGAAAATTGATTTTTATTTATTTTTTATCTATAATAATATAAAATTAAATATCATTTTTTCAAAGCAGTAAATAACTATTTATTAAAAGAATATTTGTCAATTTATATTTTTCAATATCAATATACTTACTTTATTGAATCAAAAATTCAAATAATATTTTTATTTTTCTTTACTATTATTTAATTGATTTATAATTACTTTTCACTAATCCTTTTTTTAATTTTCAATAATATTTTGTTTAAGTATAACAAAATTTTACACTAATTATTTGACATATTATATGTTTAATATCACATATTAATAATATATAAAATATTAATAATTAAATCTTATGAATTTAAATAAGTTTTATATAAGGCTAAATTCATTTTTAAATATTTTAATATATTTATCTAAATTTAAATTTATTTTTTTAATAAAATTCAAATATATTATTATAATAAAAAAAAAAGAAAATTTTATTACCCTCTCAAATAATTACTATTTTATTCTCTAAATATGGTATTTAAACAAAAATATATATAAATAAATTGTAATATTAATTAATAAATTTAAATTATTTAAGTCTTATAAAATAAATAAAAATTTGATTAATTAATATTGATAAATAAATTTATTAATTGTTTTTGTAATTTACAAAAGAAGTTCATTAAGATTGGATTCAATTAAAAAAATCCTATATATTAATAAAAAATCAATTATCAAATATATAAATCAAAAAAGATAATTAAATATAAACAATTAAGAAATAGCAAAAAAAATAAATATTAAATATGATAAATAATATATTTATATATTTAATAAATGAAAAAAAAAATCATAAACCTAAAAATAAATAAAAATTAAAAAAAGCAAAATTAAATTTAAAAAATGTCATTCAAACCATTAAAATACAACCCATCAATTTATCAATTTTACTTAAATAATTCATTAAAAAATGAAAAAGATTTACATTTCAAAGATAATAAAATAACAACTAGAAAATACAATATAATAACATTTCTTCCAAAAGCTTTAATAATTCAATTTCTTCGTCCAGCAAATATATATTTTTTAATAATAGCAATAATTCAATGTATACCATTAATTTCACCTTTATCTCCATTAAGTGCAATAGTTCCTTTAATTTTCGTATTAAGTGTTTCTTTAATAAGAGAAGGAATAGAAGATTGTCAAAGAGCAAAAATGGATAAATCACAAAATTCAGAAAAAATTGAAGTTTTTAGAAATGGATTTTGGACTTTTGTTAATAGTGGTGATTTAAAAATGGGAGAAATTATTTCTATTGAAAAAGATAAAACTTTTCCTTGTGATTTAATTTTATTAGGAAGTGATTTAAATGAAGGGATTTGTTATATTGAAACTGGGACTCTTGATGGTGAAAAAACACTTAAATTAAAAGAACCTCCAAATTATGCAAAAGATAAATTTGTAAGTGATAATTTTTTAAATGGAAAAAATAGCAGTGAAAGTTATGATGAAACTTTTAATAATGAAAATTTTGTTAATGGTAATATACATGAAAATCTAAGTGATTTAAGTAATGAAAATGGAAAAGATTTAATTAAAAAAAGAATAAAAAATAAAATTGATTATTTTTGTATTGAAGGTTATGGAATATGTGATAAACCAAATACTAATTTATATTTATTAAATGGGAAAATGAGATTTATGTTTAATGGTGATGACACAGAATTTCCTATTGAAAATAAGAATTTATTATTAAAAGGTGCTAAATTAAAAAATACACATTGGATTGTTGGTGTTATTATTTATACTGGGCATAATTGTAAAATAATGAAAAATGCTAAGGAATCTAAAATTAAATTTTCTTCTGTTGAATTGTTAATGAATAAATTGTTATATTTTATTTTGATTTTACAATTAATTTTAAGTATTATTAGTTCAATTATGCATAAAATATATTATGATAAAAATAAAAAATTAATATTAGAAGATGATAAAATAACACAAAAAAATATTAATAAAAATTATATAGATTATCTTGATTATAAATTATCAATAGATTCTCTTTTATCATTTTTTACATATTTCCTTTTATTAAACACATTAATCCCAATATCTTTAATTATAACATTAGAAATAGTAAAAATAATCCAAGGAATATTTTTAAAAATAGATATAAAAGGATATTCATTCATAAGAAAAAAATTTATAAAACCTCAATCTGTTTCATTAAATGAAGAATTAGGAATGATAGATTATATTTTCACAGATAAAACCGGAACATTAACATGTAATAAAATGTTACTAAAATTTTGTGTAATAGGAGACATATGTTATGAATTTATAAGAAATGATAGTGAAATAAATGAAAAATTAAGAAGAAAAGAAAAAATTATTCCTTTTGAAAATTATGATATGATAAATGCATCAAGTTGTAAGAATGGAAATGGAATTTTTGATTCAACACAATATGATTATTATATAGTTAAATCAGATGAAAATGAAAATTGTTGTATTTATTTAGATAGAAGTGAGAAAATAATAGAAGAATTTTGGAAAGCCCTTTCAATTTGTCATGATTGTATAATTCAAGATGGGGAATATTTAGCAATGTCACCTGATAATTTAGAATTAGTTAAATCTGCATCTTTACAAGGATTTAAATATGAAGAAAGTGATAATTTAAATGAGATATATATTATTTTAGGTGATGAGAAAGGAAGCAAAAAAAAATTATTTAAAAAATTAATGAAAATAGAATTTACATCTGAAAGAAAAAGAGAAACTGTAATTATTAAAGAAGGAAATATGATAAAATTATATATAAAAGGAGCTGATAATGTAATTGAAGAAAGATTAAATTTAAATTCTCAGCCTAGTGAAGTTTTAAATAAAACAAAATATTATGTAAATTTATTTTCAAGAAAAGGATATCGTACTTTATATATAGCAATGAAAATATTAACACAAAATGAATATGATAATTTTTCAAATAATTTACAAAAAGCAAAATTAGACACAAAAAATAAGCATAAATTAATAGAAGAATGTTATGAATCAATTGAAAAAAATTTAACTTTAATAGGAGCAACGATAGTAGAAGATAAATTACAAGACTTTGTACCAGAAACAATAGAAGATTTACGTAATGCAGGAATAAAAATTTGGATGTTAACAGGAGATAAAATGAGTACTGCATATAATATAGGATTAAGTTGTAATTTAATATCAAAAGATATGAAAATATTTTATATAGAAGGTAAAGAAATAAAAACAAATGATAATTTTGAAGATATAAATAGACATGAAAGAGAAAAAGTAATATATACATTTATAAAAGAATTCAAAAAATTTAAAGGTAATTATTACTCAATGGCACAACCACATTTTTCAATAATAATAGATGAAAAAGGATTATTTACAATAACAGAAAATGAAGAAATGTCAAAAATATTTTTATCAGTTGCAAAAGATGCAAAATCAGTAATTTGTTGCAGAGTATCTCCAATTCAAAAAAGTCAAGTAGTAAAATTGATAAAAGATTATAATCCAGATAAAAAAACTTTAGCAATTGGAGATGGAGGAAATGATGTATCAATGATAACAGAAGCTCATATTGGAATAGGAATTTATGGAGAAGAAGGATTAAGGGCAGTTCAAAGTTCAGATTATGCAATTGGAGAATTTAAAATTTTAAGAAGATTATTATTATTTCATGGTTATGTTAATTTAATGAGAAATTCAGAAATGATTATTTATTTTTTTTATAAAAATTTTGTTTTTACTATTGTACATTTTTTATATGGTTTTTTTAATAATTTTTCAGGACAAACTATTATTGATGATTGGTTTATTAGTTTATTTAATTTAGTTTTTACTTCTATTCCTTTAGCTGTTAAAGGAGTTATTGATATTGATTTAAATCCTGATGATGGAATTCTTGTTTTTAAATTATTACCTTTTTTATATTTAGAAGGAAAAGATAATCCAAAATTTAGTATTTGGAAGTTTTTACTTGGATTAATTAAAGGAATTTTTCATTGTTTAATTGATTTTTATTTCTGCTTTCAAATGACAACAACTTTTGTTGATTCAAAAGGAAATTTTAGTGATATTTGGTTTAATAGTGTTAATCTTTATACTAATATGTTAATTATTGTTACTATTGATTTAATTGTTAATACTAAATATCATACTATTTTAAATTTTGGATGTATTTTTGTTATTACAATTTTTTTATATGGTGTTTTTATTTGTATTGTTCAATATCTTTCTATTTTTAATTCTTTTGGAACTATGGATGTTACTTTTAAGTCAACTAAAATTTATTTAAATTTTTTTTTAATTGGAGGAATTATTTTTATTTTGGAATTATTTAGTTTGAGTTATGATACTTTGTTTGTGGAAAGTGTTAGAAATTATCTTAAGTTAATGGATGATTATGAAAAAAATGATGATGAAAATATTAATGAGAATTTATTAGATTTTATTGATAATATTGGAAAAAGTGAAAATGAAAAAAGTGAAATGGTAAGAGAAAAAGAAAAAAGAAAAGAAGAAGAAGATGAAGAAAAAGAAAATGAATTAGAAGAAAATTTGGAAAATAATAATAGCAATAATTATAATATTAATATAAGTAGAAAATTTGAAAAAAGAAGAAAAAAAGGTGAAATTTATAGAGATATTACTTATTTTAATAATTGTGATAATGATGATATTCCAAGTTCATCAAGAGAATTTAAACATACAAAAAATATTAAAATTAGATCCTCTTTGAAAAATGATAAATTAGTAAAAAGTAATAAAATTAAAACATTATCAAATAGCAATTATAGCCATATTACAAATAATATTATTACTAAAAAAAGTAATAAAATTACAAATAATAATATTGTGATGAGCAATAATAATATGATTATAAGTAATAATAATAATACTAATAATGATAATGATAAAAATATTAAATGTATTGAAATCAAACAAAATGATAATTTCACAATAAATCATGTTAGGAATTCAAATGAAAGTAATGCTTTTAATAATAAGCCTAAAGATAATAATGAATTATCTTTTCTAGATGAAGAATTTGACAATAGTAATGATTTAAATAAAATTTCTGATATGATAGATGATAATAATAATTACTATGATAAAGGACCAAATTTTTAAACATTAATTTAAAAAAAAAAATTTAACATGAATAAAATCAAAATTATATATCAAATTATTTGTTTTTTTTGTGATAATTTAACATTTAAAAAGTTAAATTAATTATAATATAAATTAAATAATAATAATTAAATTTCAAGTTCATAAAAACCAAAAATATTTTTTTTTCCATTTTTTTAATTAGAATATAATATAACTATAAATTCTTCATAAAAATATATTTTTAATGCCATAATTAATACTATTTTTATTTATTTTTACATCAATAAAAATATAATATCAAAGGTATATATTCTTAAATTAATAACTAAAGTAGAAAGTTTTATCATTAAATTAATTTAATTAATTATAGAAGAAAATTTTAATTGAAAGGTGTTATTATATGATTAACTAATTTATTAATATTATTATATTTTTAATTGATATTTCACAAATTTTCTAAATTATGATTTAATTCATGACATTTTTCCCTTTATTAAATTAAAATTTATCTTACTCAATTTAAAACTATTTTATTTCTTATTAATATAATTACTATATTCTCATTTGAATTTTTCTTTAAATCATATAACCAATTTTTAATTATTAAATTCTACATTATCAATTGAATATTAATAAAACATAATTAAATTCCTTATTAAAAGTATCATTTATTTATTCTAAAGTTAGTTTCTGCAAATATCAATGAAAATAATAATTTTTTTTTAATTTGACAATTATATCAAAATAAACTAAAAGATGTTGATTTTTTATATATTTCTATAAATTTTTGATTTAATATTCGTTTAATTAATATTTTTTCCCCTATTTTAGAAACAATAATAAATATTATTTGAAATATGGAATTAGTTTTAAAGTTTGGATTATTCCTATTGATGGGATTTTTAATATAATTTTCATTAAAAATATAAGATTTTTATTTAAAATATTTATATTTTTACTATTTTTATTTAAAAAATATTATTATTTTTTATAAATAATAAAAATAATTTAGCAAATAAAATAAATCAAAATATAATAATAACCAATTTAAATAATGTCAGAAGTAACAAGAAATGATTTAATGTATTTTCAAGATGAAGTACTTTCTGATATAAAAAAATTAGAAAATAGATTTGTAGTAAAATTAGAAAAAGCAATGGAAGAAATAAAAAATAAATTTGATACAACAGAAGAAACTTTTACAGAAATAACAGATAAAATAACAGAATTTAATTATTCACTTTCTCAAATTAGTTCAAATAATACTCAATTAAATAACATATTAAAATTTAAAATAAATACTGAAGAAACTTTATCAATTTTTGAATCAAAAATAAATTATTTAGAAAGAGATTTAGGTAATACAAAATATAATTTTGAAAAATCAGTTCAAACAAGTTTATCTTTACCAGGAGTAATAGGAGATGGAGGAAAATATTTAAATTTTAGAAATTTTATGGAATTTATATATAAAAGTGTTATATCTTTAAATAGTTTTAAAGATCTGAATGTTATTGATTTCAAAAACAATAAAGAGAAATTAGAAAATTTAATATCTCAACTTAAAATTAAATTTGAAGTTGTACACAATAAATGTATTGAGTATTGTAATAATAAATTTGAAGATTTTGAAAATTTACTTAATGAAAAAGTAAAATATATCGAAGAAAAAATTGATAATATGAGAGTTGAAAATAATAAAATTTCTCATAATTTAATTGAAAATACTAAACTTTTAAAAGTTGATATTAATAGTTTAAGTAATTTTAAAAAAGCAGTTGAAAAAAATTTAAAAGAAGAATATGAAAAATATAATGAATTATATAATGAAGCTCTTAAAAAACTTGAAAGAAGTGAAGAAGATTATAAAATATTTAAAATGAAATTTAATGAATTAAGTAATTTTATTAAAGAAGTAAGATTTAGTAAAAATATAACTCACAAAGAATTTAGAGAAATGAGTAGAAAAATTAATTTTTCTAATAAAAATAAAAATGAAAATAATAATAATAGTATTTCTATTAGTGAATTTAATAGAAGTAATGATAATTTTCTGAATAAAGAAAAAAAAAGTAATAATATTACACCTTTAGTTTATGAATCTCCTGTTTCAGCAAGATTAAATAAAAGAAATGTTAATATAAATAGAAGAAATGAAAATGATTTAGAAGATAATAAATTATTACAAAATCCAAATATAGTAATTGAAAATAATAATAATACTCTTGAAAATAAAGACAATCAACAATTAAATCAAAATATTGAAAATAATAATAATGAAGATAATATAGATAAAGAATCAAAAAATAATTCTTTTTATAAGAAAATAAGTAATCATCACATTGTTTCTAATATTAAAACTCCTAATAATAATACTCCAATTAATTTTGATAATTCAAAAGTTAAAACTGTTAAATATAATCAGAATATTTCATTTAATAAATTACAAAATGTAAAAAAGAAAAGCAAAAGTGAAATAAATATACAAGAATCATTAATTAATTTTAGTACAACTAATAATAATATAAATATTTCTAAAAATAATAATAATAGTCAAAAACCAATATTTCAACTTCAAAATAATTATGATATGAATCATTTATTATATAAAATAAAAAAAGGTACACATAAAAATAAATCAATAACATTAAATACTTTTTCTAATGGTTTTGATAAAATAATGCAAGAAAAAAAAAAAATCACCAGATATAAATAATGATAATACTAATTCAACAAATCCAATAACAAAAACTTATTATTATTCTTCAATATTAAATTCTGATAATTTAATTGATCTTTATAAAAAATTTGATTTATCACAAAAAAGTATTAATAATTTAGAAGAAAAAATGAATAAAAAATTTAATGAGTTAAATGATTTAATTAATGAATTTATTGATAAAAAAAATCCAGAAAAAAAATCAAAATTAAATAATTTAATAATAGATAGTGAAGCTTTATTAAAAAATAAAAATCCAAATGTAGATGGATTTTTATATGGATATAGTCTTAAAAAAGGATCAAGAAGTTCATCTAAAAATCAATTTAATTCATCAAGAAAAATTTTTGATAATAGTTTAACAAAAAGTAACTCAAATCATTTTATGAAAACGAATCAATTGATTAATAATAATGCTGACTTTTTATTAAATAATTATGATAATAAATTTGTTTATGTAAGAACTATTAAACCATATTCACTTCAAAAATAATTTCATTTATATTATTATAATATATAATATAGATTAATCAAGTAAATAATATATTATTTAATTAACATTTTTTAATAATATATTTTTATAATAATATATATTGAAAAAATATAAAATAAAAATTAAATAAATAATATAAATACCAAATTAAATTTAAAATTTAAATTTGATGGAAAAAGAAGAAAATAATAATAGCCTAATACATTCAAATATAAAAGTAGTAGATTCAAATATGGGAACAATAAATAAGAAATCAAAAATTCCTTTATTAAAACAAATTGAAGAAGAATGGGAAATTAGAAAAGCAAAATTAAATAGATTAATGAGTGATAATCTTGATAAAGGAAAAGAATATTTTGCTAAATTATTAATATCAGAAAATAATATTAAAAATTTTGCAAATTATAAGTATTCCAAAATGGATAATTATTTAAAAGAATTACAGCAAAGAAATAAAGAATTAAATGATGAAATTAATAAAAAAGAAGAAGAAAATACCAAATATGAAGAAGAATTAAATAGATTAAATGAAGAATCAATAGAATTAAAACAAAAACTTAAAGAATATAAAGAAGGAATGTATAAAATTAAGGATAATTTAAATAAAATGAATGAAGATTATATAAGTAAATTGAAAGAATATAAAATCCAAAATGAAAAAAAAACACAAAACCTAAAAAAAGAATTAAATTTATTGATGAATTTGACAAAATTTAGAATTATAAATGCAGAAAGTTATGAAAATGGAAATAAAATAAATGGATTCTTCATAAATCAAGAAAAAAATCAAATTAAAGAAGCTGAATGTATTATTAATGAAAAAAATAGTATTGAAAGACATATTAATTTTTGGAAAAATTTAAAGGAATTTTTGGAAAATTAAATATATTAAAAAAAATTAATTTGATATAATTTTAATTTTTTTCAGACTATTTAAAAATTTCAATATTATAAATAAAAAACTTAAAATATAGCTAAAAAAATGGAAAATGAAATAAAAAATAAAAAAGAAAAAGAAAAAGAAAAAAAAAGTACTTCATTAAAGAAAAAATTCAATAAAGCTTTGAATTTAATAAAACTTTCTAGAAAATATTTTACAGATTTTAGAATGCATTTATTTTCAAGAATTAAAAATAAATATAACAACCATTATATACTAACATCATACTCAAAAGAAGATTTGGAAATTATTCCAAAAGAATTTATTCCAACATATTATGAATATTATAAAATAAACAATTTAATAAATAAAAAACCATGTCATTATTATTCAATTTTTAATGATTTATCTATTTTTTTAAATGAAACAGAGTATTTAAATAAATATTTTCCACAAATAAAAAGTTCTTTATTTATCAAATATTCAATATATAATTTATGTTATTTTCCACCTAATTTTTTCCCATTGGGAAAAATTATATTATTTTATTTACAAAGTTTTTATACTAAAATGAAATCAATAAATGATATGAAAATGAAAGAAGCCTTATTAGAAGATAATAGAGTATTAAATAATGCATCATCTTCAAATGTTAAAAGTGTTATTCAAGAATATAGTAATATATTAGAATCTTTGGTAGAACAAAGTAAAACTAGTACAACAAGTTTTTCTTATTCTATTGAAAATAAAAATATTAAAATTAAAAAAGGAAAAGATAAAAGAAATGAAGATTCTATTAATGAAATTATTGATATTGTAGAAAAAATTTCAGAATTGGAGAATAAAAGAAATCAAATTGAAATGTTAAATAAACAAAAATTAGAAGCTCTAAATAAAAAAAAAGAAGAAGATAAATTATATATCACTAACTTAAATAATAGAAGATCCATTTATAAAAAAATGAATACTCAAAAAATACCAAATAAAAAACAGTTTTATAAATTATTGAGAAGAAATTCAACAAGGAAAATAATTTTAGAAAAGAAAGAAAAAGAAGAAGATATCAATGATTCAAAAAAAAAATTTAAAAATATTTTAGATTTTAAAACTGATTTATCTAAAAAAGAACATAAAATATGTAAAAAAATGGATGTTTTAAATTCAATAATTTTTCATTCAAGAAATAAAATTATTAATAAAGGGAAATTAAATCTTTATAATAGATTAAAAGATGGTTATATTAATAATATTCCTGAAATTATGATTGGATTAAATGATTTTAGAGAAGATGAAAGACTTAAAAATGTTTTTCAAAAAAATACTCGTTATTTAAAAAAAGTTGAAAATTATTTTATTAAAGAAGATATAAAATTAAAAAAAAATTGGTCAATGAAAGATATAGTTAAATATCCAATTATTTATTCAAATTTTTATAATAATCAATTTTAAAGTATATATAAATAATATCTCAAATGTGTTAATTATATATATATATATTATCCATAAATATTATTTTGTAATTTTATACAGTTTTAATTTTTTTTTAAAAAATAAATTATCATTTTTTTCTTATATTTATTTATTATTTTTATTTAAATTATTAAATTTAAAATATTTAAATGAAAAGTTTACAAAAACATACAAGAAAATCAAAAATAACTTTACCAAGATATAAAAAAGAAATATTAGAAAAGTCAAAAAATTCATCATCAGAAGAAATAATAGAAGTAGGAGAAGAAAAAAATTTATATTGTATAGATTTAAGAAATAATTTTTTTCAAAAAACAAAAGCGCCAATAATAAATGAGAATACACCATATTATTCAAATATCAGTAAATTAAAAACAAAAGCACAAACAAAAAATAAAAACAATTCCAAAAACAAAAGATATAGAAATAGTACTAAAAAAATAAAATTAAAAAGAAAATTATTCCTAAATGATAATATAAGTGATTCTGAAGAAGAAAATGAAGAAAAAGAAGAAGAAGAAGTAAATGAAGAAGAAGATGAAGAAGAAGAAAAAAATTTTAAAAAAATAATTAAAAAAGAAAAATCAAAAATTAAAAAAAAACAAAAATCAAAATTTAAAAAACTAACAAAAAAAGATTTAAATTTATCAATATCATCATCATCATCAAGTAAAAACAAATCAAATACAAACAAAGCAAACAGTAATAAAATAACATCAAATAATTCATCAGATTCAGAAAAAAAAATAAATACAGAAATAAAAAATTCAAAAGTAAATAA
>JAEEGL013281328.1_pt1 | contig 12887 bp, 13 predicted proteins | sample 9134231 | NCBI WGS metagenome assembly JAEEGL01 (sample SAMN16246548, study PRJNA631951) | gut metagenome | biome: gut microbiome; feature: rumen; material: fiber-attached | host: Bos | place: Iran: Karaj | collected 2018-10
CCTCCCCTGCAACGTATAACGATGATTAAAGAAAAAATCACGCGTTTCGTCCATCGATTTTTCGTTCACGAACAGTCGAGTTTCTTCGAATGATGAATCATCTTTAAACGCGCTATCCAGTGCGACCGCCGCAGAGCGCGCCACTTCAAAATTGTCATGCCCTACAAGCACCGTAATATTTCGCAGGGTGCGTGAACTAAGCACATTTTCAGCAGCGCTCACATTCTTGATTTCATCGGAATCCGGTAAAACCGAATACAAGTCGGAATCCCTCTTACACGGAACAGAAACACCGAGAACAATCAAAACCGCGTGAATTACCACCCACAGGATAATTTCCGTTTTCGCACTCAAGTGTTTTCTGTTAAAGAACTTCATAGGGAACTCGTCTTATGGCGCAGAACTCGTGCGTTTCGGCGCGGCCTTACCAACTATTTTGTAATTCAAAAATTCAAGCGTTACAGGAGATTCTTCGGCATCTGTAATAATCACTTTATCAATATTTTTGCAAGCCTCAATTACAACATTTGCAATAACCATGCGTACCATCGTTTCTCGCGGCACAAGCCCCATTCTAAAGCCGCATGATTGCTTTTCATAATACACGTTAAAGTTCTTTTCTAATTGAGCAATTTTTCCTGAAAATAACGCTTGGATATTGCTTGAAAAATCAGCGAACATAGGATTTTCTTTCGTTAAAAGCATTTGCGATTGACCGCTAGAATCGCGTTCAAAGACACCTGCATTATTCAGTGCTAGTTCAGAAAAAATAGGTTTTAGCGTTTTCCAAACAATGCCATTTTTTTTAGAAATCATGAATGTTCCGGTCGAAATAAATTTCCGGTTGCGTTTTTTGATAGATTTAGTTTGCTTGAAATTACCCGATGCGACTTCGTAATTCATAACCTTCGCTAATGATTTTTCCAATTCCGGCTTTGACTTTTTATTCACCGGATGGCTAAAAACATCGGCCATTGCAATGCCACAGCCGCAAAACAAGCACAAAAACAAAACGCAAATATTTCGTTTAAACAACATAACAATCACCTTATTTCTTTGCAGACTCCGATTTGTCGGAAGGCTTTTCAGGAGAATTTTCCTTAGCCAATAACGTCTTCACCTTATCCACAAAGCAAGGCGGACATGCCCATAGCGATTCTTTCGTTTTCATATCGACAGCCATCTGCGTGCTTTCTGCTTTTGTGAGCACAACACCAGTTTCTACATCCATAAACTTGTACGAGAGTTTCATGCAAACTTCGTATTCCATCAGTGTCACTTCGGCACGAATCTTCTGCATAAAAATCATCGGACGGACATATTTAATATGCAAATCAACAACAGGCCAAATGTAACCGCTCCGTCTCATCTCATTATAATCATAGCCAATCTTGCTAAGCAACGCACACCGAGCAACTTCCATATACTTTACGTAATTGCCATGCCATGCAATCTGCATAGAATCGACATCATAAAATTCGATTTGAAATTCAACACTTTCTTTAATTTTTTTCACAGCCATAAGATTTGAACCATTTATTTTTCGGCACTTTCCCAGAAATTGTAGAAATTATACCATTGGTAAGGATGAGCTTTGCAAAGTTGTTCTAAAATTTCCGTATATTCACGCAATAGTATTTTTAAGCGCTCGGGACGTTCTTTGCGCGAACAATCTAAAGATGTTTTTGCACGAACCACATGCATTTCATAAGGCGAACGAATATTGAAATCGTGCTTGCGAATGCCAAAGACAAAATAAACGGGCGCATTCAAAATGCAAGCCAGTGAAAAAGCACCTTCTGGAAAACTAGCCTTTTCGCCAAGGAACATCGTTTCAATCACGCGGTTTCTTGTATTTGCCGAAGTTCGGTCTCCTGTAATGACGACAAGATTTCCTTCCGCTATTTTTTCTTTCATCCAAATAGCAGAACTAACATCAATGGAATTAGCATCGATCATATTTGCCATCAATTCGGGATTTAATTCTCGAAGGAGCGCGCTAAACTTTTTAGAACCCGAAAAATCTTCAACAGGAAAAACTTGAAAACGTTTTGCGGTATGGAACTCACCATAGCCAGTCAGTGAACGCAAAATTTCCATATTCCCCAAATGCGAGCACAACAAAAAAGCGCCACACCCTTGATTCAGTTGATCCACCAGCATTTGCAAATCATCGTTTTGCATTTCAATGTGATTCAGCTTTATCGCACCTTTCCAACCCAGCAATTTTTCCATCATCGAAAGAGCAAAAGAAAGAATATGCTTATATGTTCCAAATGCGCCAACATGCACTCCCATTTTGCGCAAATGTTTCAAATAAACCTTAGAGCACGCCCGTACCGGAGTGGCTCCAAGCCAAAAGAAAAAACAAATAATCGCAGTACAAAATTCAACTAAGAAAAGAGGCAAATGGCATACCACCCAAAGCATAAAACGAAAATGCCATGGGCTCCCGCCAACTTCTTCAATTTCGGACCAGTGCTCACTCATAAGCAACGCCTCAATTTACGACCTAGAATTAAAGGAAGCCGAAACACCATGCCAATGCAAAGCATCGTATGCGTTATTGAAATCGCAACGTTATCATGGAACATTCTAAAATTTGAAAAACCATCTTTGGGGTAATGCACCTTTACCGGGAAAAAGCGCATTTTCACACCAGCCCACGAAAGTTTTACAATCATTTCAATATCAAAACCCATGCGTTTATTGCACAAGCGCTTCATCACAGGCCATGATGTAGCTAGCGGATACACCCGGAAACCGCACATGGCATCAGGAATCTTGAGCGAAACAGTTTCTATCGCCACCCAGAAATTCGTAATCTTGCGCCCTTGCTCACGAGCTTTCGGCACAGATTCATCGTACTTGGGATAACCGCAAATCAACTCTTCGGGATGCTCTTTGGCTTCGTTGACAAAGAACGGTATCGAATCCATATCATGCTGACCGTCTGCATCGACTTGCAACGCATGCGTAAAACCTGCGGCAACCGCAGCATCCATCCCCGAGCGCATAGCAGCCCCTTTCCCGAGATTACATTTATGCGTTACAAGTTCCACATTCGCAAATTCTTTTGCAATTTCAAAAAGAACGTGATGCCCTTCGGGCGTATTGCCATCATCCACAAGAATCACGGGGATACTCAAAGAAGCCAGCGATTTCACGACATTTCGTGATGTATTTTCGTGGCGATACACAGGCACTATGGCACAAATTTTCACCGCGTCACTCACGATTTTTCCCCTCATTCGCTACATTTGTATTCATTATAAGCAAACCATTTGAATACGCGCTTTTTCCATCAACACTTGTAAATGCAAAATTCACCAGGCCCGCACCGGCGTTGTAGTTTATTTCCACCATCACCGGAACATCCGGCAAAATAGGATTTGTAAAGCGGGTACGATTCATCTTCGAAAGTTCCTTTGGAATTTCCAAAAAATTTCGTGCAAGCCGCAAAACCAAATCCACCTGCACAACGGCAGGCAGCAATTTGAAATTTGGAAAATGTCCATCAAAGTATTCGCTTGTCGCAGGGAACAAAAGCTTTGCCGTCAACATGCCTGGTTCTCTGCGGAATTTTAAAATTTTAAAGTTCGGGCTTTCCGCAAGGCTAAACAACGCTTGAATATCGCGCATGCGAATCTTGCCTTCGGTATTCTGCGGAAGTTCCTCAAGATAACGCCATTTTTTAGGCGAGACTGTATTTTCAATAAATTTCAACAAATAATCATGAAAGAAATTATTGATGGCAAGTTTTGTCGAACCTGCAAACTTTTCACGGCCAGCACCATTTAACACAATCGCAGCCGCTAAATATTGGCGTTTGCCCACCATTGGAACCACGCGGACATCTTGCACCAAGCCCGTCTGCTTCAAGCGCATTTCCACTTCTGGGAGCGAAATGCGTTTTTCTTCAATTTTCACAATCGAATCCGAACGCCCCTTGAGCAAAAAACGACCATCATCATAAAGTTCCACCAAATCGCCTGTTGTAAAGCCTTCCGCTTCGAGAATGTAACTTGACTTGATGTTCAAACAACCGTTTTCAGCAAGGCTCATCTTGCAGACTTCAAACGGAGTCCATACGGGGCCATTCTTGGATTGCCTATACGCAATGCCGCCTGTTTCGGTACTGCCATAAATTTCCATCGGCCAATAGCTCGTAAGTTCACATGCCTTGCGCGCCACCTCTTCGGGAAGCGGACCACCGGATGAATAAATAATTGGCGGACACTTAAATTCAATCGCTTTATCCGCTTCTGCAGATAAACGCTTTAGGAACGCAGGACTTGATGCAATGACAGCGGCTTCGCCTGCAACATTCGCAAGCTCAGAAGGAAAATCAATACGGTGCCTACGGAACGGGAGTCCAGTTGCAATCGGCAAAAGCGCAGTAAACAACAAACCGTAAATATGATGATGATTGACCGTACTATAAACTTTGCGGTTCAACCAATCATTTCCAAAGACTTTCACAAGTTCAAAAAGTTCATTTTCAAATTGCAAAAATTGCTTGTACACAGCTTTCGGTTCACCCGTTGTGCCAGATGTGTACATTACCATTTCGGCTTTGGACTTATCGAACTTGCCGAACTTGAGCGGTGTACATTTATCTTCCGCGCATTTTCCCGCATCATCAACCGCCACGCATTCCCCACTTGCGTTATCAACAGCCGCGCACTCCACAGCGCATTCCTCGTTCACAGAACCGCTAAGCACGTTCTGAATCATCGTCGCAGAAACATCACCAGCAAACGGTTCGTCCGTCAAAAATCCGTATTCCGGTTTCTTGATTTCCTTGATAAAAGCTTCTTGCCGGTTCGCCGTTATAAGCGCTTTGCGCCCACTCTGAAGCATCGCTAAAAGAGCTACCGTAAAGTAATACGAATCCTCGCAATGCAAAATCCACGGCGTATTTTCACGCGCTTCCAAAAAATAACGTACCTTAGAAACATCACTTACAAAATCGCCCCAAGTCTTATTTCCGGCAGCAATCCCACCTGCGTTCGCAGCATTTCCGACTGCATTCGCGGTATTCCCACCTGCGTTCGCAGCATCCACACCAGAGTCAAAACTTACAAGCGCCCCGTTCGGGCGTGAATCTAGATCTAAATCACATACCGGAATATACGATTGCATTTTGCTCTGCATTTTTTTTCGAACCCCTAATTCCACAACAAAAAACAAACCAATTAAAATGTAAGAAATAAGTCCATTGTATAGCGACCAAATTTTATCGGAACCTACAAAAACTGTCAGCGCGGCAATAGAGCCATTCACAACAAAAAAGACACACCAAGCGATCGTCACTTTTTGGCAATAACGTTCTACGGCATTAAACGAAGGCGAGGTTTCAAGCGATTTGTCATGAAGGCAAGCCATTCGGAATGCAAAACTAGGTGGCCTCCACAGCGTAAATCCAAAGAACGAGAGAAAACTCAAGTTCACAAGCACTGGATAAAACTTGACGAATAAAATGTTATCAGCCAAAAACGCTACAAGCGCACACACGAGAATCAGCACGACAAAGATGCCGGTCCGCCCTCGCTCCACTTGCGATTTGCTTCGCGTAAAATTCAAAAAATGGTAAAAAGCAAGCGCCAAAAGCATCAAACTCAAGCGCCTTGGAGAAAGTCCCCAATACCTATATCCGCAATAGACTATTACCGGATACAAAACCGAAACTGCGGTAAAGAAAATCTTTCCCGCCATCGGTTTCATTACTTTGATTCCGAATTTTGAACAAGATTATATATTCCATCAACCACATTTTGAAGAGTGCGCATTTTTTTAAACGACTCCGGGTCAATGTTTCTCGGCAAAAACGACTTCAATTTCACAATCAAATCTACAGCATCAATGCTGTCTAGTTCCAGATCTTCATAAAGCTTGGCATCGGGAACAATTCGCCCCTCTTCCAAGTCGAAATCTTCGATAAGGGCAGCCTTAATCTTTTCAAAAATTTCTTTTTTTTCCATGGATTAGCCCTTGGAATTTGCAGAAATGTAATCTGCCAGCGCATTCACCGAAGCAAAATGCTTCTTGGTTTCATCTTTCACCGTCGAAAACGTCACGCCAAAATTTTCTTTAATGGCAATACCCAATTCCAAAGCATCAATCGAATCAAGGCCAAGACCTTCTCCAGCAGCATTTTTTCCAAAAATCGGGGCGGAATCCACAATATCAGCAGGTGTAATATCTTCCAGCTCCAGAGATTCTATAATGACTTCCTTAATGCGAGTATTCAAATCAGACATATTTACGCAACCTCAATCAAGGTTTATTTATTTCTTTAATAACAATATAGAAAAATAAATTTATATTAATATTACAACATTCGTTCAAAATTTCGCAATTAAAAATTTTGCAATAAAGAAGATATGTTCAATTTTTATAAAAACGATTCTATTGACGCCGTAAACGCCAAGTTCGAAGCGCAAAAAATCGCTTTTGCACCGTTAAGCTTCCAAGCGGCACGAGCTCTCAGAAACATGGGCGTTTTAGACGAAATCAGCAACGCTCGCAAAAAAGGCGTCACAGTTTCGGAACTTTCACAAAAGCTCGGGATCCCACTTTACGGTATTAGTGTTCTCGTTGAGATGGGACTTGGCATGGGAGCCCTCAAAATCCACAAAGATTCTGACGAAGACGATCTGCGGCTCACTCTCGGGAAAATCGGATTTTTCCTCATGAAAGATGAAATGACACAAGTGAACATGGATTTTTCCGAAGACATTTGCTACCGAGGGGCCGAGAATCTCGAAGAATCCATTCGCACTGGTAAACCCGCTGGGCTCCCCCACCTGGGCCCCTGGAAAACCGTTTACGAAGGACTTTCTGAGCTTACTGAACAGCAGAAAAAAAGTTGGTTTGGCTTTGACCATTTTTACTCGGACTTGGCTTTCCCCGAAGCACTCCCCATTGTTTTCGAAACTCTCGCCGAAAGGAAATCTCCACACATCTTTGACATCGGTGGAAACACTGCCAAATGGGCCATCGCTTGTTGTAAATACAATGCAAATGTCAATGTTTCCATCATCGATTTGCCAGGGCAAACAGCAGTTGCCAAGAAAAACGCCGCAGACGCAGGCTTTGCAAATCGCATCGACACAATCGCATGCAACGTCTTGGACGACACGACAAAATTCCCTATAGGCGCAGACGCCATCTGGATGAGCCAATTCCTGGATTGTTTTTCGCTCAAGCAAGTCACAAAAATCTTAACGAAAATCCATAGCGCAGCAACATCGGAAACAGACATTTACGTACTAGAACCGCTTTGGGACAAGCAACGCTTTGAAGCGGGCGCTTACTCGTTACAGGCGACCTCGCTTTACTTCACCTGCATCGCAAACGGCAACAGCAAAATGTACCGCTACGCAGAGCTCAAACGCGCCATCGAAACCGCCGGATTCGAACTGAAAGAAGCGCACCACAATGTAGGGCCAAACTCCTATTCACTACTCCGTTTCCGAAAAAAATAAAATGGCTCGTCAAGTTTTTATCGAAAGAATATCAAGCTTTATCCCGACCGAAGCGCACCCCAAGCCGGACGTGTCCTTTGTCCCGATGCTTACGCGCCGCCGCTTGAGTTACATTTCGCGCATGGTCGTTCTCGTGAGCGATCAGGTTTCTCACGATGCCAAAGGCAACAAGTTTGCACCTTGCAAGGTTACATTCGCATCGCAATTTGGCGAAATAAACCAACAGTTAAAAATTTCGCAGACGCTCCTTGAAACGGGAATGGTTTCGCCCGCACATTTTAGCCTTTCAGTCTTTAACGCATCTGTCGCAAACGCCTCGATTCTCGAAACCAACACCGCCGGATATTCCGCCGTTTTTTCCGGGAAAGATGCATTCACCACAGGACTCACAGATTGCCTTGCCGCACTCGAAGTTGAAAATGCAGACTCGCGCACATTTATTTTTGCAGATGAACTTATCCCCGAAGTTTACGCTCCCGTGGCAGGGGTTCCGTACCCCAATGCCGTTTGCGCCATGGCATTAAGGCTCACCACCGACGAATCGAAAGCGGACCCAACACTGAAAAACGTCAACGTTTTAAGCCAACTTTCATACCTTAAAATGTTACACAACAACTTCGATACCGCCGCAGAACAAGCACTAGCTTTCCTCTGCGCCATCGATATGCAACGGGCGTAAAAACTCATGGCAAAATTCCGCTACGTCAAAAGAGTTATCGCGAAACTTTTTTGTTTTGCTTTTTTCGGCTTCAGTAGCTTGATTCTTGCATTTGTGTTGTTCCCCATAATGCATTGCCTTTCTGGATTTTCAGAACAGAAATTCAAAAAATTAGCACGAAAATTCAACCACCAGTTTTTTAAAATTTTCGTCAAAATTTCAATCATTTTGGGTGCAGTGCACCTCTCAGTACAAAATAAAGAAGCGCTCGAAAAAATTCATTCTAAAGTCGTCATTGCAAATCATCCATCTCTTTTCGATGTGGTTATTCTCTTTTCGCTTATCCCGAACGCCGATTGCATTGTAAAAGGTGAGCTTATACAGAATAGATTCATTTCCATTATTATAAAAAATCTCTATATTCCAAACAACATTCCTTTTGACGAGCAATTGGAACGCGCTAGGATATCTATGGACGAAGGAAACAACCTTATTATATTCCCCGAAGGGACACGTTCTAAACCCGGTGAGCCGTGGGAGTTCAAGAAAGGCGCTGCACGGTTTGCTCTTTATTCAAAAAAAGATGTTATTCCAATTTTTTTTGGCGGTAACGAAAAAATTGGGCTCCGAAAACACGATAAATTATTGCAATTTCACCCAACAGAACGATATTTATACAAATTGAAAGTTCTTTCGACAATTTCTACAAAAGAATATGCGGACATGCCCATGACCAAAAGCGCCACCAAACTCACGCATAAAATGAAAGAAATTCTTGAAAAAGAATTGCCTAATTAAGCATTTTTATCACCCCAATTGGCATATTAACGTAAAAAAACACCCTTTTGTCAATAAATATTAAAAAACATGACAAAAAATACTTTTCTTTTTACTTTCTATTTACTAGATTATGTCTAAATAAAGACTCGTTTTTACTCAAAATTTGCCTTTTCATGACTATTATGACAAATGGTAAATTTAAGCAAAACGGGCAAACAAGAAGGATATGAGTATGAATTGCTTCAAGAAATTTTTAGTAGCGACGCTTGCATTTGCAGCATCCATTTATGCAGCTGAACGTGTTTATTTGGCACCGTTTAGCATGGTTGGCTTAAATGAGGATTTTGGCGTTGCCGCTGAAAAACTCATGAACGCTTATATTGACGATAACGGGCGCTATGTTTTGGTCAACCACTCCGAAGAAGATTCCATAAAAGTCGGTGACCGCGAATCAGCCAACAAGATTGCAAAGGAAAAAAATTGCAGCAAGTTCATCTTGGCTGAATTTACACGCCTTGGCGAAAACGTCATCACAGCCTTCAAACTTTACGATATCAATAACGAAACCCCTGTTTGGAGCGACCGCCTCAAGGCAAAGAACCCCGATGATTTCGACCCGATTATTCAGCGTGTTGCAAAAAACATCGGAACAAACAAAAAAGCAACTAACGATAATGATATCTACACTGTCACTGAACAAGAAACAAAGAACCCGAGGAAAAAAGGCGTAACCTCTTACTGGGGTGGCAAGATCGTGGGATCTCTCCCGCTCAATCCGTCCGAAGCCAAGATGGATGCCGGCCTTGGTGCATTTGTCTTGTACGATGCAAAGGACCTCATCTTTGGTTTTGACTGGACGATGAGCAACCTGGGCGATAACGATGATAGACCCACTCTTATCGACTTGACTCTGTCTGTATTCTATGCCTTCACGACAACGAACATTTCTCCGTTTGCTGGTGGTGGTCTCTCTTATAGTATGCGCTATACTCATTCTTATCGTTATAGTAGCTACAACAATAACTATTACGATGATGATGAACACGAAACCAACGGTCTCTCTTTGCAGCTCGGTGGTGGTTTGTTATTCAACCGTGCAAGCCGCGTCATGTTCATCGCTCAAGTCAACTACTTTATCGACTTCTTTGAAACTCCGTTCTACAAGATCGAAGATGACGGTAAAAATAAAAATCTCGTAGAATCGAAGCACCATATGAACGGCTTTAAGTTCGGTCTGGGCCTCGCCATCGGTTTCTAATCTGATACTAGATTCTTTATGAAGACCAAAGTATTAGCAATTCTGTTGTTGGCATCCCTGTCTCTCAGCCTGACAGGATGCTTTGCAGGGCGATCAAGCATTGTGGCTAGCCAATACGCTTCAACGCCCTATGATATTTATTTCAACGGTAATTTACTCTGCAAGATGGGTGACGATTACGATTGTTCACTCCAAACTCGTGGAACCAGCAATGGTGGCATTCTAGAAGCCTACCTAGATGGTCGAAGAGTCGGTGCTGTTGCAATCCATCGTAGTATTTCTCTCGCTTCGATTTTGTGGATGCCTTTAACCTATGGTCTCTCTATATTCACATATAAAGCCTATCCCAGTGAAATCGAGATTCCTATAGACACCTATGTGATGAGGTCGGATTTCAACAACGATAACGGCAAACCAACAAGTGTCTGGGATCGTCCGTACAATTCGTCTCAAAAGAAAACCGTTAAATCTATAGAATCAGCAAATACCGATGAACCTCAGGCGGTCCGCGGTGAAGATGCTGATTATAGCGAAGACACAGCCCCGGCTCCAAGAACTAGCGTTTGGGACTGACGACTAGAGTATCGACATGAAGAACAAGCTTAAAATATATCTTCTAGCGATACTCGCTTTTACTGCATTTGTTTATGCAAGTGAGCGAGTTTATTTGGCTCCGTTCAGCATGGTTGGCGTAAGCGAGGACCTTGGTATCACAGCCGAGAAACTCATGCACGCTTACATAGACGAAAACGGTCGTTTTGTTTTAATCAATTACGCCGAAAACGATTCGGTTGAAGCCGGAAACTACGAATCCATCAACAAAGTTGCGATTCAGAAAAACTGTTCCAAGTTCATTATTGCGGAATTTACACGTCTTGGTCAGAACGTCATTTCATCATTCAAGCTCTATAATATCAACAACGAAAAACCCGTCTGGAGCGATCGCCTCAAAGCCGCTAATCCAGACGATTTAGATCCGATTATCGAACGCGTTGCCAGAAATATCGGTACAAAGAAACAGGCTTCCGATGATGACGATATTTACACCATCACCGAACAAGAAACACAGCCTCTTAAGAAAATTGGAATTTCTGGCTATTTCGGCCTAAATATTGTTGGAGATTTGGAGCTTACCCCCAACACCAACATGCTTGCTGGAATAGGCCTGTTTACGCTCTTTGATGCTAAGCGTGTCTTTTTGGGCTTGGATTTTGTATTGACCAACATGGGCGAAGAACTGAACAAGCCCACTTTCTACGACTTTTCGCTTTCAGTGTATTATCCATTCGGATCGTCCAACAACACTCCGTTTGTCGGAGGCGGTCTTTCTTACAGTTGGCATATTACATTTGATGATAACGATGAACTTCCGTACACTCCAGAGGAGTTAAGCGCAAACGGACTTACCGGATTTGTGGGCGGAGGAATTTTGCTTAATCGCGCAAGTAGAGTCGCATTCCTCTTGCAGGCCAAGTACTTCATCGACTTCTTTAACACTCCGTACGTCGAAGAAACGTCTCCAAAAAAGTACAAGAAGACAAATAAACATATCCAAGGTTTAAAATTCAGCATTGGAATCGGATTCTAATTTTTTATCTTTAGCCGTGAAAATTCAGCCGAGTTTCACGGCTTTTTTAATTGAGGTTTATAATGGCTAAGAAGAATGATACCCAGACGAACATGTGGACAGGTCGATTTGCGAGCGGTATGGCTCAGAGCATGGTTGATTTAAGTTTCAGCTTGCAGTTTGACGCGGAACTCATCGAAGAAGATATCGAAGGGAGCATTGGACATGGCAAGGGTCTCGTGGAATCTGGAGTTCTTTCGAAGGCCGACTACAAGAAGATTTGCGATGGCTTAAAGAGCATCCTCGACGACTACCATGCCGGCAAGAACCTCTGGTGCGATAGCGACGAAGACATCCACATGGCCGTAGAACGCGTGCTCACCGAACGCATCGGCGCACTCGGCAAGAAGATCCACACGGGCCGTAGCCGCAATGACCAGGTCTGCACGGACTTCAAGCTTTACATGCGTCACCGCGCTGCAGAAATCCGCGCTCTCGAAGTGGAACTTATGGAAACGGTTTTGGACCTTTCCAAGAAGTACTTTGGCAAGATGATGCCGGGTTACACGCACTTGCAGCAGGCACAGCCGATTTACTTTAGCCATTACCTCATGAGCATGTTCTTTGCCGTGAGCCGTGACGTGAAGCGCCTCGACAACTTCTTGGAATTGCACAGCCAGCTCCCGCTTGGCAGTGGCGCTATGGCAGGTTCTGCATTCCCGTATCACCGCGCTCTCGTAGCCGAAGCCCTTGGCTTTAAGGACGTGAGCCCGAACAGTATTGACGCCGTAAGCCATCGCGACATGATGCTCGAATTCGAGGCGGACCTCGCCATCATCGCAAACACGATGAGCCGCTACGCCGAAGACTTTGTAAACTGGAGCACTTGCGAATTTGGATTTCTCACGTTGCACGACGCATTCTCCAGCGGTTCTTCGATGATGCCGCAGAAGAAGAATCCGGACTCCATGGAACTTATCCGCGGAAAGTCTGGCCGTATGCTCGGCAACTTCACTTCGCTTTATACGCTCGTGAAGGGCGCTCCGCTCAGCTATAGCCGCGACTTGCAAGAAGACAAGGAACCGGTATTCGATAGCGTCCACAACGTGAAGGTGATTCTCCGCGTGATGAAGG
>JAEEGL014609763.1_pt1 | contig 12887 bp, 9 predicted proteins | sample 9134231 | NCBI WGS metagenome assembly JAEEGL01 (sample SAMN16246548, study PRJNA631951) | gut metagenome | biome: gut microbiome; feature: rumen; material: fiber-attached | host: Bos | place: Iran: Karaj | collected 2018-10
ACCGAAGGTGAAGGTTGTAACTACTCTTGGACTACGGGCGACCGTGTGCCTGAAATTACGGTAACTCCAGCAGCAACAACTACTTATACGGTTATCGTTTCTAATGGTTCTTGTATCGCTAATGCCAGTGTTACGGTTGAAGTATCGGTAGGTTTGAATAATTACGTTGCAACTATCGACCGCTTGTATCCGAATCCGGCCGATGAATACTGCACTATCGAAGCTGCCAATATGCAAACCATCCAAGTATTCAACATGAATGGTCAATTAGTCAATAGTTACCGTGTGGATAATGCAGATAGTTATCGCATAGAAACAACGACTTATGCACCTGGCGTTTACTTCGTGAAGGTTATCACTACTGAAAATAAAGTGATTACAGCTAAATTTGTTGTAAAACACTAATTCATAATTAATTAAGATGTTAAAGGCAGCGCATTCGCGCTGCCTTTTTTTATTGATGTCCGTCAAACGTGCCAAAGGCATGCACTCTCAGTAACCCTGCTCAAACGAAGTGTAGAGAGGGGAGAGGATGTGTTATTCTTCTATCTTCTTTTCCTTTTGCCTTGACGCAAAAGAGAAGACGCAAAAGAAAAAGTCAAGGCCTTATTTTGCCGGCGGCATGGGGTATTGCATCCGCAGCGAAAAGACAATGATCACTAGTGTGATAGATAGTGATTTGTTCTTCGCGTGCTGAAGGCACGCACTCTTAGTAACTCCGCTCAAACGCAGTGTAGAGAGGGGAGAGGATGTGTTATTCTTCTATCTTCTTTTCCTTTTGCCTTGACGCAAAAGAAAAGAAGCAAAAGAAAAAGTCAAGGCTGTGCTGAAAAAAACTAAAAAATGACTTCATAAAGCTAAAGTTTACAAAACTCGCGCTGTTCTTTTTAGTCAAAGTCGTTTTTAATAACAGGCAACCAGCGATGACCCACTGTATTGTAATGCGCTCAAACAGTGTAAACTTCTTAACGCTTTATTCCATCATTTTTTTTAACGTTTTTTTCATCAAGGCCCTATTTTGCCGGCGGCATGGGGTATTGCATCCGCAGCGAGAAGACAATGATCAATAGTGTAATAGATGGCGGTTTGTTCTTTCGCGTGCTGAAGGCACGCACTCTTAGTAACCTCATATAAGCGGAACGAAGTGGAGCGCAGTATGAGGTGGCAATGTCGCGGGCAACCAGCGTGCCAGAGGCACGCCACTTTTTAGAGAACCGTTAATATGTAGCAGAAAAAAGTGTACTTTTGCTGCCTCTCTTTAAAAAAGGGTGTTATATAGACATAAAAGTTAAAATATTATTAATCTTATGAAAGAAAAAACGGCATTAATAACGGGTGCTAACAAAGGCATCGGATTTGGTATCGCGAAACACCTCGGCTTGAGTGGTTGGAAAATTATTATCGGTGCCCGTCACCAGAAACGGGCAGAAGAAGCCATCGGACAACTGAAAGCCATAGGAACAAATGTATTAGGCTGGGTAAATATGGAATTGAGGGACCCCGCCAGCGTGGAACAGGCCGCTCGCGAAATGAACGAAAAATATCCCGATCTGTCCCTTTTGGTGAATAATGCCGGCATCCCAGGCGATATGAGTGTGGATAGTCAGCACACGGAGATGGACGATATACGGGAGACACTTGAAGTGAATTTCATTGGTACTTTCTCCCTGACCAAGTTGCTGATGCCTCTGCTGGAACGTAACCATGGCCGGATTGTGAATGTTACCGTCCCGTCAGAAATCAGTCCGTATTGGCATCCATTGGCGTACGTAGCCAGCAAAGCTGCACAGAATGCCATGATGGGCGTAATGGCTACGGAATTTCAGCAAAATAATCTCCCTGTGGAGATCTTTTCGGTACATCCGGGTCCCACCACCACCGACCTCAATGGCAATATGAGTCTCCCGGGGTTCCACGATATTGAAACAGTGGGCAGTAAAATGGCTGAACTTATCAATGACGGGAAAAAACATCAGGGAGAGTTCATAGAACTATATCCTATCGTGAAAGAAGATTAATCATTATTGTTCGAATTGGGAAGACAAATACCTTTGGAAAGCCTCTCGTGAACAATCACAACAATAACTATTTCCCTTGCTTTTATAAGCCCACCGCCTTTGTCAAAAATGATACACTGCATCTTTTTTATACTGCGGTTGCACAAAACGATGCGAATCGTAATCAACTATTCCATACCCAAAAATGTATGTCTGAAATAATACAGATGTATGAGGAGGATAGGGGCTGATGTAAAATATCGCAGTCTGATCATTTGAAAATATGTAAAATATCGCAGTCTAATTATATAAAAATATGTAAAATATCGCGTTATGATTGTGCAAAATATGTAAAATATCGCGTTTTAAAACATTTTTACTATCTTTGCATCCGAAAATTGGAAGGTTATTATGGCATCAAAAACAAAACAGAAAGTCTTCATAGACAAGCGAACACTTGAAGTAATCCTCACCGACCAGCAAGAGGAACTGGAGGCAAAGCGGGGGGACAAACTTTGCCGCCGCAAGGAAGAACAGCTCATCGATTTGCAGAGTCCCCAAGCCCAGGTTGTTATTGGTGTGCGTAGAAGCGGTAAGTCAACACTTTGCTTTCAAACTCTTGAGAATGCGGGTGTTAAATACGCATACGCTGATTTTGACGATGAGCGCCTCGAAGGGATGGAGTCAAAACAACTGAATGACGTGCTTGAAGTGTTATACAAGATTTATGGTGATTTCAACTATCTCTTCTTGGATGAAATTCAAGATGTGAAAGGTTGGCACTTGTTCGTCAACCGTATGTTGAGGAACAAGATGCATGTCATTATCACCGGATCTAACGCGAAATTGCTCAGCGGTGAACTGGCAACACATTTGTCGGGACGCGCCAAGGAAATACACCTCTATCCTTTTTCCTTTGCCGAATATTGTGATATGAACGAAGTTGACACGGAGAAGAAAACCACCAAAGCGGAAGGATTCCGTCGGGCTGCTTTTGATAAATATATGAAAGATGGCGGTTTCCCCGAACTCCTTTTTATGGAAGACAAACGCACCTATATCTCTAATCTGGTTGACAACATCCTCAAAAGAGATATAGAACAGCGTTACAAGATATCCTATAAAACCGCTTTCGAGCAGATGGCCCACCATCTTTTGAATGTGTCGCCTGCCGTCGTTGTCTCCACAGATCTTGCTGATAGTTTCCATATCAAGTCGGAACATACCATCAAGAACTATGTTGCTTATCTGCAACAAGCATATATGCTCGTCGGGATTAAGAAATATTCCTCTAAAAGCAAGGTGCGTGTTACGCAGGAAAAGGTATATGCCGTTGACGTGGCCATGATGAACCAACGGGAGAACGCCTTTGCAGGCGAAAACCTCGGTTGGCGGCTCGAAACAATAGTCCTCATCCAGCTGCTGAGAAAGTGTAAACAGAACGGTTGGGATTTGTATTATTTAAACGACCGTTCCGGCGAGTGCGACTTTATTGTCTGCGATGGAAACAATGTCCTTCAGGCTGTTCAGGTGGCATACGACATCTCGTCAGACAAAACACGCAAGCGGGAATTGGGTGGTTTATTGTTGGCCAATAGGCAGACCCAATGTGAAAACCTGCTTCTTCTGACAGACCATGAATCGGCCGATATTGAAAAGGAAGGGCACCACATATCCATCCGACCTGTTTATGAATGGAGTATTACGGTCTAAAATAAGTTGCCATATCATATTTCGGAATGATCTTGCTGACTATCATTCGTCAATTATCTTTTCTTCTTCTTTTCTTTGTCTTGATACAAAAAAAGAAGCAAAAGAAAAGTCAAGGTCCTGTTTTGGCGGCGGCGTGGGGTACTGCATTTGCAGCGGAAGACAATGATTATTAGTGTGATAGATAGCGTTTTGTTCTTTTTGCGTGCCAGAGGCACGCCATCTTAGTAACCTCATATAAGCGGAACGAAGTGGAGCGCAGTATGAGGTGGCAATGGTGCGGGCAACCAGCGTGCAGAAGGCACGCACTCTCAGTAACCCCACTCAAACGCAGTGCAGAGTGGGGAATGGATGCTCCTCTCAGACCCAGCGTCTCGACGAGACGCGACCTAAGCAGTGCCTGATGACAGGAGGCTCGCTGGCGACACACATACTGCATACTTGCCTCTCTCACCCTACATCGCACGCCACTTCCTTTGCCGAAGCGTACAGCCTTTCGTGGAAGTGAAAAGACTTATATCAGTAATCTCAACGGATGATGGTTAAAGTGCTATGATAATCAACGGCATGGGCGTATCCTACATAGTGGAACGTATAAAAATATACGCCGTCGGACAAATTTTCTCCGGCAAATCCGTTCTCTTTATTATAAATCACCTCATCTTTGGCATAGGTCTGGTAATTCTCCATTTCATATACTTTTTTGCCCCAGCGATTGTATATGGTGAGTATATTGGGCAGTTCCGGATTCAGGTTTTTAATGGCAAACATGTCGTTTACGCCGTCGCCATTGGGAGTAATGACATTTGGAAACTCCAGATCAGCGTCAATATACACGTAATGTGAAATGGTGTTGTCGCAGCCGTAGTTGGAGGTGAAAGTGAGGGATACCAAGTATCTGCCCCATTGTCCGTAAGTGTGTTGTGCCGACATATCGGTTGTCTGTTCGGTGTTCCCGTCACCGAAGTCCCACAGCCACATATAGTTGTCATAAGGGTTGTGATTGTTTATGTCGGAAAGGTTGTTGAATTGCACTGCTTCGTTTGCCGACAACATGCTGCGTTCGGGGGCTGGTGCGAACTCTATGTCAGGCAGGTCTGATACCGATAGATGGAGTGTTATGATACTGTCGCAGCCGTAAATGGTTGTAAGTTCATGGGTATAAGTGAAATCGCCGGAGATGGAGTTGTTGTCAGCAGAAAGGTTGAAATCGTGTTGATTGTACGCATTCTGCTGGCAGATGGTATCGAAGAAAGTCTGTTCAAACTCAGGATATACAGAAATAGTGAAGTTGGCGGTGTCGGAACAGCCGTTTTCATCAATATAGGAATATAAGAACGGATATACCCCTGCTTGGCCGTTGAAGTACATGATGCTGTCGTTCATGGGCAGTCCATTGGTGTCGGTGTAAAAGCCACCTGTCGGGAATCCATCCCCATAAACTATTGCGAAAGAGTCGCTTAAGCAGTAAATGCTGCTGGGGTGGGTTACCATGGGGGGATCCTCCAAACTTAAATCAAGCACATCGATACTGTCGCACAAACCAGTTGAGGGAATCGTGTCAATATAGATTCCTGCCTCGGTATAGGTACTGTCATTGAAAGTATACAACATTCCAGGACAGATTGTCGCATTGGTTGTATGGGTTGGAATGGGAAGTATGTGGATGGGGGTATAAATGGTGTCATAGAAATTATTGAAACAATTGTGGGTTTCCCTTTCAATGAGTACGGTAACGTCGTAATCATCAGGGGTGGCGAACTGGTGCACCACCACCCGTCCTGTATCAAACTGTCCGTCGTTGAAATACCAGAAGATGCTGGTGTACTGGTATTCTATTTGGGCATCGAATGTAATGGGCTCATTAGGGCAGGCAAATGTCCCGTTGCTCAAAATAGAAGCATTGATATCATTAACATAAAGCTGGCGATTAAGGTCGATGGTGCTTTCTCCTACAGAGTATGAATAACTCTCTGTTAACCCTAATCCATAGACGTGTGCCAGAAAGCCGCCAGATGTATTAACCAATGTGTGCGAGCCTGGTGAGATTGTCACTTTTGCATAGGAATAGGTGGGATTACCTGCAACAGGGGTGAATGAATTTGAAATATTTGTGCCGTCAAGCATCATGTTGTTTACATGTGTCGTTTCAGTAACGATGTTTACAATATGATAATTTGCGTAATTGGTGGCGAAAGTTCCAAAAGTGATTTCATTGATTTGTTGTTCAATGGGATTGATGATAACAGATGCAGGGTCTCCATCCGTTCCGCCGTAGTCATATCCGGTGAAATACAAATAAACACAAGCGGGTTCAGTCGTTTCAATGTAAACAGCATCTTCCGAATTTTGCATGGTGAATTCGTGGGTTTGTCCCGCGTTGAGGGTTGTAAGAAGTATGCCGTCTTTTTTTACCTGGCAGTTGTTATGGAGGGCAGTAACGCGAATAACATCGTTGTAACGATAAGAAGAGGTTGTAACCACGAACTTCTTTCCCCAATAAGCAGTAGGAATGGATTGTTCAACGATGTGGTCGCAGCAACATGCTCCACCAGGGATATTGGCGCATAGGTTCCCCTGAAAAACGGCAATTTTTTTACAATTGCGAGCACAGATACGTGTCCCTGAAAAATCAGAAAATTCGGCATTGGTTAGCACTTGATAGCATTCCCCGCGTTGTAAGGTAACGTTGAAGGTTGAATCAGCATAATGCCCACCTGCGGAATTGGCAGAAAGGGTTATATCTACTATGGTATTGTCTTCGGTAGCAACGATGGCAAACTCGCATTCGTAGCTGCTCGGATAGGTCTGTATCAAGTATTCCTCCATGAGGGTCGGGGTGGGGAGTACATTGGTTATGTCAAAAGTGAAATCTATGAAATTTGAGGCATAGCACGAAATGGTATCTGTGGATTCCACATGTATTCCAGTATTGGTGATGGTTTCGCTAATCCGGGTATAGGCTTCTGTTAATGGAACAGTTACGTTTGTTACAATACCGGAGGTAACACTAAACGACGTGCTCCATCCAGTATTGGGATTGCTGACAGTTCCAGTGCAATTGCGCATACTGGTAATAATCAACGTCAAATTAGGATCTCCATCGCTTGAAGGCCATGCATTCGGCATATAGGTAACCCAAAAATCCTTGCCTAATGTGGAAGGGTTTTGCGCTTTGACAATATACATGGAAAGGATAACGGATAAGAATATCGCTATTTTTTTCATCTATAATAGGGTTTTGTATTGGTCAGTTTTATACAAATTACCTTATAATAGTCAGTGTGCTGTGATAGTCAACGGTATGGGTCAGACCAAAATATTTAAATACATAAAAATATACGCCATCGGACAGGTTTTCCCCGGTAAATCCATTGTCTTTATTATAAATCACCTCATCTTTGGCGTAGGTTTGATAATTTTCCATTTCATAAACTTTTTTGCCCCAACGATTGTAAATGGTTAGCAGATTGGGAAGTTCAGGATTCAGGTTTTTAATGGCAAACACGTCATTTACACCGTCGCCGTTGGGGGTGATAACATTAGGGAAAAACAGCTCTGCTTCCAGATATACAGAATGAGAAATGGAATTTACACACCCTTCTGTGGTGGTTACGGTAAGGGTAACCAAAAATTCTCCCCATGTATCGTATTGATGGATCGTGTTTTCTGAACCTGAATCATAGGTGTTTCCATCTCCATAGTCCCAGTGCCAAGAGAAACTTTCCCCATTATTGTATCCTGAAAGATCCGTAATGTTGATGAACTGTATCTCTTTTTGGTTGGAGAAGAAAGCGCGTTCAGGATTAGTGATAAAATCAGGAATAGGACTGGAGGTAATGGTTAGGTTCAGTTGTACAATACTGTCGCAACCGAACTCATTTTGCAAGTTTTGGTAATGGATAAAGTTGCCGACCATCCCGTCGTCGCTGCTGGAAAGGTTGAAATTATATTGTTGGTAGGTTTCGTACTGGCAAATGGTGTCGAATAAGACGGTTTCATCCGAACGTGACAGATTGATGGTCAGTGTGAAAGTACTGTCGCAACCTGATGAGCTGATGGTGTCGTGCACAAATACATGACGTCCCAGTGCCATTGTGTCGGTATTGAAAAGAAAACCGTTCTGATTGTATATATCGTGTTGGCAGAGGGGTATTTCCTCTTGTATGTCGTAAACAGGATGAATGGTTAAATTCACGGTTTCGGTACTGTCGCATTGGAATTGGTTTTGATAGACATTGACAAACTGATGAGTTCCGGTAGGCAATGTGTCAGAGTCGATGGTCAGTCCATAAGCAGCAAAAAAATCACCTTCACAAATGGCTGTGTCGTATGTGATAATTTCGCTTGGGAGAACAAACAGTTCTAAAGCCACGAAGCTATCACACTGATTAATTGTTTGATATAAGGAATCCAAGAAAATAGTTCCTGTGGAAGCGGTTTGAGCGGGGGTGAGTTGGAATCCATATTGGTTATAAGGTTCGCGTTGGCAAATGGTATCGTAGAGCAGAATGTCGTAGGTTTGGTTTACCACCACAAAGAAATTGGCGGAGGCAGCGCATCCGTTGGAGTCGGCGATGGTATAGGTGAGCGAATAAACGGCGGCGGAGTCATGGAAGAAGAAGGTATTGTCGGAAAAGTCGCCTCCTTGGTAGGTGCCGCCGGCGGGCAGCCCGCTGAGAACTGCACTGGAGTCGTTCAAGCAATATACACTGCTGTTATGGGAAACAAAGGGCTGGAAATCAATAATTGTAACTTGTTCCGACACAGTGTCAAGGTTGGCATCGGTAACAATAACGGTATAGGTTCCGGCGCAAAGTGCAAAAGCAGTATCGGTAGTCTGGTGTGCGTTATCGTCCCATTGGTAAGTGTAGGGAGGTACTCCTCCGGTAACCACGGCCACAGCAATGGCGTTGCAACTGGGGTCGGCAGGAGGGACACAAGTGTCGTTGCAGGTGGCATAAGTGGGCATGCTCTGTGTGCTTACCCAAGCTCCTCCATCCGGAATACGACGGAATGATTGCCCAAGATTGTTCTGCGGATTATTGGAACTGATATAGGTCTTCCGGCTGGCAGGAATGGCATCGTAGGAAGCCAAAGCCCCCGTGTAGCCGCAATCGCTCATCCCTGGATTACAAGGGGGACAACTCATGCAAGAGTTGGTCTGGTCGCACCAACTGATGGCATCTTGTGGTATTCCGTTGGCATCGTAAAAAGCAAACCATCCACCTGCATTGGGAAACCATAAACGGCCGCCGCCAGTGCCCATGCAGTATCTGCTATCAATAATAATCTCCACCACATTGCCTCCGTTTTGTACCAACAGACTGGGATCTACGGGTGCTGCGCGCTCGCCCCTGACCATGGCAAATCCTTGGGGAGGAACTACACTGCCCTGCGGAATGACGAACCCACCCGGCCAGTTGCCCGACTGATAGGTGTTGTCATACGCATTGTTCCCCAAAAAATAACAGGAAATATCCACCGAATCGCATTTGTGCGGATTGTACAATTCTATCCATTCACCACCCCCTGTCGTATGGTAGGCACTTCCTACCATGGACCCGTCATAGGAGGAGGGCGATAGCATGACCTCATTAATCAATATGGTTGGACCATTGTAAAAACAATTACGACCAAGGCAATCTGTGTTGTCGGTTGCTGTAATGGATACAGACAGCGGCTGGGCTAAAACTGACCCTGCCAAAATGAAAAGTAGTAATAGAAATCCAATCCTTTGCATAGGTGATTGTTAAACAAATTCGATAAAAATTGAAACTTTAAGAATGGCAAAATTAACATTTTTTTTCAAATAGGTATCTCCTTTTGAGGTATTTTTGTATTTTAATCACTATATTTTTATTTTTATTATGAAAAAGGTTATTTTGCTTGTTTTAATGGCGGTTTCCGGATTGGTTTTCGTCTCATGTAAAAAAGAAGGTATCTACTCCCCCAAGAATAAAATTGATAAAATTTATTATTCTGCCAATACAACAAATGAGATTTATGAAAACGGCAGGTGGATTGTGGAAGCAAATGCTGAAACTCCCAAGCATCTGTCTGAAGTTTGGAATTGGGATGGCAAATTGTTAAAAAGCATTGCCTACTATAGTAGTACTGGTGCATTGAATTATACGGAACGCTATGAATATGATGGCAAACGTCTTGTTTCCATTACATTGGAAGATGGAGATCGTTATGTTATCAATTATGAAAAGGATAAAATTTCTTCTATTATACTTTTTGCAAACTCCCAAAAGGCAGCCTCTTTTGTCTTTACTCATGATAAAGAGAAAGTGTCTAAAATTACTTTCACGGATCATGGGGTTTGGTTGAAAGGCAAAAACAAATGTCTTCCAATCAGTACTTTCCGTTTCTTTATCCCTAGTGCGGATATGCAGTCGTTTGATAAAATGATAAAGAATGTGTATGATAAAATGGGCACAAGGGATATAATTGATACGTATGACATGTTGTTTGAATGGGATGGCAATAATGTTTCTAAGATGACTTATGTGGCAGGGGCAGATACCTATAAAACGGAATATACTTATGACAATAAGTTGAATCCGTATTACGGGCTTTTCAATTTCAATGAATTGGCGTATGATCAGGTTTTGTCGAAAAACAATGTTGTCCGTTCTATTGGTAGCGATCCCGATAATAATTACGATGAGCGTAACTATATCTATACCTATGATGGCAAAAGACCTACTATGGAAGCCTCCTCTTCTGTTGATGTATATGATAATGGCCATCGGCGGAACACCTATAGCTATGTCTATTATTACGAGTATAAGTAGGATCGCTTTTTATAATTTTGAATGCGTTTATTGGTTGTGCGGATTGAAAAAAAATGTATTTTTGCCGCTCAATTTATAGGGGTGCTTGGAAACCCCCTTTAACAAAACAAGACATGAAAAATATCGCAGAACCAGCGAAAGATTCGCTTATTATTTATTCTGGTGGACTTGATTCCACCACCTTGCTTTATGAAGAGCGCAAGCGTATTAGTTTGGCTGTAACTTTCGATTATGGCAGCAATCACGCAGCACGTGAAATGGCGTGTGCTAAGTATCATTGTGAAAAACTGGGGATAGAGCATCTTATCATTGATTTGAACTTTATTGCAAAACATTTCACCTCTTCGCTCATTGCAGGGGCAGAAGCTATTCCGGAAGGCAATTACGCTGAAAGCAATATGCGGAGTACGGTGGTGCCATTCCGTAATGGGATTATGCTTTCTGTTGCCTGCGGTTTGGCGGAAAGCCGTCATTTGGACAGGGTGCTTATCGCCAATCATGGGGGCGACCATGCCATTTATCCCGATTGCCGCCCTGAATTTATCCGTGCCATGGATGAGGCAATGCATGCGGGAACCTATCAAAAAGTGAATATTGCCGCTCCCTATACGCATATTACCAAAGCCGATATTGTGAGAAGAGGGGCGGAGTTAGGGATAGACTATACCCAGACCTATTCTTGCTACCGCGGCGGAGAACTTCATTGCGGTCGCTGTAGCACTTGCCGCGAACGTCATGAGGCTTTCAAAAATGCCGGCTTGACAGATCCTACAACCTACGAAAATTAACAGTATGTATTATATAAAAAAAACAATCGAGGTGGCGGGAGCCCACCATTTGGAATTGGATTACCCCAGCAAGTGTTGTTCGTTGCATGGACATAACTGGTTGATAACCATATATTGCAAAGCCAAAGAACTGAATAAGAATGGCATGGTGATCGATTTTTCTGATATTAAACGGCTGATTGTGGATGCCGTTGACCATAAGGTACTGAATGAGGTGCTGCCTTGTAACCCGACGGCGGAGAATCTGGCACGGTGGTGTTGCGAACAGATTCCCTGCTGCTATCGTGTGGATGTGCAGGAAAGTAGTGGAAATGTGGCTACTTATGAAAAAGATGAGTGATGCGTGTGAATGAGATTTTTTATTCGTTGCAAGGGGAAGGCTATCATACAGGTACGGCTGCCGTATTTGTAAGATTTAGTGACTGTAATCTGCAATGCCCTTTCTGTGATACTGATCATCAAACGGGAGTTGAAATGAATGAAGAAGAAATTGTGTCGAAAGTTGGTGAATATAAGGCAAATATGGTGGTGATAACTGGAGGGGAACCAGCGCTGCAAATCACAGAGTCTTTGGTGGACAAACTCCATCAAACAGGAAAATTCGTAACGGTTGAAACTAATGGAACCCAACCGCTTCCCGCCAACATTGATTGGGTTACCCTCTCCCCTAAAAATGCTTATTTGGATGAAAATGCGCAGCCGATACTTACACAGGCAAATGAACTGAAGTTGGTTTATGACGGTGAAATTTCTCCAGAATTATATGAAAATATAAAAACCGATTATCGTTTTTTACAACCTTGTGATACGGGTAACGAAACCCGAAACCGCCTTATAGTTGAAAAAGCGGTGGCCTATTGTAAAAAAAATCCACAGTGGAGGCTGTCGTTACAAACCCAGAAAATTATTAATATTCGTTGATATGAACAGAGAAGAAGATAATCTGCAGTCCCTTGGCCGGAAGACGGCCATCCCCGGCAATTATTCCCCAAATGTTTTGGAAGCATTTGGCAACAAACACCCTCATCGCGATTACTGGGTGCAATTCAACTGCCCGGAATTTACAACTTTGTGCCCTATTACCGGCCAACCTGACTTTGGAGAGATAAAGATATTGTATATCCCCGATGAGAAAATGGTGGAGAGTAAGAGTTTGAAATTATACCTTTTCTCATTCAGAAATCATGGCGATTTTCATGAGGATTGTGTGAATATTATCCTTAACGACTTGGTGAATCTGATGCAGCCTCGTTATATTGAGGTCTTGGGCGATTTCGTTCCGCGCGGGGGGATTAGCATCCATCCATACGCTAATTATGGGAAACCGGGCACTAAATATGAAAAAATGGCGGAGAAAAGGCTTGAAAATTATACGCTGAAATAGTTGTATGAAAGTAAAAATTACCGCCATCCGTAAAGCAGATTATTCGGATTTGCAAGCATTGTACGAAAATCCCATAGCGCATACGTGTGATGTGGAAGAGAAACAATTTTGGATTTCTGAAAAAGGGGAAAAACCAGATGGATTATGTGAAAGTGCTTGGGAATCAATGAAGTGGTTCGTTGAAGAATTGTCTGAAGGAAGAGGG
>JAEEGL015159409.1_pt1 | contig 12887 bp, 9 predicted proteins | sample 9134231 | NCBI WGS metagenome assembly JAEEGL01 (sample SAMN16246548, study PRJNA631951) | gut metagenome | biome: gut microbiome; feature: rumen; material: fiber-attached | host: Bos | place: Iran: Karaj | collected 2018-10
AATGTACTCATTTAACTTCTTTTTTTTAATGTTACTTCAACCACAGAGATCTACACTCTATCCCTACTCGATGCTCTTCCTATCTTTCTTTAACTTCTTTAAATTTATCTAATTTTAATACTAATAATGTTAATGATATGAGTTATATGTTTTATAAATGTTCTTCTTTAACTTCTTTAAATTTATCTAATTTTAATACTAATAAGGTTAATAATATGAATTATATGTTCCATAATTGTTCTTCTTTAACTTCTTTAAATTTATCTAATTTTAATACTAATAATGTTAATAATATGAATGAAATGTTCTCTTATTTAAATAAAAATTGTGATATTATTACAACTGATATCAACTTATTAAATCTTTTAACAAATTTATAACATTAAAATAAAAATAAGTTTTATTAACTCAATTTCTTTTTTTTTTATTAAATTATTATTGTTTAAAAAATAAGTCTTTAATCTTTTTATTTTAATATATCAAATTAAATTTATTATGAAAAAAATAAATATACATAAAATGACTATATTAAAAATAAATAAAAAATCATTGTTCAAATAGTTGAAATTAGGTTTTTTATATTCTTTTAATCATTTTTATTAAAAATTATTTTATTTATTTAATTCTAATTTAAAAACCCAAAAAAATAATTTTAAAAATAGTATCTAAATAAAAATAAAAGAATAAAATATATTTAAGAAATTTAAATATCATATCATAATAAAAGCATTAGTTATCTTTACTATTTTTTGTTACTATTTAAGTTAATTGAACAATGATTTTTAATTTAAGATGACATTTATATTATTCTTAATAAATATTTATACTATTTCCTCTATAAAATTTTAATAATAATTCAATGTTCAAATTTTTTTATAAATAAAACCAAATTTTATTTTCTTCTCCTTCAGCAAATATTTCATTATTTTTATCAAAATTATTTTGTCTAAGTTGGGATTGGATTTATGAATTTTTACTATTATTGTTTAAACACGTTAATCAAATGAATATTATTTTATTGTTTAATTTTCATATCAAGCTAATTTTTCAATTAAATCGGTTTTTTAAAAATTAGAAAAAATGTCTACAAGTCTTTATAATAAAATTAAAGTTACTTTAGAATTTTCGGGAAGATCAATTACTTCAGAGATTCCTCCTTATAAAACAATAAAATATTTAAAAGAATTAACAAAAACTTTATTTTATCCAATTCAAGGAGAAGTAAATTTAATATATCAAAATAAAGATATAACAAAATATGGTCAATTTTCTTTAGGAGAATATTTTAAAAATAAAAATCAAATTTTCATTAAAGTAATAAAACAAAATAAAATTATAAAAGAAATTAATAGAGAAAATGATAATAATAAATATATTTCAATTGAACTTGAAAAAAATAGTGAATTTTTATGTCCTTGTAAAAACGATTTAATAAATAATTATTGCAGAAATTGTAAATTATTTATTTGTAATTATTGCAGAAACAATAAAATTCATAAATATCATAGAACAATTCAAATTGAAACAAACAATTTAGTTGAATCAACTAAATTATATGCAATAACTTTACAAAGTGAAATTTTATCTAATATTAGAAGTTCACAAGATTATTATAAAAAATTTCAAAATAATAATTTTATAGATGCATTTTCAAGACAAGAAATAATTAAAAGAAAATATGAAAATGTTTATGAAATTTATCAAAATATTTTAAATGAATTAAAAATTTATGAAAATAATGAAAGTGATATTTCAGATTATATAAATAAAGCTAAAAAAGAAAATCAAGAAATCGAAGGAATTTTAACAGAAATACATATTAAATACAATTATAATAATTCAAATAAGACAAAGAGAATGACACAAAATGAATTTAATAATTATTTTTATACTTTAGGAGAAAAAGAAGATAAATTAGAAAATATGTCATCTAAAATTTATGCAATTAGAATAAATTATGAAATAAATGAAAAATTAAATGAAATCAATGATCAAATAGAAAACATTCTTGATAAAGTTTTAAATGAAAAAAATTTATTAGGAATTGATGATACAACAATGGATATGTATAATATAATATTAAACAAAAATAAAGAAAAAGAAAATTTAAATGAAATAAATATAAATACCATTATAAATAGTAATGAAGAAAATAATAATGCTGAAGAAAAAGAGGAAATTAGGGAAATAGAACAACCTATAAAAATAGAACCAAAAAAAAAAGAAAAAAAAGAAAGAGAAAATAAGCAAAAAACAAAAAAATTAAGAAAAGTGAAAAATAAAGTTTTACTTCAAGAAGCAGAAAAAAATCAATTAGTTTCAATGGGAGTTTTAAATGCTAAAAGTAAACCAGAAATTATTTTAGTTGAAAATTCAAAAGAAGAAAATTTAGATTCTAATTTAACACAAAATATGGAAAATTTTATCAATGATTTACCATATTCATATAATCCTACAATTGATAAAAATAAAAAATTATTTGATACTTCTGATATTTCTATAATTCATAAAAATACTGATAATGAAGAATCTATTAATAAAAAAAATAAAAATGATGAAGATATTTTTTTAGAACCTGAAGAAAAAGATGATAAAATTAAAACTAATGAAAATGATAATAATAATATTATTAATAATGAAGATGATGGAAATGTATAAATAAAAAAAAAATTTAAATATTGTTTTAAATATATATATAATAATTTATATTAATTACTTTTTTTATTTATTTAAATAAAGAAAATATAAATCATCAAAGAATAAAAAATGATAATGAAAAAGACAAAAGTGCTGAACTTTTATTAACAAATTATAATGAATTTATTTTTAATTTAAATGAATGAATATATTAATTATTTATTTTTAAAGAGATTTTTTACAAAGATTAATATATTATAAATATTAAAGTTTTAGTGGGTACTTACTCTCTTCCAAATTGTTTATTTTTAATAATATTTTGTTGTCTTTGATAAAAATGTTTAAGAATATATTAATTAAAGTATTTGGAACACGAAATTATATATTATGTTTAATTTAAAATATAATATAATCTTTCTTTCTTTTTCATATCTTAGTATTGAAATTTGAGTATAAAAATGTGCTTTTTTAAATGTTATTATTTTTATAAATCAATAATAATTCCCTAATTGATTTAATTATTTTAAAACTTTAAGATATAAATTTATTCAATAACAAATTCAGTCTATTAAAAAGAAGTACTTCTTTGAAAAAAAATATTTTCAATTTTTAAAAATAAATAAAAATATATTAAATAAAATTATGGATAATATTTTTATTATTTCTTTGAAAATTAACTTGATTAATAGTATTTTCATTCCAAGCAGAAGAAGGCATAATATTTAAATGATATAATATTTCATTAGGTTTCATATTTTTCATTTTGAATAAAATTTTAGACCAATGTTCAACAGAAGTTTTTCGTATTTTTCCAGTTTTTGTTTTATCAAAATCATTATATTCTTTTATTCTTCTTTCAACACTTTTTGCAATATATTTTCTATTTTTAATTTTATTTTTTTTTTTTCGTTTTATAATTATTTATATTATTATCGTAATTAAAGTATCTTGGAGTTATATTTCTATGTTTTTTTTCATTATTTATAATTGGTTGAAACGAAGGTAATGTTTTTAAATATAATTGTTGTTTTCTTATTTTTTCTTTTTCTATAGATTTATTTAATTTATAGAAAAAATTTTCATTTGTAAAATTATTATATTCACCTTTTGAATTTAATATATTTATTGAGCCTTGACTTATATGAGAATGTATTTTATTATTTATATTATTTTTTTTTTCAACTAAAGATTTTAACTTTATTAAATTTTGTTCTTTTTTTTTTGCCCATTTTTCTTGCTTATTTAACCAAATTGAAATTCTTTCTTGTGAAGAACATTCACTTTTGTTTCTTCTTAAAATTCTGTTACTATTTTTCTTTTTATTTTCTGAAGAATTTATATTATTCTCTTTTGATAACTTTAAATTTTGTTTTATATATCTATAACTTTTAATATTATTATTTGTTAATGTTGAAAATGAGTCATTAAATTTATCATAATATTTTTTTAAATTTTCAATTGAAACTTTTCTTTCTTTTATAATATCGTTTTGTCGTAAATATAAAGGAGGATAATTTTGTGTTTTACAAATTTCTATAGTATTTTTTGGTGTTTTTTCTCTTTTTTGATTTTTTTGAATTTCTTCTTCTTTTTTTTTAAATCTTTTTTTTTCAATTTTATACTGTTTTTTTTGTTCAAAATCTAATTCTCTTTGAATGAATTGGTCTAAATCTATCTTTTTTATATTTTTTAATCTATATTTTTCGTTCTTTTTTTTCTCTAAACTTTCACTTTCTTTCATTTCAAAAATTAATTGACTTATTGTTAATTTTTCATTATTTTTATTTAAGGCTAATTGAATTATTTCTTTTTTTTTATTTTCTTCAAATTGGTTAACTTCAGATTCTTTTACAGGTTCAATTCCATTAAATAATAAAAGTTCATCAACAAACATATTTATATTTATTCTTTTATTTGAATAAATTTCATTTTTAAAATAAAAGTTAAAAATTATTATCTAACATTAAAAATGGGAAATTCACCAATTTATGAAATAAGCTCAAATAATCCTAAACCTAAAGAAGAAGTTTTGATTGGATTAATGAATGTAAATAATACATGTTATATAAATTCAATAATTCAATCATTATATTCAATAAAATCTTTTAAAGATCAAATTAGGTTAATTCCAAATAATATAGAGAAAAATACAACTTTAGGAGGATTAAATAAATTATTCACAAATATTTTAAAAGAGAAAAAAAATAATATAAATGAGAAAAAAAATAATGAAAAAACTCATGTCTTAGATATAAATTTTTTTGTACAAATTATTAAAATGAATAACGATGATTTTAATAATGATGATCATCATGATGCACATGAATTTTTAATTTGGCTTCTTGATAATTTAGAACAAAATTATAAGAAAGAAAATATAAAAAATAAAAATAGTAATCAAACAAATATAATAACAGATTTATTTTCTGGAAAGCAAGTAAGTCAAACTAAATGTTTAAATTGTGAAAAAGTAAGAAATAATTATAATAAATTTAAAAACAAATTTTTTAATTTTTAGATCAGTGAAAGATCAGAAACATATTATAATTTAAGTGTTGATATAGAACAAAACACATCTTTAGTATATTGTTTAAAAAATTATATTAGAAAAGAACAATTAAGAAGTAAAGATAAATTTTTATGTGAAAATTGTAATTGCCTTCAAGAAGCAGAAAAACAAGTAAAATTAATAACTTTACCTAAAATTTTAATAATACAATTAAAAAGATTTAAAATGACAAATAATTATCAATTTGAAAAATTATGTGGATTAGTCAATATTCCAGAGGAAATAAATTTAGAATTTTTAATCAGAGAAAAAGATATTTTACCTGAAAAAACATATAATTATTGTTTGAGAAGTATTGTGATTCATGTAGGCTCAAGAAGTGAATATGGACATTATTTTACTTTAGTTAAGAGTGATAATAATAAATGGATTATTTATAATGATGAAAAAGTACAAGAATTAGAAGACCCACTTAATATATATTTTGGAAATCCTGATGAAAATTGTGTACATAGATCTTCTCAATGTTCTTATTTACTTTTTTATGAAGAAATATAGTTTTTTGATTAATTTTTTAATTTTAATATTTTTAGATTTTTATTTTTAAATGTATATGTATCTTATTTTATTCTATTTGAAAGAATTATTTAAAAATACACATTTTTTTTCTGTTTTAATAGAAAATTGAAATGTTTAGATAATGAACTATTATATATATTTAAACTAATTCAATATATTAATTAAATATTCATTTTTTCTTTAAATAATTGATAATAATATAATCCCAATTTATATTTTATTTTAATCAAAATAGAAAAAATTACCAAAAAATTTTGGTGTTCTAAAAAATAATTATAAAATATACAATGAAAAAATAAATTAAAATATTTTTGAAGATAATGTCAACAAAAAAAAGTTTTCTAAACAATTCATTATCAGAAATGAGAAAAAAGGAAAACAATATAGAAATAGATAGAACCGATATATTTAATACAATATTATATTTTTCAAAAGAAGAAAAGAAAAATAGATGTAAAGCAAATTCATTATATAAAGATATAAGAATAAATGGAGTGAATATTATAAAAAATTTTTGTAATACTTTTCAATTAGATCAAAGAATTTTTTATTCAAGTATTTATTTAATGGATGAGCTTTTTATAAATAAAAAATTTACTCAAGATATTTCTAAAACTTCATATCATTGTATAATAATATGTTTAAAATTTTTTGAAAACGGGAATTTTTCAACAAATGTAATGAATTCTTTAAATTATGAAAATTTTGATTCTGATTTGGAAATAGAGATTTTAAAAAGTATTGATTATAATTTATATTTTTTTACTGCTTATGATATTCTACATTTACTTTTAGATAATAAAATATTATTTAGTTATGAAAAAGAATTTCTCCGAAATCATAATGTTGAAATTACTAATGTTTATTTTAATTGTTTTATTCAATTATATAAATTAGTTGATAAAAAATTTTATATAAGATTTACTTCAATTGAATTAGCTTTTTCAATTATTGCTTTTGTAAGGAAAGCTTTTGGTTTAGAAGATTTACATATTTTATTTGGTCAAATTTATTCTTTCAAATATGAAAATTATTCAAAATGTTTTGAATTTTTGTTGACTAAATTAAAAATTAAAAATCTTAATGAAATTTTTAATAAAATAAATGAACAAAAAATATAATGTAATAATAGTTTATGTTCATTTTTTACAATGGAATAGTATTAAATATATCGTTTAATAATTCTTTTTTCTCAAATATTTGAAAATTTAAAATTGGGAAATAAAAACATTTATAGAATAATATTTGTAAAATAATATTTATTTATAAGTATTATATATAAAAGATGTAAATAGAATATAAAATTCTAAAGTTGAGTAAAATTGTTTATTTATTATTTTATTATTGTGAGTTTATTGTTTTATAATTAATTATTATAAGCCTAAAAGAAAATTTTCTTCCAAAGTATTTAATATTATTCTAATTTTTTCAAGAATTGAAATTTTATTTTATTTTTTTAATTATTATTAATTTTATAAAATGGAATTTATTTTTTAAATGAATGGGAAATTTTTTGTGAATGTTATTAATAATTTTGAAAGTAAAGAAAATAATATTAAAAATATTTTAACTTGTCTTGATAAATTAAAGGATATTACTGAAGAGGTTTTTTATTCTATCAATAAAAGTTTATCAGATAAAATTGAAAGGTTTAATAATTTAAAATTAAGAATAGTAAGAATAAATAAAATTATAGAAATTCTAAATTCTCAGAATAAAGCATTGATTATAAAATCACCTATAAAATTTCCTCAATTAATTAATCAAAATAATGTTATCAAAAAATCAATTTTCTATAAAGAAATAACAAATAGAGATTTAAATAATTTATATAAATCACACTATGAAATTTCTAATAAAGATTATGAAAAAAAAAGTAAACAAAAAAGTTTTTTATTTAAAAAATTTTTTACTTCAAATTCTTTAAATGTAAAGCCATATAATGATATAATAGTAAATTATGAAAAAAATGAAAAAAATCAAGCAACATATGAAAAAGAAAAAATGGATGTGATCAATAACATTAATTCAGCTTTTTTATTTAGTTTTATTCATCAAATTGAAAGTAAAGAATCTGATAACGAAAGATATATTAATAATAATAAAAATTTAATTGAAAAAAAAGATATTAAAAAAGAAATATATATTGCTCCTAAAAGTATAAGAGAAAACGAAAAAATAGGTAATTTCAGAAAAAATAATATTTATACTAAATTTAAAAGAAATATAGAAATTAATATTCCTCAAAATATATCTTTAAATAATATAATTGATATAAAAATAAAAGAAAATAATGATATTAAAAATTTGGATAAAAAAGAATCTAATAAAACTAATAATTCTGATGAAGATGATTCAAGTCAAGGTAATGAAGATAAAAATAATGATAATGAAATATTTATTCCTATTGATTTAATTGAAGAAAAAAATAAGGGTTTGAAAGAAGAAAATAATGATAAAAATAATATCAAAATTAATAACATTAATATGATTTTACCAAATGAGAAAAAAGAAGAAAATTTTATTCAAAAGAAAGAAAATAATAATGAAGAAAATAATGATATGAATATTAAAGATATATCAATCACAAATTTAAATGAACAAGAATTAGATAAAGAAAATAAATCAGTTGAAGAGAATAATATCAATAACAATATTGAAGAAAACAAACCTGAAAAAAAAGGATTAACAATGTTTGAAGAAATTGGAGATAATCCAATTTCTAAATTAAAAAAAATTGGAAGTATTAAAGTAAATCAAATAGAGCCCAAAGAAAAAAAATTTACAAATAATCAATTCTCATTAATGGAACAATTAAGAGAACAAATAAATTTAAGATTTATAAATTTAAAAAAACATGAAGAAAAAAATGACAGTAATGATGAGAGCGATAGTGAAAGTGATTAAAATATATAAATTAATATTTTTTAAATTATATTATTATTAATTATTTATTATTTGATAAACAATAATTTTTTGATTAGATAAATAAAGCAATTATGAAATTTGTCATTTTTTAAACTATATTCTGATTGACAAAATTGAAAAAATCTAAAATATTTTACACATAAAAATGTGGATATTAATATTAAGAAGAAAAAAATAAAATATTATTCAAAATAATTATATAGTTTTTATATCAAAATATTTTCTATATAACATAAAATAATTAAAAGAAGAAAATTTAATAGTTGATTAAATAAAAAAATCTTACAAACTATATATATTGAAATAAGTAAATTAAAAATGAATTATCAAAATTTAAAAATAACAAAGGATGTTTCCAAACTAAAAGATTTTGGATATAATATATACATTTTTTAAAAATTTTTTGAGTAATAAGTTAGGGAAAAATAATAGCTTATTTAACTTACATTTTTATGACCTTAATGCATTATCTTTAGCTGAAATGATGTTGTTTATTTTTTATATTTTTATTTTAATTCAATCAATTAATTTTATGAAAGATAAAAATTCATTCCATTTTTTAATTGATTATAAATTATATATATTCATTATTATTTAAAATTTCATATATAAGCATTTAACGTTGCATATTTTAATCATTTATGTTTTAAAAATCTTTATATAAATATAAATCAAATTTATAATTAAAAATTATTCATTGAAAAATAATATTAAACATAATAAATATATATAATTATAATGACTGAAATTTTGAATTAAACAATATTAAGAATTATTTTCCTGTTTTTTACTATTGTTTTGAGCTAAATCAAAATTTGGATTTTCTTTGAGATTATTTATTTCATTATTTATATTTTCTATTGGTTCTTTTCGTTTTTTTTCATTTATTTTATATTTAAAGCATTTATCAATATCAGACATATCATAATTACAATTTGGACATGTTATTTTAGAAAAATTTTTTTTTAGCCATTCACTTATACAATTATAATGGAAAACATGAAAACATGGAGTTAAACTAACTTTATCAATTCCAACTTTAAACTCTTCTAAACAAATGGTACAATTAGAACCATATTTTTCAAATTCTTTCTTACAAATTCTTTCACCTAATAAATCAGGATTATTTAATAAAATTTCAATTTTTTTCTTATTATCATTAATAGCATTTTCATTTACTTCATTATTAAAAACTCTAATAAAAGTAAAACGATTTACTCTAGAAGCTCTTTTAATTCTTCTTATTAATATTATAATAACAATAATAAAAATAATCATAATTGAAAAGATAATTCCTATAGTAATATGTAAACTAGAACTTTTAGGATTTTTCTTATAACTAATTTCAAAAGTAAAAGGTAATTCATTATAAGAGTCATTACAATAATAAAATACTTCAATTTTATAATCATCATCAAAAGAAGAAGAACTTGAAGTTAAAACAAAGGGATTAGAATCAAAATAATTTGCTGTATAATATATTTTATAACTTAATAAAATTGGTTCTTCTGATTTAATATTTTTTTCATTTAAATCAATTCTTACTTTATATACCGTTTCTTTTCCTTGAGTATTTTCATATAAATAATGACAATATAAATTAGCTAAACCATATGTTTCATTTATTTGTGGAAGAGTTATTTCTGCTTTTGTTCTGTCTTGTGAAAAAGTAAAATCCCCACAATATTTTTTTTGAATTGAATATGAATTTAAATCTGTACAATTTGAAAAATAATCTCTCCAAAATATATACTTAGATTTAATTTTTTTTTTTTGACAAAAATTTGTATTCCAAAAACAAGGACATTCTTCAAAGTTTTCTAATATTTCTTCTCCACAAACTGAACAATTAAAACAATCTGTGAATAACATACAATTAATTTTTTCATCTAAATTTTTTAATGAGTTATTACTATGACTTATAGTTTTATTTATGGAAATAATAAAATATAAAATATAGATAAAATACCTTTTCATTTTTTTCTTATAAAATATTAAAAAATACCATTAATAGTATATTCTTAATCAAATATAAACATAAAAAATAAAAATAAAAATATTTAAATAGTTTTAATTCAAAGTTGTGTTTTATTTTTCATTTATTTTAAATAATGAAATAAAGAATTTAAATCCAATTTTATCCAAAAATTCTAAAATTGCATTAATAATACTACCCATCCAATAATGATTATAAAATTAATTCTACTTTTCATAATAAAAGGAATAATATTTAATAATTCATTTCATAATTTATTTGTTGTGTTAATATTCTATTTACTTTAAAAATAAATAATCAAATATCATTTTTCTGACTCATTATAATATAAAAATAACAAAAATAATCATAACTTTAAATAGAATAATCAATTTTTTCATTTACCATTAAATGTTGAATTATGCTTAATTTGAAATTATAGAGAAATGATTCAAGATAAAATAATCACTATCTATGATCCTATAAAAATATTTGAAATTGAATAATGTCATAAAACTTTATTCATAATGTAAATTTTTATTTTCTATCACATGATTGATTTATATAGTAATATCCTAATTTAACAATAATATCATTTATTTTATTATGTTTTAATAAAAAATATATTTTTATTCTTTTATTTATTTCTCATATTTTATCTAAAATAGACTTTATATTTTATTGAATTTAAACAACTAAAACATTTTTCAACATATTTGCAACACAATTATTTATTATATTATCATATTTTTACTTTCAGTTACTAACAAATCTACTCAATCTTGAGAAAGTATTATTTTATTATATAAGAAAACTATTGTTGGAAAAAAAGGACTCTTTTTTCTGTTATAATATTTAAGACTTCTTATTCATTAATAATCAATCATTTGAAAATATTGTTTAATTATTATATAAGAAAAATATTGTCTCTTCATATTCAATTTGAGTTTATAGTATTTAAAGATAATATCTTATATTAATATAATATTCAAAGTTCTTCATTATTTAATCTTTTATTTTTACATTTTATCTTTATTTTCATTTATATTTATTATTTTAACTTTTAATTTGATTTTCTTTTTATCTATTTTTAATTATCTATATTCTGATTCTACAATTTCTTTTTTTTCTGATTCAATCATTATAAATTTAATTAATGTTACACAATCATCCATTAATATTATCTTCAATTAATTTTTGTTTTTTTAATAAAGATGGAAAATAAGCAAACTCTTTCATTAACATAATCAAATAGAGATAAATGGAGAATATTTTAATTCTCAATAAATATTTTATTTTAATATTATCTCATATATAAAATTACACAAAGATATTTTTATTGAAAAATAAATTTGGATAGAATGGAAATTTAATAGAACAAAAAAAAAATAAGTAAAACGGGGTTTTATTTTTTTTTTAATATTTAAAAATAATTACTTTTTCGAAACCGAAAACGTTTCAATGTTTCAAACTAAAAGTAATTATTTATCTGGAATTATATCATACTTTTAATTAATAAACCAAAGATCATCCTTTCTCTTAAATATGAAATCAATTCTGATTTTATTTTTATGTTTTACATCAGTATTTTTAAATGATGTAACATTTTCTATGGGTGCAGCCACATTTGACGCTGATATAGATGTTGGCGGGAGTATACCTATTTCTGCAATAGCCCAAACTTCTCTTACTGGAACAATAACAATAGAAGAAGGAGGTTTAGTTTTAAAAAAAGATGGAACTAAAGAAGCAAGTATAACATGTACTGCAAAACTAATAGGAAACACAGCAACATCTTTGACTTGCACAACAGATAAAAAATTAAATGCTGTAGCTGGAGCATCCTTTGTTCTGGATATAGGAGATAAAACAAAAATAGTAAATGAAAAAGATGGATCAAATCCCAAAGACTCAGATTTAGAATTTAAAATTGATAATTCAGCTAATACTTTTTCATCTAATACAGTAAATCCCCAAACTAATACAATCACTTTTAATTTAGTATCTTTAACATATAATAGTGAAATAGCAGCAACAACAGGAGAAATTAAAATTAAAGCCACATCAACAACGAATACTGAAGGAACTGTTATTGTAGTAGGAGGACTTACTTTAACAAAAACAGGAGGAAATCCAATTTCTCTTAATTGTGTTGCTGCTCAAATAAAAACTTCAGGAACAGAATTAACTTGTAATCCTTCTGCTAAAATTGAAGCAGCTTCTGGAAATGTTTATAATTTAGCTGTTTTATCTGATGCT
>JAEEGL015245886.1_pt1 | contig 12887 bp, 10 predicted proteins | sample 9134231 | NCBI WGS metagenome assembly JAEEGL01 (sample SAMN16246548, study PRJNA631951) | gut metagenome | biome: gut microbiome; feature: rumen; material: fiber-attached | host: Bos | place: Iran: Karaj | collected 2018-10
GGAGGAACTGATCCTCGACAGAGACACCTACAGGGTTAAGGAAGAGATGGGCAACCTCTTTGCGCAGATTGTATATGAAGGCAAATGGTTCACTCCTCTTCGTGAAGCAGTACAGGCATTCATCGAGTCAACCCAGAAGTACGTAACCGGAGAAGTTAAATTTAAATTATATAAAGGCAACATTATCAAAGCCGGTACAACAGCTCCTTATTCACTGTATAATGAGAGTATTGCTTCATTCACAACAGGTGATATGTATGATCACCATGATGCAGAGGGCTTCATAAACCTCTTCGGATTGTCAAGCAAAGTTCGTGCCATGAAGATCCAGCAGGTGACAGGCAAGAACATCATTTAATTAGGAAAGTTAGAATAACATGTCATATTTAATAGTAGTTGACAGCTGCTGTGAACTGCCCGATGAATTATACAATGATCCTCGCTTCGTACGCATACCGTTGGAACTAAGTATCGGAGAATACCGCATCAAGGATGATGACTGTTTCGATCAGGCTGATTTCCTTGAGAGGGTTGCCCAGTCCAGTGAGTGTGCCAGGAGCGCATGCCCTACTCCCGAAGATTATATGGATGCCTATGCAGGGATCCGGTCTTCGGCTGCAGGCAGCGACCGATCGGACGATGATTCTGCCGGTTCATTAAAAAAAGACGCGGAACCGATAACCCCAGATCCGGACCTTCGCGATATCTATGTCGTAACTCTCAGCAGCAAATTAAGCGGCAGCTACAACGCTGCTCTTCTTGCGTCACAGTTATACGAAGAGGAATACGAGGACGAATACGGACCACGCAACATCCACGTGATAGATTCAAAGTCGGCGGCCGCAGGCGAAACCCAGGTAGCCCTCAAGCTTATGGAATATGCAGAGGCCGGCATGGCATTTGATGAGATCTGTACAAAGATCGATTCATTCAGAGATTCCGTCAAAACATATTTTGTTATAGATAATCTGGATACCTTTATCAAGAACGGTCGATTAAAAGGCATCAAGGCAGCTGTTGCTACTACCCTTAGCATCAAGCCCATTCTCACAGGCGTTGACGGTGAGATACAGCAGATAGGTCAGGCGATCGGCATGAAGAAAGCCCTGATGCAGATGATGACCATCATACATTCAAGGCACTTAAATAACGAAAGCCGCCAGATCATCATAACCCACTGTAACTGCTACGACCGTGCAAAATGGGTTGCGGATTCTCTCGCAGATATCACGGATGCACCAGTGATGATCCACAATGCAAGAGGAGTGAGTACGACTTATGCCAATGACGGCGGAGTGGTCGTTACGATATAATCATCAAATTATTATAAGTCTGGCTCGCACAACGGCTTACAAGTATGATAAACAAACGAGCATTGAAATCCATCCCCGGATTTCAATACATGCTCATTTTCATCCATGAAAAAACACCGGCTTCGGATCACATCCCACCGGTGTATTTTTATAACTTTGATTCAAGGGTTTTGATCACGTGATGAGCGATCCTGAACTTTTTCCCGTCTGTCAGGACTACTCTTCCGAAGCTCGTATCCTTAACGGCCTGCTTGTGGACTATCAGACTGTCCTGCAGATAATAGATATCATCAAAATTAGCAACTCTGTACCAGAAATTCTTAAGGTCTTCCGGACAGATCACCTCTCTCCCATCGTTCAGGTGAACTGCCACACCATCCTTTAACTTCTCTGCATATAAGAATTCTTCTTCCTTAATATGTATAGTTTCAGTGCTGGTTCTTATATCTATCCGGGGTTCACGGCTTACTATAACCGCAAGTGCTTCATCCAGTATATGCTCCAGTTCATCCACCTTAACAGGCTGACGGAGTACCAGAACCCGGTCCTCCTCAGTAAGCTGTTCCGTCAGATCAACCTTTCCGGGACACAGAACAATCGTCGATGCAACTCCCATCTCACGTAGCTTTCGGATGATGACTATACTGTCCATATCATCATGTAACATATCTATGAAGAACAGATCATACATGAACGGTCTCGCAAAAAGCGCTTCCTTATTGCCATATGACTGGACATAGTACGGCACATCGGGATCTGCAGCGATCCTTCTGTCTGCGCTTCTTGATAAAAGTCTCTCTAACTGTTTGCGTCCAAGCGCATCATCCATGCATACCGCGATATGCATATTCTACCCCCTCAGAACAGTGTGAACTCCAGCGGTGACCAGATAAGGGCTATGACCAAAGCAATCTGAACCGCCAGTATCACAGGCATACCCACTGCAAAATACCAATGCTTGGTCTTATGTCTGAACACATACATTCCGGCCGTGGTACCGATCGAGCCTCCGATAAGCGCGACCAGAAAAAAATGAGCCTCAGGAATACGCCACGCTTTTCTCCTGGCTCTGCTCTTGTCAATACCCATCATACTAAAACCGATGATATTGACCACACCCAGATATATTCCTACCCACAAAATTACATTCATATACGTAAACCGAAGTTATGTAAACCAAAGTCAGACAATCGCATATTTCCGGATACTAACATCCATGAAAATATCAGCACGTCATTGTACTTAGATCTGACTGCTCTCCGACACATGCGATGACTTCAACTTCGCACAGCACATTCTTCGGAAGAGTCTTAACGGCAACACAGCTTCTGGCCGGCTTATCCGTAAAGTACTGTTCATATACCGAATTAAACACAGCAAAATCATTCATATCAGCAAGGAAACAGGTAGTCTTTACAACTTTGTCAAAATCCGTTCCTGCCGCTTTTAAGATCTCGCCCACATTTTGGATCGCACGATGAGCCTGTGCGCTGATATCTCCGTCAACTATCTCACCGGTCTCGGGTACGATCGGAATCTGACCCGATGCATATAACATACCGCCTGCTATTTTTCCTTGTGAATAGGGACCGATAGCTGCAGGCGCCTTATCTGTCGAAACTGTTTTTATCATAATCAATGTACCTCCATATCCCATTTATATGTCTTATTCATTTCGGTCATTCATCAAACTCAGCCGTGACATAATAGCCGCGTTCGTTTTTCTCGACTGCTGTCACAACACCCTCTCTTGCCATCATCCTTTCACGTAACGGTATGTTGCCCGACATGGCAAGTGCGGGATTGATCGTATAGTAATAACTTGTCGGGAGTGTTCCCTCACTAACCGTTATTTTATCGCCCTCTTTAAGCAGTCCTGGGCGTTCCATCTTAAAAACCATCGATCTCATATAATGCCTCGAAATTAAATTACGAATTAATAATCGATTTGATTCCGTCATACAGTTCATCATATGTTTCATAAGCCGGAAGGTCAGGATAATCAGTCTTGATCTGATCTGTAGACCTGAACAGGAATCCTGCTTTGGAATTTAAGATCATTCCCAGGTCGTTATATGAATCTCCGGCTGCAATGGTTTCAAATCCCATGCTTTGAAGAGCCTTGACAGTCGTGAACTTGGATTTCTCACATCTCATCTTGTATCCGGTGATCATACCGTCATCGCCAACTTCAAGAGTGTTACAGAAGATTGTAGGCCACCCGAGCTTCTTCATAAGAGGAGATGCAAACTGTGTGAACGTATCACTCAAAATAATAACCTGTGTTATCTCACGCAGCCTGTCCATAAACTCCTTAGCGCCCGGAAGAGGATCGATCTTAGCTATCGTATCCTGAATCTCCTTAAGCCCCAGACCATGTTCATTCAGGATTCCTATCCTGAATTTCATCAGCTTATCATAATCAGGTTCGTCCCTGGTGGTTCTTCTGAGTTCCGGTATCCCCGTATTCTCAGAGAACGCTATCCATATCTCGGGTACAAGCACTCCCTCTAAATCCAAACATACAACTTCCATCTCTGTCCTCCAAAGTATTTATTCTATATGGTCTGTTCCGGACCCGGAACCTTCACCCCTGATATCATCTGCTCCGCTCTCCCCGGCTTCATCAGATCCAGATAGCACTCCGTAAATATCGCCGACACGTATGACTCCGCCCAGGGCGCTCCTACGCCAAGTGAAAGCAGTTCAAGCAGTCTTAGGGGAATAATGCTTATATACAGCATTATGATCCGTCCAATGCTTTTTCTTGTGATATTCGGGCACGCCTTAATGATATCAACCGCTTTATAATCCGGAAAGTCGTGGATCATGTAATAAGCCGGCATATATATGGCGTGAATCAGCAGATGACCGGCGACCATTATGATCGTACCTATTCCCATCGGTATAAAATACACAGCGTCACCAGCTGCCCGATACATCGAGTACGATACGATAAACAGCAAACTTACACCGATCTCAAGCATTCCCTCAAACAGGCTGATGATCACGGCCCTGTCTGTCTGAAACTTAAAGCAATAAAAAACCATACCGCCATACGCCTTCTGTCCGCTTGCGATATTCAGATACATATATGCGCATCCGCCCGTGAAAATGCCATTTACCATGACATATGCCAGATAAAGAATAACAGAAAAAACATGGCCGCCAAAACTGTTTCCGAAGATCGACATGGACAGCCATGATACACATATAAGAGTTATATTCATCCATATGTAGGCTCTTACAGTAGCACCGTAATTACCGTTTAAATGCTCTCTAGCCAACCCTTTAATGGCTGCGGAGGAAGAATAATCGTTCATAAGTAACAACTAAACTATACAGCAAGATCCAGATTCTGTCCCTTAAGGGCATCGGCATGCTGTGCTTTCATATCCTGTACGTAAGGATTCTCTTCGTTGCTGTACTTGATCTTGGTTGATGTAGTACCGCCGGATACATAGGTTGTGCCGCATTCCGGACAGATAGCGGTATGTATGGCAACACTGGCCTGTAATACCTTGCCGTTATTCTGAGCGGCCTTATCATACGCATTACTGACATGCTCCTGCTCGTGAGCCCTTACTCTGGAAGCAGCCTGCGTCGGTGACATATGCTGTGCGGTCTTAAATGATACCATCTCATCAGATCCGTCCTGATACTTGCGGTTTTTGCAGGTCTCACATTCCGCAGGTGAAGACTTGCGCCCGGGAGTTACTCTGGTGTCTTCTCCCGGATTCCTGATAGCGCCGGTGCCGGAGGTCTGTCCCGTACCCTGCACTGATCCGGCCGCTGCCGTTCCGTTCTGAATACTTCCTGTCATAGGAAACTGTCCCCACATTCCATATCCAAGACTTCCACCGATCGATATGCCCATACGGTACCTCCTTTCCCGGATAACCTCTGTTTTGCTATCCGATTATCTGATCCCAGGTTACCTTATAAAAAGATAGTTAGTTATAATATAATGTACCACATAATCCGCATTTTGTCAAAAATCTTATGTTTTGTTTATATCCGGCGTTCTTACCCGGATAATTTACTCCACGTTATACTTTACCCTGCGGACTTCATCTAAAGCCGAATCCGGAAATTGTCTGTCTGCCTCTTCTATCAGCGAGGTATAATCCTTGTATTTCGTAATGAACATGTGCCGGTTATCTGCATTTAATACAAACGTATTATCCTTCTTCAGGAATGCGATCCCATCCTGTACAAATGCCTTGCAACCATATTCTTCCGTTTCAAACAGATATAATTCATCATTTCCCATAACTGCCATGAGACCGTCTTCATCATCACAGATCATCCTGCCCATTGAGGTGCCGGTATCGGTCAGACTCTTATATTTTCTTTCAGATATATCCCAGATACGCAGTTTGCTGTCATCCCCCTGTATAACAAGGAACCTGTCATCATCAGAGAATCTTATGAACATCCTGCTCTTAGCGGACAAAGGGATCTCTTCGGATACAGACATTGAACCTGTATCGACTATCCTCACATATCCGTCCATGCAAAACATTGCAAGCCGCGTCCCGTCATGACTCAAGCTCACGAACTCATGAAGTAAGCTCTCTGCATGGGGAACCAGCTCCTCCGGTCCGGACACACGCACTTCCCAGGTTCCGATATCAATGCAATATACCGGATCTGCTCCCGAGAAGACATACACCGCCGCCCCATCCTCAGATACAACAGCCTTATTGATGATATCCTCTATTTTCACGGAGCCGGTGATCTTCATTTCATCAGTATCAAGCACGCATAGTTCGTGTGTACTCCAGAATACCGCATACTTTCCATTTTCACTTAAGGTACCGTATGTGCCTCCCACGTCTCCGGCAAGGCCTGATCTGTGGGTAACTTTTTCTTCTCCGGTAAATGGGTCAATGCGTATGATCTCATCCGTTCCTGCGATCAGGAAATAACCGTCATTAAATCCCGTAAAAACAGTAAACGGCATATCTCCTGTATAATTGTGGATCTGCTTACCCTGATCGTCATAGAAACTAAATGTTGAAAGTTCGCCCACAGGCGTCAGAACATAACAGGATGAATCATCCGAAACCGCATCAAGTATCATCAGGCTGTCAAACATTTCAATGTCCTGCAGATCCGGCGCTTCATGATAAGAGAGCACATACAGATCAGATGACAGATACGGACGTAAAACCGCCTGTCCAAGTACAAACAAAGTGTTATAAATACTCATACCGGTATTTATCAGCGGATCAGTAAAGATTTCTCCCCTGAACATGTCGATAGCGTCAACATTGCCATCTATATAGGATACGTATGCATACTCCGAATCCGGACTCACGAGCAGATCTGAACAGTTTCCCCTGGCGTCGATCTGACAAAGCATATGTCCCGTGCTTTCATCATACCCGAATATATCATATTCCATGGCAATGACGATCTCGCTCACTTCTCCCGAATCGGTCTTATAGCTGTGAGCTTTCAACATGGTATCAAATGTTGCCCAGTTGCGGATATCAACATTCACCGGAACGCTCCATAGAACGCGTCCTTCGGGGGATATCAGATCCAGTTGAACGGATTTAACCCCGGCTTCGGATGCAAAATCACTGTTACATGATAAAACTGCAATATTGCCATCAGGAGTTGTGCAGATCTCCATAACATATCCTTCCGAGACGTCAGCTCTTGCGATACGCCCTTCTCCGGGATCATATAACGATACATATGTCCGCGCCGCATCATGATCATAATGTGGCGCCGCCAGGATCCCGCTTACAGATGACTCACAGATCCTGTTTCCCTGAAAGCTGTACTCCTCTTCATTTTCAAACATGTTCAGCGTCTTACCGGAATCCGCATCCGTTATCTGGAGCTTCTCTGTTGACGCCAGGATCACGATACGTCTGTCGATATCAAAGCAAAAACCGTTTACATATCCCATATCATCATTGCTGTAAATGAGTTCGCCGTTTGTATCGTATTTGCTAAGTCCTTTCTCGGTACAGATATACACACCCGTCGAATCGGCATCTGCCGCCACGGTCTTAGTTGTATAATTCATCTCTTTTAACGCAGGATCGATCGTGAGGATCGTCGTCCAGTCAGAAGCGTTATAAACATAAACCTTATTACCGCTGTCGATTGAAATAAGCTTCTCCTTGTCAGCGCTTCTGATTATCTGATTAACAGTCATTTCATGCGTAAGGATCCGGTCAAACTTTAGATTCGTGCCCGAATCATACGCGTAAAGAGTTTTCCCTAAAGCATTCTCGGCTTCGGCAACATAGGGACGGTCATTTCCATCGCCCGGAAGACCGGACCTGGCAACCAGCACGGCATCCTCTCTGTTGCCGGCATTTAACAGGGATAAGGCTTCTTCTGCGTAAAATCTGGACTGGTTCTCCTGTTTCTGCTTATACTCAGCAAGTATCTCTTCAGCAAGCCTGGTCTTTTCTTCAGCCAGCGCGGATTTCTCATTTGCAAGTTCTGACTTCTCATCGGCAAGCTGTTTCATTCGGGAAGCCACATTGGAACTGTATATACCGAACGCCGTACCTGCAATCGCAACTACCGCTGCGATTACCGACACGATCGTCACGGTACGTTTGATCATCCTTTCTCTGTGACGCTGCTTAAGATCATCATAGGTACAGCCTATTATCGGAGCCGCAAGCCTTAGTATCTCCGTCTTGAACTTGGCATTTCTTATCTTTGCAGTCTCCCCGCGTATATCCGCTGCAAGGGGCTCGACCGGATTGCCATCATCGTCTGTCAGAAGAAGCTTAGGAAAGCTCTCGTCCGGCTCACCTTCAATAAGCACAGCCAGTATATGCTCACGTCCGTGCATCTGTATGAATGTCTCTATCTCTTTGCATACCCAGTATGAACCGGGAGTTTGGGGAGAACATATGACTATCAGATATCCTGAAGCAGCAAGAGCCGAAGAAATGTTATTATCCAGGTCACTTCCTATGGGGAGTTCTTCCTGATCCCTAAATACACGCCCCATTTTCTTTTTGCCGGTCCTGACCTGTACCGAATGCGGGATATGGTATGTCTCCAGCCCGGTATGTACCTTCTTGGCTATCTCCATATCAAGCGGGGCATGTCTGTAACTTATAAAAGCATCATATTGTAAGCTCATAGGACCTCTCAAATACTGATTTTTCAACTATATACACATCGGATGGATCATCTGCCCTGACCACCAGGAAATCTCCGGGCGTACCCAGATAGTATTTCTCGGGATCCCATGAGGTAAATACCTTGACTCTGTGATCCAGCGCTCTTGCATAGATTCCGGCACCGCCAAGCGACCGACAGCTGTGAGCGTGAGGCAGCAGCCTGATCCTGTCTCCGCTTGCTATATCAACTACGACCGGTTCATATTCACCGGGAAAAATGTATCCTTCATCATTAGGAATATTATTTGCCAGGAATTTCTCACGGCTGGTAGGATATATCTCGCCATCTATACCAAGCATGATCACCAGATCAGGTCTGATGGCTATATCCACATCGCCCTCGAGGGTTCTGATTGTGATCACAGTTTCTTCAGAGGCAAGTTCCGATGCCTCTACGTATCCCAGATCCAGATCCTTCTTACGATAATATGCCAAAGCGGACAGATCTTCCGTATGCTGCCCTGCATAAATGATCTCTGATTCTTCAAAGTATCTCTTCATGCGCTCATCTATCAGCTCAGCTACCGCATCATTGGTATAAGGAATGCCTGCGCGTGTTATAAGATCCTTTTTCAGAATGCCTCCTGCTTTGACCAGATGTCCTCCTCCACCGCCAAGACCTTCCGTGATGTATGCGGCAAGTTCGCTGGCTTTGGTCTCTTTTACACAACTTCGAACGGATATCTTGACGCCAAAAGGCAGCATGCTGTAGACAAGACAGGTATCAAGAGAATCAACCTCAAGCAGCATGTCGCTGATCAGACCGAGTATGTTAGGATCACAGGGCTTAGCCTCCACAGTGGCGTAAGCATTTTCCTCATTAAAACGTGCGTGCTTAAGGGCATCGCCTGCGATCTTCAGTTCGTCTCTGGATATATTGGAATTCTTAAAGAGTATAATGTCGCTTAACCTGAACTTCGCAATATCACGCAGATCCTTATCCGCCGGATGTGATATCTCCGCAAAGCCGCCTGTATCCGTCATGAGTCCGTAATACAGCGCAGTAGCCAGATCCTCGTCTTCATTTATATCGATACCCTCATTGCATAAGAGTTCATACATCAATGTGGAACAGGATCCGTAATTGCTCCTGACTTCACTCATTTCGGGCAGTTCTCCGGATACCTGATGATGATCTATCACTGCTATGTTACGTGCCGGGAAATCGGTAACATTACTCTCTCCGTACTGGCAGTCTATCGTGACTAACAGTTCCGGCATGAAATCCGGTACGCTTTGCGGCACATATTCCACGGGAATATTAAGATGCTCAACCATAAGGAGCAGATTGCTTTTTGTGATCGGACTACGGCCGCCATATATGAACCGCGGCTGTCTGCCGTGCGCAGTCAGATAACGATACAGCGCCATGCCGCTGGCAAGCGCATCCGCATCGGGATTATCATGGCATTGTATGACTATATCGTTGTAAGCAGTTAATGAAGAAAGTGTAAGGGGCATAGTATCTCCTTCTTCAGGCGTGCCACAGGTTTACATGGCAGCGTACACATGTTACTCAACTTTGATCGTGGCGGTGACCTTCTTTGTTTTGCCGGAAATGTCCTTGATGGTGGCTGAGATCTTGACAGTACCCGAGCCTGTTCCTCTGATCGCCAGAGCCTGGCCTTCTCCTGTCGTCATTCCGGCAGGGTCTTTCCAGGCATCAGCGCCTGTATTATTCATCAAAATGTACTTCTTGCCGGCAGTAGAACTTACCGCAGCCAGAGAATCCGTATCCACTGCTGTTGCGAGGATCGCTCCGTTTCCGCTGACTGACCATGTTATTACAGCCCCTTCAGACAATGCGCTTTCAGGCGTCGTAAGAGGTAACAGGATATCGTAGGAATCGGCAGACGTTGCATTTTTGCCTATAGTAACTTTCGTTTTGTCCAGTTTTATCTTGGAAACCGGAGTGTACGCCCTTATCACACAGGATCCGACAACTGATTCGTCTGTAACCGATACCGCTCTTATTACTGCTTCACCGGCCTTGTTCGCAGTCACTTTGCCGATGGAATCGACAGAAATGGCACCTGCATCACTGCTCACCCATTTAACATCCTGGATATTGCATTTAACATTTTCAGCGCCGTAAACGGTTGCGTCAAGGACAGCTTTCTTATTGATCTCAAGCGGGATCACGGCGTTATTTACGGCATTTTTCCTATAGGAGATCACAACTGACTCAGGCTTGATGCCAACAGTCACGTTACATTTCGCTGTAAGGTGATTTCCGTTTTTGTCTCCGCCGTTAGTGATCGCAGTTATCACCGTTTTACCGGGGGATACGGCAGTTACTTCGCCCGTCAGAATATCTACAGCTGCAACTGACGGATTACTTGATTTCCAGGTAACACCTGCCACTACGGGAACCGTAGGTGTTGTCTGAGCCGTTAATGTATATCTGTCTCCCACGTTCATGGACAGATCCTTGTCGCTTACGGTCACTTTGGTAAGGATATTATTCTCAACCACAACCGAACACTTAATGGTTTTGGCTTTTCTTGCGCCATATGGTCTGTATGTGCCTATTACTGTGATCGATCTCTTCCGCGGCTCGAGGGCAGTAATAAGACCGTTCGGCTCCACTGTGATATATGCCGAATCCTTAGCATCCTTAAGACTCCATACTATCTCAGACGCCACATCAATGCCCACTTTACTTCCTGTGGCGTGGGGTGCATCTGCCGGGTTCGGCGTAATGGCAGCCTTTAATTCATAAGTGCTTCCTTTGGATATGACCACTTTCCTTACCGCACAAGCCGCCTTTTTCACAGGAACATATACATCAATGTTGAATCCGTTCGATACGGCGCCTGTTGCGGTATTTGTCGCATATACGACTACCTTTCCTTCGGAGATGCCGGTCAGCGTTCCGTTTGAGCTGATGAACGCCTCTCCTGCTCCGTCAGCGGAATAAACAGACCATTCAACAGCTTTGCCGGTCAGTTTGTTTTTGCCTATCGTTGCGCTAAACGAAAGCGTCTTCCCTACCGCTACACAGCCGCTTTTTACCGACGGCTTTATCCTGTTTTCAAATATAGTTATCTTACAGGTTGCTTTTTTAGTCCCATCTGCGGATTTTGCTGTAAGCGTTACCACTCCGGAAGAAGTACCCGTAACGCACGCCGAGAGTCCATCTTGCTCAAGAGATGCAAATGAAGTTTTATCTATACTCCACACAAGATTCTGATCCGCGGTTATCGGAGTCACAACTGCGCTTACGGTCACGGTCTCTCCTACCGCGATCGAGCAGTTGGTTACATTAAGCGTGATGGACTTAACTTTCTCCGGAGGGATCGTCGGATCTTCTATTATCGCATCTATGATCCAACCTGCCTTAAGCACATGCGCGCTCTCAATATCAACAACCGACTTGCTTATGACAGGAGATTTATATTCATCATCCTGATACCAGCCTATGAATGAATATCCTGTTCTTTCGGGTATGGGCAACGGTCCGTAAGGCTCGCCATATACTACCATCTTGGTATTGATATCAAGTGTCGCATCAGAAGCGTTTTTATCAAATGTTACAAGCACAGCCTTAGGATTCCAATGTGCATAGAGGACCTGTGCTCTTGTTATGTTAACCGTGGTAGTTTCTTTTATCTGAGTTCCCGAAATCGCATCCGTAAACCATCCGGTAAAATCATAGCCTTTCCTTACCGGTACGGGCAGTCTCCCGTATGTAGCCCCATATGTTACGGTGATGGCGGGATCTGACAGTGTAACCTGATCATTTCCGGCGTTAGGGTTAAAGATCACTGCATAATCATTCGGTGAATACCTTGCATAATACGAGGCATTTGATGTGACATACACCAGATCTGCCGTTGACAACAGATTTCCTGCTACGGGATCATTAAACCATCCGTCGAAAGTATATCCCGGCTTCATCGGATAATACGGAAGAACTCCACTATCGCCGTAGTATATGTTCTGACGGCTTATCAGAGTTTTAGCATCCGTATCATAAAACGAGACGGTGTACCTTAGACGGTCATACGCAGCGGTAAAATATGTGTTAGCGGTGATCTTTACCTCATCAACATTCACCTTGGCTCCGTTTATCGTCCATCCTGTAAATGTGTATCCGGCGTGCTCCGGAGATTTCACGGGAGTCTTAGCACACTTTCCTTCTTCAACATCCTGGATCTCATAATAATTGCTCGGATCCCCGGACATATTATCTACGAAAAATGCTTTGCGTATGGTCACCGGACCTGCTTTCTTCTCAAAGCGTGCAACTATTTCCATGTCCGATGTGACATTCGTAAAGTCCGAAGGATCCCATCCCGCAAAATCATAACCTGCTTTAGTCGGAGTGAGCGGCTCGTATGCACTTTCACCATATGTCACATATTGCTCACTGATGGTGATTCCATCCTCGTAACAGAACACC
>JAEEGL016022804.1_pt1 | contig 12887 bp, 7 predicted proteins | sample 9134231 | NCBI WGS metagenome assembly JAEEGL01 (sample SAMN16246548, study PRJNA631951) | gut metagenome | biome: gut microbiome; feature: rumen; material: fiber-attached | host: Bos | place: Iran: Karaj | collected 2018-10
GAAGGATATGCGGCTTAACAAGGAAGAAACTGCGTGGCTTATAGAGAATATAAAAGGATAAAATGAACATTCCACAATCAGACATATTGACAACTAACCGTCTCGGAAAGATTTTTAAAAGCAAATCTGCTACTTATAAGTTTTTCTGGTTTCTTTCTCTGATGCAGATTCATGCCAAGAGGAAAGACTTGAAAGTTAGTGTATGGGATATGGTAATAAGGATGGTGGCAAATGCATGGTATCCCATTCATTATTTCCGCTTGTCGTTCGGTAAAAGTGATTCCTTGTACGATATTGTGATGACGTTACAGCGGCTTACTGCAATTCCTATTGATGCGAATGTGGATGCTGTCATTAAAGGGCTGAAATGCCGTCTTGATGATAAACAGATAAAAGATACTTTGAATACGCTGACGCTCAATGTTCCTTATCATTTCCTTTCCCCGTGGATAAAATATGTTTCGGATGAAGATGTTATCATGCGTTCACAGACTCTTGAAAATGGATGCCTATATTCCCTGTATAAAAAAGATGACGAATTCTATATCATATTAAATTCTGTGTGGGACACTTATCTTCACACTCACTATAACATCTTAGTAGATTTTGCCTATTGGAACTTAACACTGTTCTTGCAGGTCCGAAATCCGAATGTACCAGCCATTCCCAACAAACTGATTCGTCCAGAAGTGAGGAATTCACTATCAAAGCAGCATGATTACTGGGACAAAGTAATGAACATTGGTGGCCCGATTCATTGTATCTATACAAACAAAGAACTTCATCCGAAAGACTACGACCTCGACCATTTCATTCCGTGGAGTTTTGTTTCCCACGATTTGCTTTGGAACTTAATCCCATCGGATGGCAGCATTAACTCTTCGAAGAGTAATAACCTTCCTGATTTGGAAATCTATTTGCCGAGGTTGGCGAAATTGCAACATCATTCTCTACAGATAATGCTACGAGCGAACGAAGAGCTGAAAGTGCTGGAAGATTTCGTCTCGCTTGGCTATACGGCAAGGGAACTGGCTAATATGGACGATGAGCATTTCCGCGAACTCTATGAAAGAACGTTTAACCCCATTAATCAAATTGCCCTCAACATGGGCTTTGAGACATGGAAATACTAAAGCCTATGGAACCCGAAAAGATAAACCACCCGTACCTCACAGCTATCAAGCGCACCGATTTTTCTGTGCCAACGCGATACCTCATGCAGCACAAACTGCTGAAAGGAAAGATTCTCGATTTTGGTTGTGGCTATGGATTCGACACTGACGAGCTAAAGAAGCAGGGCTATGACATTGTGGGCTACGACTATTATTATCGTCCCGACTTCCCTGAAGGCAAGTTCGACACCATTATTTGCAACTACGTGCTGAATGTGCTTGAACCTTACGCCCAAGCCGAGGTGCTGATGAATGTTACTAACCTGCTTTCACCAAAGGGAACGGCTTATTTCGCTGTACGTCGTGATTTGACAGAGGAAGGTTTTAGGCTCCATGCCATCCATAAGCAGTACACGTATCAGTGCAACGTCCGACTGCCGTATAAGAGCCTCGTTGCTAACAAAAGCTATGAATTGTATCAGTATAATCACTTCAACAAATTGCCTCGCAAGGAGGGCGAGACTTGCTACTTCTGCAAATTGTCTCGTCGCGTAGAAATCATTTGCGAGACGGCCACTTGCGTTGCCTTCTACGACGGCTATCCTGTGTCTCCAGGCCATGCGTTGATTATTCCCAAGCGCCATGTTGCTAATTATTTCGACCTGACAAACCATGAGCGAGAGGCTATGAATGTCGTGCTGCAATACGTGAAACAAAAGATTGATGAGCGTTTCCACCCTGACGGCTATAACATTGGCATCAACGTGAATGAAGCCGCTGGCCAGAGCGTCTTTCACTGCCACATGCACCTGATTCCCCGATACAAAGGTGACGTACCCAATCCGAAGGGGGGCGTGCGGGGCGTGATACCCAATAAACAGAAATACTAACGATATGCAGATAATTGAAACGAAAGGCAATCAAGAGTTGATGAACAGGGAGAAAACACTTTTCCTGTGTTCAAAGATGACTCCAATCAGGCTGTATGAACATGTTTTCAGATGGACGGACAGCCTGACGGAGAGGGATTGTATTGCATGTTTCAATTCTACTGACATGGAATCTGAGGTTCTGAAAGCACTACTGGTGGCAAAAGTGCCGACAATCCTATTTGTGATGAACCGCTTCACGGATATCAACAATATCCAGATAGAACGGGCTTTAACGGAAAACCGGATGCTCATTGTTGTCCTAAGACGGGATGAGCCACGAGGAAAGGGTGCTACGCCAAGGTTGAGGAATGAGTATGTGCTTTCTCTTTGCCAGCATGTCACTTGTGGCTATGTCAACAAGAATGGTAGTGTATTCCCTTTATTGGCAGGTCGAAAAGATGTTGCAAGCCTTATTGATGATAATACGATTTTAATGGCGGCGGAACCAGATACGCGCCATGAACGATGGACAGTGGCACAGGACAAAATGTTGTTGCGAATGTACTATGCCGACATGGGAATCCATGCCATTCATAAACAACTGAATAGGACATACGCAGCCGTCTATTCGCGCATCCACTCCATGACTCAACCTGAAGAGTTATTGAAAGGACGTGAGTTTGAAGACTATGTGCTGAGTCTCTTCAATATTCAGGAAGAAGGGGGGCTCGTTCTTCAAGAATGGCAGGGTGACAAATCGTATGGGATGATACAGCCTGAGAATAACAGCAATCCAGACTTTGTGTTCCGTTACGGAGAAAAGGAATTCGCGATAGAGTGCAAATGGCGTGAAAAGTTGCAAGCAGATTTAAGCAAAGACTTATTCCCTCTAAAGAGGATTGAAAAATATAAGTTATTCGCAGAAACACGGAAACTACCAGTAACGATTATCCTTGGTGTCGGTGGTGAACCATGTTATCCTGAATTACTGTATGTCATCCCGTTGGAAAGGATTACTTCGGTCGTTTCTGGCAATCAGTCGATAGTCGATTATCTTTGTGTTTCTCGTTCTTTTGAGGCTTCTCAGTTTGTGCTTCAGGAGGACAAGCCCAAAGAGAAAGCATATACCATGGAGGAGAAAAGAAAACAGCATCCCAATGCATACAAGCCATGGAGCAAAGATGATGATGAACAACTATTGTTACTCGTTAATGAGAAGAAAAGTGTCAAAGACCTTTCCCTCATATTTAGACGTAATGAGGGGGCAATTCGTTCAAGAATAAATAAACTAATGAATAAAGAAGATGAGGTGTAGTTTTCTGAATTTGACCATCCCAGATAAAATGCAGAGTTGATTCGTTAAGAAAAGAAAGGAATTAGATATGAGCAAGTCGATTAATATATTGGATAAAGACTACTTACAGTGGATAAAGGAACTGAGTTCACGTTACCGCAGAAGCCAGATAAAGGCGGCGGTGAAGGTGAATCAGGAGGTGCTTAGGTTCTACTGGGAACTGGGTAAGGATATTGTTGAGAAAAAAGCTGAAAGCCGATGGGGAAGCGGATTCATGAAGAATCTGAGCAGAGACTTGAAGGAGATGAACCCTGACGCGACATGTTTCTCACTGACGAATTTGCTGTATATGAAGAACTTTTACCTGCTGTATCAACCGTATGCAGAAATTACTCCTCAAGTTGGGGAGCAAATAGTCCAACAGGAAGTTGAACAAAAAGGTATTTCAATTACTCCCCAAGTTGGGGAGCAATTTACGCCCCAAGTTATGGAGCAAATACAGAACAATTTGTTTTCCATACCTTGGGGGCATCACAAATTACTCATTGACAAATGTTCCAAGCAACCATCCAAAGCTTTGTTCTTTGTTCGTCAGACGGTAGAGAACGGATGGAGTCGTAATATGCTACTTAACTTCCTTGACACTAATCTCTATGAACGGCAGGGTAAGGCTCTGACAAATTTCAAACAGACGCTACCTGAAGAGACAAGCGACTTGGCCCAAGAACTGACAAAAGACCCTTACGACTTTGCATTTACGGGGATAACGGGACGTTATAACGAACGGCTTTCACATTATCCAGACAATAAACGTCAATGGGTAATAGCATGAGATTTAGACAAAGTCCCAAGCTGGAACCACAATTTCACAATTCGGCAGTCGCTGTTATATGTGACATGTTTTGACGCAGAAAGGAAAAGAAATACTTGTGTAAAGATACAATCTATGGTACAAGCTAAGGTACAACCTATGGTACAAGTTCAACGGCTTGTCAATGCAATTCGGGAAGACACTTTTACTTTTTCTGATATCCTTAAAAGATTACACTTGAAAGGAAGAAATAATGTTGTTGTGAATTACTTGAAACCTGCTATTGAGGGTGGCTACGTGCTCCGTGCATATCCAGATAAACCAAATCATCCTCAGCAGAGGTACTATCTATCTGAGAAGGGACTGAAACTAGTGAAATGATCCACATTTAGACGTGATTCATCCCCCGCTACAAAGGTGACGTTCCCAATCCGAAGGGTGGCGTGCGGGGCGTGATACCCAATAAATAGGAAGGAACAAAAGAAGCAGGAAATATATAACGAATATGGACATTCTCTCACAGGACATCATGTACTTGGCGGGCGTAGGCCCCAATCGAAAGAAGCTGCTGAGCAGCGAACTGGGCATTGAGACCTTCGGCGATCTGCTGGAGTACTACCCCTATAAGTACGTTGACCGCTCGAAGATTTACAAGGTCAGCGAGCTTACGGGCGAGATGCCTTTCGTGCAGGTGGTGGGGCACATACTGAGCTTCGAGACCTTCGACATGGGGCCTCGTAAGGAGCGCGTGGTGGCCCATTTCAGCGACGGTACGGGTATCATGGACCTGGTGTGGTTCAACGGTGGGAAGTATGCCAAGGAGCACTACAGGATAGGTCAGGACTATCTGGTGTTTGGCCGCCCGTCGGTGTTCAATAACAGGATTCAGGTGCAGCACCCTGAGCTTGAGGCCATTGACCATTCATCATTGAACTTTGAACATTCTGCAGCGCAAACGTCGGCGGATGCCAATAATGGTCAATGGTCAATGGTCAATGGTCAATATAAAATGCGTCCCTACTACAACACGACGGAGAAGATGAAGAAGTACAGTCTCACGTCGAGGGGTATGGAGCGGCTGGTGCGCAACCTGCTGGAGAAGCTGAAGGAACCATTGCCTGAGACCATTCCAGACTTCATCACGTCGCGTCTGCACCTGATGAACCGAGACAAGGCTCTACGAACCATCCACTACCCGCAGGACGCGAAGGAACTGGAACGGGCAAGGGTGAGGCTGAAGTTTGAGGAGCTGTTCTACGTACAACTAAATATATTAAGGTATGCCAGCGACCAGCGACGCAAGTATCGTGGTTATGTGTTCAACCGCATCGGTGAGGTGTTCAACACGTTCTACTACGACCACCTGCCTTTTAACCTCACTGGGGCGCAGAAGCGGGTGATGCACGAGATACGCCGCGACATGGCCTCAGGGCGACAGATGAACCGTCTGTTGCAGGGCGACGTGGGTAGCGGTAAGACGCTTGTGGCGCTCATGGCTATGCTTATCGCTATCGACAACGGTTTTCAGGCTTGCATGATGGCTCCCACGGAGATACTGGCCGAGCAACACCTCACTACCATTGCCGAATTTCTAAAGGGCATGGATGTGCGTGTAGAACTGCTCACGGGAATTGTGAAGGGGAAGAAGCGCCAGGAGATTCTGGACGGTTTGCTCGACGGTAGCGTGCAAATACTCGTGGGCACGCACGCTATCATCGAAGACACCGTTCAGTTCCGTCAGCTGGGAATGGTTGTCATCGACGAGCAGCATCGCTTCGGAGTAGCGCAGAGGGCGAAGCTGTGGAGTAAAAGCAGACCCTCCTCCCAGCCCCTCCCTACAGGGAGGGGAGTATATACTTCCGCTAATGATACCTCCAATGTTAAAGGAAACTACTCCCCTCCCTCAGAGGGAGGGGGCGGGGGAGGGTCTATCCCTCATGTCCTCGTGATGACCGCCACGCCTATACCCCGCACATTGGCCATGACGCTTTACGGCGACCTCGATGTGAGCGTCATTGACGAGTTGCCACCTGGACGAAAGCCCATACATACCACCCATGTCTTTGAAAGCCGCATGGCATCGCTCTATGATGGTATACGACGACAGATAAACCAAGGACGGCAGGTGTACATTGTGTACCCCCTGATAGAGGAGAGCGAGAAGATGGACTTGAAGAACTTGGAGCAGGGCTTCGAGATGCTACGGCAGGTGTTCCCTGAATTCAAGATGAGCAAGGTACACGGGCGCATGAAGCCCAGCGACAAGGAGGAGGAGATGCAACGCTTCGTTCGTGGTGAGACGCAGATTCTCGTGGCCACGACGGTGATTGAGGTAGGCGTGAATGTTCCTAATGCCTCTGTTATGGTCATCATTGATGCCCAGCGCTTCGGTCTCTCACAGTTGCATCAGCTGCGGGGTCGGGTTGGACGTGGTGCTGACCAGAGTTTTTGCATCTTGGTAACGAATTATAAGTTGTCCGAGGTGACTCGCAAGCGAATAGACATCATGTGCGAGACGAACGACGGCTTCCGCATTGCCGAGGCTGACCTGAAGCTACGCGGCCCCGGCGACCTGGAGGGCACGCAGCAGAGCGGCATGGCCTTCGACTTGAAGATTGCCGACATCGCCCGCGATGGACAGTTGGTGCAGATGGCCCGCGACGAGGCACAGCGCATCGTCGATGAAGACCCTACCTGCACCTCCACTAAATATGAAATCTTGTGGAGCCGCCTGAAGCAACTCCACAAGACTCCTGTCAACTGGTCAGCTATAAGCTAGCCTTCATCCCTGACTTCTCCCCCGGGGGAGCCGGGCGTTATTCTTCTCCAGCCATTATTGATATTACTTGGGCAATGTCGGCCACATCTACGGCACCATCGCCATTAACATCGGCACTCTCCAAGGGGATGCTTGTATCGCCAGTCATGTAGGAAATGATACTTGAGATGTCGGCCACGTCGATGGCACCGTCGTTGTTGACATCACCCATGTCGGTCATGACGATGGTCTTGGCTATGGTGTCGTTGTGCTCCTTCTCAGCATCGGTAATGCCATTGATGGGTATGGTGAGTCCCTTCCAGCCCTTGTAGATGGTGACGGGTTGGCTGTTTTCATCAGTAAATGGGCGTATCACACCGGTGTAGCTGCCCAAGTATGGCCTCTGGGTAAACGGCATGGTACACTTGAACCACTCTCCATTCTCCAGGTAATAATAGTTTTCATACACACGGGGCGTGTAATTATTCCTGTTCTTAAGGTTTCCACGCAGATTCCCGTTGCCGTCAGTGGCCATGGTGGCGGCCTTGCCACTCTCGTAGAATACTATATTGCCAGAGGCAGAACGGTAGATGAAGGGCATACCGGCCTTGGCATTGTCAATGCTCTCTACACACAGCTTGGTATAGTCGCTGGTGATGCCCACGATTTGGTACATGGTTGTCTCATCGTTAGGGGTAACCGCGTATGGCAAACAGATGACGTGCCACTGATCAGGCTCAACAGCGGCCTTGTAGAGCGGTATGTGCTTGAGGACGAAGTCGGTGGCGCACCACCATCCCTCGCGCTTGTCGCCTGTGCTCTTGGTGTTGCCTATCTCGTGCCAGGCATTGTCCACGGCACCTTGCTTGGAACCAACGAAGCCGATGGTAACGGTGTCGCCTTCGCCTACATAGATAGGCATAGTAGAGAGTGTCTCCCAGCGGTCGGCGATGGCGACGGTGGGCAGGTCGAGGTAGTTGGCTGTAAGGACTCGTGTGACAGCTGTCTCGCCTTTGTGTGAGATATAGCCATGCTGGTCGCTGAGGCAGTAGTGCTGTGTGGCGGCCTTACACTCCAGTACGTAAAGTCCGTGGGTGAGATCTGTCACGTCCTGCTTCACCTCCATGGTCTTGGCCGTTCCTTCCGAGGCATTGATGCCGCTCCACCAGGCGTTCCAGCATGTCACGCCGTCTATGGTGTTCGTGCGCTGGTCGCCGCCGGTGTGGGTGCCGCACTTTGTTGTCCATCCCGTAGTAGAAGCGAACTTCGGCTCTTTGGGCTGGGTGGACGCCGTGGTTATGGGCAGGTATTCGTCAATGGCGGCCTGAAGGGCAGCATAATAGTCGATATAGTATGATGCCGTGTATCCGCCTCCGCTGGTATTACTGATGAGTAGATTGTTGAGTTCATCATGTCCGTCAAGGTTCAGTGCCTCAAGAACTGTAGCCTTTTCAATGAGCGCGTTCAGCTTTGGCATAATGTTGTATGCCTGTATAGCCATAGCCACGGCACGCTCCAGCGCGAAGAGCGCAGCCTGGTCATTGCCTGTAATGCTTCCCAGCTTTTCGTTAAGATCCTGATTAAGCCCGATGTAGTGAGTATTGTAGTTCATGAATGCCTCAGCCCTCTGGAGTGCTTTCTCCACGCCGTCGGCAATGGCTTCCTCTTCGGTGTCGAAGAGCTGGGCGAGCAGCAGGTTGTCGAGTTGGGTCTTGGAGGCCATCATGCGGCAGGAAAGCATCACTTTCGAGTAGTTGCCGGAATTGAACTGTTCAAATTGCGTGCCCCAGTTGCTGCTGGTATTCTGCATACTCTTGATGAGCTTACTGTCGGAGCCGTCCGTGGTGAAACAAAACTGGTTGAACGTTCCATTGGTGTTGCAAATGGTAGCTGAGAAATAGTAGTCGGTGGCGGGCTTCACGTCGAAGAGGGTCTTTATGGCCGACTCAGAGTTGACCAAACCGTTGCCGTAGGATTGCAGATAGGGGCCGTTATCATAGCCTCCAATTGGCACCACTTGGAACCAAGGCTGACCGAGTGCACCGCCTGTGCCGTTAGTCCAACCATAGCTGCCCATGTCGAAGTTTCCGTTGATGAAGATGTTTCCACCGATGTACTTTGTCACGCCGTCGAGCTCAACGGAGTCACCGGCTCCAAGGTCTGCACTTGCTGCTGTTATGATGTTTGAGTAGCGGTCCTTGCGGTTGGCGTCAACCACGTGTATGCGATATTGGCAGCCGTTGGAGGCTTCGCCGTCAGTATAGGTGCATTTTCCTGCCGTCTCTCTCATAGTGGTTTGGGCAAGTTCTGTCCAGAAGTCTGTCGACGACTTCCTCTTTTCAACGCTTACGCTGACGTTCATCTCGCCGTTTGGGTCATACCATGAAAGGATTGCCGTGTGGGAGCTCTTGTCGAAATCTACGGTGAGGTCGCTGGGGTTGCCTTGTGTGGGCACCTTCGGGGCATAGTCGTACTTGCCGTTGTAGGCCAGGCCGCCGTCAAGTGCTGCGTACATCTCTCCAGCTGGGGTGAGCTTGCCGTTCTTGTAGAGGTGTGACGGGTCTCGCTCACCGTTCCAGTAGTAGTAGCGTTCTATGTAGTCGGCGTTGTTCAACCATGTGCAAATACGTTGCAGGGCATCGCGCACCTGATTCTCGGTCACGCCACTGGCGAAGGCTCCGTTGCTGTTCCACGATGCGCCCCAGCACCACTCCGAAATCCATATCGGGCGCTTGTATTTGCTAGCCCAGTTGCCAGTGTTTCCGAAATTACTCTCAGGCCAGTAGCAGTGCAGGTCGATGATGTCGCATCGCCAGCCACGGGCATCGATGCTGTCGAGGAAGTCAGCAAGGAAGCCTGTGGCGTTCCAATAGTCGCTGCCGTCCCATGAGGCGGGGGAACAGAGACGCATACCGGTGCGCATCATGTTCTCCCAGTTGTTGAGGATGGTGTTCAGGTCTTGTGGGTGGTCGTCGGAAGAGTTGCGTGGCTCATTGTTAGTCTTGGTGTGGGGTGACCATGTAGCACTACCGATGGCCGAAGATGATGGGTAGTCCTCATAGATGTGGTTGGGCACACACTCATAGTCGGGAGCCATGTCGTGACCTGCGCTCCAGGTGTAGCTGCTCTGCACGTTGAGAGCGGCTAGGGTAGAGGTGGTCAGGTCGTTGGCCAGTTGCTTCTTTCCAGCGTCGTACCATTTGAATACACGGTACGATGAAATGCTGTTGTCAAGTATGCCAGGAAGGGAGGCTACCTCCAAATCGGCATCGGCGGCAATGAAGCAACGGCTGTAGCCACGACCTCCGGCACGGTTGGCAAAGGTGACCATGTAGCCACGCTTCAGCTTGAACGAGCGTATGCGGTTGTTCAGTTTCTCGGCGGTCAGGGTGTTCATGTAGCCGCCACTGTTTTCCAGTCCGAAGTTGTTGCACGACTCTCCACCGAAGTTCTGTTCGGAGTAGACGGTGAGGGGCTTGATGTCCTTGCCGTAGGGCATGATGATACTTCCCAGGTTGTAAAGCTTCACCTGGCAGTTGGTGTTGTTCACGGCCTTCTCGCCGTTCACTTTCACTCGTGTGGCCAGCAGCTTGATGGCTGCCGAGGGCTTGACGTTGCTGAGGATGAGCACGGCGTGGTCGGTGTTCTTGATGTCTACCACGCCACTGCCGCTAAAGGGTGTGGCATCAGTGATGATGTAGTCCACGTCATCGGTAATGGCTACCTCGGTCGTCACCTTTTCCACTGTGGTCTTGGTGTTGGCGGCTATTGCAGCGCAGATGGGCAGAAGGGCAAATAGCACTGCTGCGAAATGTTTGCTTAGGTTTGTAAGTTTCATAATATTTAGGTGTTTAGTTGTTTAGGCGTTTAGTTGTTTAGGCGTTTGTGGGGTTAGGCGTTTAGTTGTTTAGGCGTTTAGCTTTCAATATTATACAGGAAGTCGTTATAGGGATACTTCTGTACATGTAGCTCGCGCACCCTCTGGTAGAGTATTTGCCTCAGCTCGTCGATGTTCTGCTTCTGCTTTGCAGAGATGAAGAGACAGTCGCCGTTAAGTCGAGCCATCCATGTTCGCTTCAGGTCGTCGAGTGAGATGTTCTCCCGTGTGGGTTCTGTCAGGTCGTCCTCGTCCTGGGGAGTCCATTGGTAGGCGTCTATCTTATTGAACACCACCATCGATGGCGTCTCCTGACATCCCAGCTCAGCCAGCGTCTGCTCCACCACTTTTATCTGTTCCTCGAAGCCAGGGTGAGAGATGTCTACCACATGAACCAGCAGGTCGGCCTCGCGCACCTCGTCAAGGGTACTCTTGAACGACTCCACGAGGTCTGAGGGCAGTTTGCGGATGAAGCCAACGGTATCGGCCAGCAGGAAGGGAAGGTTCTCTATTGTCACCTTGCGAACAGTGGTGTCGAGCGTGGCGAAAAGCTTGTCCTCGGCAAAGACGTCGCTCTTCGAGAGCAGGTTCATCATCGTCGACTTCCCTACATTAGTATATCCTACGAGTGCCACGCGGATGAGCCTTCCACGGTTCTTCCTCTGGGTAGTCTTTTGCTGGTCTATCTCTGCCAGCCGCTGCTTGAGCAGGGTGATGCGGTGCAGGATGATACGGCGGTCCATCTCCAGCTGCGTCTCACCAGGACCACGAAGTCCCACGGTGCCTTTGCCGCCGCCTCCTCCAGAGCCGCCGCCCTGACGCTCCAAGTGAGTCCAAAGGCGTTGCAGACGGGGAAGCATGTAGCGATGCTGGGCCAGCTCCACCTGCGCCTTCGCCTCTGCCGTCTGGGCTCGCATGGCAAAGATGTCGAGAATGAGGCTTGTGCGGTCGAGTATCTTCACCTTCAGTTCCTGTTCAATGTTACGAATCTGCTTGGCCGTCAGCTCATCGTCGAAGATGACCATGCCTACAGGGTCGTCATACTCCTCCTCCTGTTGCCTGATATACTCCCTTATCTCCTGCAGCTTTCCACTGCCTACGTATGTCACGCTGCTGGGGCCTCCCACACGTTGTGTGAAGCGCTTCACGGTACGTGCACCAGCCGTCGTTGCCAGGAACTCTAGCTCGTCGAGATATTCTTGTGTCTTGGCCTCGTCCTGACTTGGCGTAATGAGTCCCACCAGCACCGCCGTCTCAGTCTTAGCCTCGGAAATAACAAATTCCTTCATTCAAATGTGCAAAATAAGTGAATTATGCTGCAAAATTAGCAATTCTTTGGGAATTACGCAAGTAATTAAAATAAAATGTGTAATTTTGCACCCAAATTAATCCTTTGTTAAGATGAAAAGAACAATTATTCTCATTGCATCGTGCCTTCTTCTGGGCATGGTAAGTACAACAAAAGCAGAAGAAAACGTGAACATCGGTAAACAGAACATCAAGGTCAGCGACGGTATGATGACTCCCGAGGCTCTTTGGGCTATGGGGCGCATCGGCAGTTGCGCTGCATCGCCCGACGGTCAGAAGGTGGTCTACCAGGTTGGCTACTACAGCGTGAAGCACAACAAGAGCCACCAGGTGCTCTACGTCATGAATGTCGACGGCAGCAATCAAACGCTACTCACGTCGAGTTCGAAAAGCGAGACCGACCCTGCCTGGCTTCCCGACGGCCGCATCGCCTTCATTACCGGCGGTGAAATTTGGACCATGAAGGCCGACGGCACCGACCGCCAGCAGCTTTCCAAGACCGACGGCAGCGTAGAGGGCTTCAAGTTCTCCCCCGACGGTAAGAAGGTCATCATCCTCAAGTCAATCCCCTTCTACGAGGTCATCAAGAAGAACCCCGACGACCTGCCCAAGGCCACCGGTCGCCTGGTCACCGACCTCATGTACCGCCACTGGGACCACTACGTAGAGAGCATACAGCACCCCTTCGTGTATAGCGTGGAAATGGTCAATGGTCAATGGTCAATGGTCAATGGCACCGACCTCCTCGAGGGCGAACCCTACGAGTGCCCGATGGAGCCTTTCGGCGGCATCGAGCAGCTCGACTGGAGTCCTGACTCAAAACAGATAGCCTACACTTGCCGCAAGAAGACTGGC